>Ga0209211_10010668_pt1 | contig 11915 bp, 7 predicted proteins | sample RifGroA2_FD_183992 | JGI IMG/M metagenome (GOLD analysis project Ga0209211, IMG submission 183992) | Groundwater microbial communities from Rifle, Colorado, USA - Groundwater A2 (SPAdes) (version 2) | ecosystem: Environmental > Aquatic > Deep subsurface > Groundwater | place: Rifle, Colorado... | reverse complement strand
TCACAACGGTCTACAAAGGGAAAGCAGAAGGAGATTTTGTCAAAAAAATAATTATTGATGGAGCGGGAGTTCCAAATGCAAAGCAAGGTCAACACGTAACGTTAGAAATCCCCGGGTTTGGTAATGGCGCAACCGTGTTTCTGACTGCCCAGCATCATGGTGAGAATCTTCTTGGCGAACAAAGAGAAATTCCCTTCGCTCTTACTTTTTCTATAAACAAAAACAAACCGATTGAAATAAACATCACAACCCACAATAAAACTATTCCGTATCCAACAACTGTCATCGCTCAAGAAGCGCAACGTCATCCATTCTCAAAAGAAGAAGTACTTCAGGAAATGCATAAATATACAAGTAGTATCTTTCAAATCAAGAAAATAGATGTAACAACGGACTCTTCATTCATTCCTAAAAGTGTATTGACAAAGTTTCGCAATGATCTCGACCAATATCTACTCGACCAACTTCAGCCAATTACCGTTGAGAAAAAAGCATTGCCTGAATTACTATTCCCAAAAACAACAGCAGAAAAATCAGAACTTCACGTTCGCGTCTTCTCTATTGAAGCAATAAAAGAAGCTGTCAAAACTCAGGCAGATATTATTTACTACGACGCCTTCGCTGATGACGTACGAGAAGCACAGAAGATTGTCTCCGAATCAAAGAGTAAGCTCTATCTCCATACACCAATGGTTCTAACCGACAGTGATTGCCAAAAACTAAAAGAAATTCTCCACCTCCTCAATCCTGCAGGAATAATGGTCAACAACGTTGGAGCACTTAACCTCGGCTTCAGGGGTGACATTATTCTCGGCTACCAAATGAATATCTTTAATGACCAGCAACTGCAGTTCTACAATACGCGAGCTGTAGCATCCATTGAACTTAATACCCAGGAACTCACTCTCTTTCAAAACAAAAAACAACTTCTCTATTACGCTCACGGGCGACCAGTGGTAATGACCTTCAAAGAACAATTTAGACAACACTCATTAACAGATCAGAAACAGTACACGTTCCCTTTACGAAAAACCAAGACCACAACAGAAATGCTCTACTCCAAACCAATTGGTTTGCTGCAACACACCCCGGAAATACTAAACGTAGGGATTACCTCATTCTATCTTGAACTAGAGAGAGACGTATTTAATTTAATCACTCTGTATAAAGAACTGCTTGCCGGAAAGAAAGTTAATGTTCGTGAGTATCAAGGAGAAGTTACCATTGGGAATTTGACTAAAGGCGTGATGTAAGAACTATCATTATTGAACAACAAATTTATAAAAAATACTAATTCTAAAAGAAATATGGTCGTTCAAAGATTAGAAGCACTAACATCAAATCCTGAACTATTGGCTTGAGCTAAACTTGCATTAAGAGCCGTTCATGAATGGAATACTACAGAGGGAGGATATCGTCCAAGTCAAGGAGAGATTGGGGACTATGTCGCAATAAGACTCACTGGAAATGAAAATAAAAATGGCGACGAGGATTTTGATTTAGATGCCTTAAACAGAGAAAGAGGAAGATTCAGAAATTTAGGAGTAATTAATTTTCTTTCAAAATGGAAATTCATCGAAGCATTAGTACCAGGAGCTTATTGGGTTCTTCCAGAAGTAAGAGCTTATTGCCCACGATTATATCAGTAAGAAACCTCTCTTAAACAATATATTTTCCATTCTCAAACACTTTCGTTTGACCAATAAACACCGTCTCGACTAAACAAAAAATATCAACGTGATATTTCTGCAACACATCTTTCTTAAACTTCTTCCGATACATATTATGTTTCAATCCTAACGAAAAATGCATGCCGCAAAAACGCTCAAATGCCGTCGGTTCATCCAAACGACGGTCAAATCCCATTCCTCGATTCAACCCAAACCCAATTTCCCGTACTTGAATAGAAGAAACTCCTTCCTCTTCTCGAATCAAAGCCAAGATCGCTTCAAATTCCGCTGGACCGGTATGAGAAATCAAAAGCCCTTTCTCAATCGTAACTGTAAACGGTTCCATAAACGCGGTCAAATGATCAACCGTTGGAAATCCAAAGACAACCAGAGAACCATTCAGACCTTCAAGCTGAGTAGCTTCCGTAAAAATCTCTCCAATCGGAAATCCTGTCGAAGCAGTGGGATTACCGGTAAAATCAGCGGTATTCTTAATCGGCTTCTCAAAAGAAGAATTGACCGTCAAAACTAAACCATCCCTAGACTCAACTCGAAGAGTATTATTCTGAATCAATAACTTTTCCAGTTCATTTGCAGCTCGAACATAGTAAATAGTATCATACCGCAGCGAGTCAATATAGGTATCAATCTGAGCATCCGTATTATACGCTAAGCGTGCATGCTCAACAACTTGATGACCGAGACGAAATAAATCTGCCCGTAAGCGATACTTGGTTGTCCGAAATGAATAGCTTTGAACGAGAATAACCACAGAGTGAGGAGGAAGAGAATTAAAACGCACAATTAAATCGTCTTCTGCAATCATATCAAAGTCAATCACTTCATGAGGATTCTGCTTTATCGCTTCTTGATACGCTTCAGTAAGCAATTGGGAAAGTAAACACCGTTTATCATACACCAATAACAGAAACCGATCTGGGGTAGCAGTATAATTCTTCTGCAGAATGTCTTTAACATACTGAACTAGAGTCTGATTTCGGTCCATAAAATTAAAAAAATCACCCTCTGTTTAAAAGAATAATCTAAAAAGTTAATTCAAAACGAACTCATAATCACCTCCCAGGAGTAAGATAGATTAAAATAATTGTTATACTTTCTACTCTAAGCTGACATGATACTTCGGTTGCCCTGAAAAGGGTGCAACCATAGCAGCCTCTGTCTGGTACTCACCATTACTACGGTGTCTGGACTTATAACTCACCGTACGGAACCTGTACCAGTTACGCTTGTGTATGGGGCGAAGAAGATCACCTGTAAAACACTCCATAGGTTAAGTTCGTTTTGGAATGCTGTTTCAGGCACTCCTTCACCGAGTCCAGCTGTCAGCGAATTTATTATTTAATTATCGTGTGAGGATGAACGATGGCCAAAAGAAAAGGAGTAAAAAAGAGAAGTACAAACAAAAAAACAACGAAGCGGAAAGCAAGTAAAAAATCATTTAAAAAAAGTCGCAGTCCTAGTAAAAAAGATAAGAGTTCTAAAGTTCAAAAACTGATCCGCTTAGCAAGATCAAAGAAAAAAAAGAGGAGATAATCCTCTCCTCAAGTGTCATGAAAGTTCGGGAAAGCGTCTCACCATGCCCTGAAGAGCAGGGCTTGAAAAGAGACGACTTTCTAAACCCCGCACTTTGTGACACAAGAAAGCAGAGCTTTCTGTGCAGAAAGATAAAATCTTTCTTGCATAAATAACCAGAGCCATTCATCCCTCAGCTAAAGCTGAGGGCTTTCTGGTTATTTAATGTAAAATTCTTACATTTTCTAAGTTCAGGCTTTTCCAATCCCAAAAGCAACCTTTAAAAACATCTGGAGCAATTCTAGCGCTATGGCTCTTGACTGGATAAAAATCCAAGAAAAATGGCAGAAACGCTGGCAGAAAGCTGAACTTGGAAAAGCAACGGTACAGAAAAACAAAGAGAAGTTCTTCATGATCTTTGCCTACCCGGGCATTTCGGGATATTTGCACGTTGGACACATGCGTGGGTTTTCTTACACTGATGCCATTTGCCGTTATGAACGCCTGAAAGGCAAAGAAGTTCTTTTTCCCGTTGGCACACACGCTTCAGGAAATCAAGCCATCGCGTTTGCCAACAAAGTCAAAAAAAACGATCCCGATTGGATACAGTATCTAAAAAACAACGGCTGCTCGGACAGCAAGATTAAGACCCTGGCTGATCCTAACGCGGTTATTAAATACTTCAACGAAGTGTACGTAGAAGATTACTGGAAAAAATTCGGATTTTTGTGCGATTGGGAAAGATTCACCTGTACAATCTATAAAGATTATGAGAAATTTATCCAATGGCAGTTCAAAAAACTCTTGCAAAAAAATTTGCTTATCCAAAAACCATACTTTGCCACTGCCTGCATCGAACACGGCCCTGTCGCCGTTGATCCCTCAGAGACAGATATTGCTAAAGGTGGCAATGCCGAGAAAGTTGAATATACGCTTCTCAAATTTAAAGTTGACAATGATTATCTTGTCGCCGCCACTCTCCGGCCAGAAACAATCTATGGACAAACCAACCTTTGGATCAATCCTCAAACAACCTATGTTCGAATCCAAATTAACAACGAACAATGGATTTTGAGTAGACAAGCAGCAGAAAAACTTATCCACCAAAAAGATAACATAACAATCAAAGAAGATATTCCCGCTTCAACGCTTATCGGCAGAAAAGCTCTCGCTCCCGGCGTAAATCGAGAGATCATCATTCTCCCAGCAACGTTCTGTGACCCTGCGGTCGGCACAGGAATTGTCACCAGCGTTCCGAGCGATGCACCTTTTGATTACCTTGCTCTCAAGCAGCTGCAAGAAAACGACCCCGAAATACAACAATACCATCTTGATCCAACAGAAATAAAAAATATTAAACCCATTTCTATCATCACCACAAAAGGCTACGGACCACTTCCGGCACAAGAGATTATTGAAAAATATAATATCACCTCTTTTACTGATCCAAAACTCGAAGAAGAAAACAAAGAGATCTACAAAGCAGGTCATCATACCGGAATTTTAAATGACCATTGCGGCAAATACAGCAGCAAGAAAGTCGAAGAAGCAAAAGAACTCGTAAAAAGCGATTTGCTCGACCAGAAAAAAGCCGACATCTTCCACGACTTAAGCGAAGAAGTCGTCTGTCGCTGTGGCAATCCTGTCGTTATCAAACGAATTGATGACCAATGGTTTATCCGCTACTCAGATCAAGAATTGACTGAACGCAGTAAGGAACAAGTCAAAGAAATGCGTGTCTTCCCACCGGAATATCAAGAAAATCTTCCTGGGATTTTAGAATGGTTTACGGATCGTGCCTGTGCCCGCTTAGGAAATTGGCTTGGAAGTAAATTCCCCTTAGACAAAAAATGGACGATTGAACCCATTAGTGATTCCACACTCTATCCTGCATATTACATCGTGTCTAAGTTTATCAAAAACAAGACTATTAAAACAGAAGAACTCACCGAAGAATTCTTTGACTTCGTTTTCCTCAATCGTGGAAAAGGAAAAGAACATTGGAAAGACATTCAACAAGAATTTCACTATTTCTACCCTCTTGATCTCAACCTTGGCGGAAAAGAACACAAGACTGTACATTTCCCCGTCTTTATCATGAACCATATCGCTATTCTCCCTGAAGAAAAATGGCCGAAAGGTATCTTCATCAACTGGTGGGTAATTGGCAAAGGATCAAAAATTTCCAAAAGTAAAGGCGGAGCGGAACCAATTCCCAACGCAATTGAAAAATATGGCGTTGACGCCATGCGTCTCTATTATGCTCACATCGGTTCCCCCCACATCGACGTTGTTTGGACAGAAGATGTTGTCTTCAACTACAAAAATACACTAGAACGGATTCATACTCTTGTTGAAAAACTTCGAGACCAGAAAGGTCCAAAAACCATTATCGATGAATGGATCCTCTCACGAGTTAATCAACATATTGTTACCATTGATCACAGCATGAGAGCATATGATTTACGAGAACTTGCATCCACGGTTTATTTTAGTATTTACGACGATCTCAAATGGTACTTGCGGCGAGGAGGAAAAGACCAAAAGACAATCACTGAAGTAATTGCAATCTGGGCAAAACTCATGAACCCAATTTCCCCTCACGTAAGTGAAGAGATATATAACCAAAAAGACCTCTGCTCAACGTCTTCATGGCCGACAATCAACCGTAGCGCTATCAACCACCATGCCGAAGCACAAGAAAAAATGCTTCTCGACACGATGGAAAACATGCGTAATGTCATCACCCTCGCAAAAATTGAATCACCAAAAAAGTTTACGTTATTTATTGCGGAACCTTGGCTCTACAATCTATATAAAACACTTTCACGTGAATTTAAAGTCACCCGTAATATGGGAGAAATCATGAAAAAAGTCCTTGTCATTGAAGAATTTACACCGCAAAGCAAAGAGATCAGCAAAATCGTCCAGTCAGCACTGAAGGATCCAACGAGAATTCCACCATTTGTTCTTTCCGCTGATGAAGAATATACTTTTTTTAACGGAGCAAAAGAATTTCTGGAAGAAGAATTCAAATGTACGATTATGATCGTAAAAGCCGAAGACAACCAGCATCTTAAAGCTAAAGCCGCTCAGCCCGGAAAAGTAGGAATTTTAGTGGAGTAGAAAAATAAGCTCAAAGTAAATCTGCCAATTTTTGAATATCTTTGTTTGCTACATGGGTATAAATTTGAGTCGTCTGCAAATTTTTATGACCGAGTAAAGTTTGAATAGAACGAATATCTGCCCCGGCTTCAAGCAGATGAGTAGCAAACGAATGGCGTAAAGTATGAGGAGTAACTCTTTTGTTAATCCCTGCTTTTCGTGCTGCTTGACGAACAATCATCTGAATACTACGCTGATCGTATTTTTTGCCGAGATTAGATTGAAGGACGAACCCTTTCATCTGCAAATTAAAATGCTGAATCATAGTTCTTATCTTTTCATGAAGAAATACCACCCGATCTTTGCTCCCTTTTGTCGTTTTGAGATGAATCGTTCCTCTTTGAAAATCAAAATCTTCCCAACAGAGATTGATCAGTTCATGCAAACGCATACCAGAATAATATAAAAGTATGAGCACCAGACGATGTTTAAGATTATACGTTACAGAAAACAGTTGATTTACCTCTTCTTTATTGAGAACGGAAGGAAGTTTACTTGATTGTTTAGCCAAAGGGATATGCTCATCGAAAGGTTGATGCAGCACTTTTTCAAAGAAAAACTGGAGTGCAAAGTACACTAAACGAATACTGGAACTGCTCTTACTAGTGTACTGAAGCAAAAAATCGCGGGGACTTTTTTCGGATGCGAGAAGATTCTCAATAATATTAGAATACGCTTTTACCGTTTGCGGAGAATATTTTCTAAGGCCGAGCTCTTCTCCGAGCTTAGTAAGTAATAGATTTCTTTCTTCCACCGAGAGCAAGAATAACGAGAAGTTCATAAAATTTTCGCTTTACCTGCCTAACAACCAATTAAACGCAATCAAAACTGCGTTTAATAGGTGTTAGTTTCAATATCCGATTTATACGCAATAGAATTTTCACTTTTACGAAAGAGTCGGTAACCTTGAAAAAGCAAACCTTATAAAATCAGTCAATTTAATTATGAGTATGATAGTCAAAAAATTCCTTATAGCAGGTGGAAACTCAACCGCCTTAATTTATGATTGTCCTGTTGTAGATAGAGATAAAACCTCTAAAAAGCTTCTTAAAGTTGTTGAGCAAGTCGGTTTCGTTTCCACAAAAGCGACACTCCCAAAATTGACAATGATGGGTGGAGAGCTATGTATTAACGCAACTTTAGCATTTGCTTCCACGTTAGATAAAAATGGAGAACTCACCACAAGCGGTTTGAAAAATCCAATCCCTTATTCAAATAATGGGTCTACTACTATCCAAATTCCTTTCAAATTCAAACAAGATGAAAATGTAATTTTATTGGACGGGATTGGATTTATTCTTTATGACACAAAAGAAAAATCTGAAATAAAAAAATCAGAGCTTTCAGATTTATCAAAGAAATATGAACTCCCTGCTTTCGGTGGAATTATTTACAAGAAGAACAAGATAATTCCTTATGTCTATGTAGCGGGGGTTAATTCTTTTGTGAAAGAAACCGCTTGTGGTTCGGGGAGTGTCGCTTTTAGTATTTTCTCTGGAATTAATGATGTTGTTCAGCCGACAGAGAAAATAATCAGCATTAAGAAGAAAGCGGAATTTTTTGACATTACTGCAAAAGTTACAAGTTATGAATAACGGTTACCGACTCTTAATTATTGATAAAAGTGAAAATTCTACTCACTCGGCTATCGCTTCGTGCCACGCTGCGCTCTCCTCCCTTCGGTCGTCGGGGCGTATAACAAGTGATATACGAGAAATGCCTCAGCTCGGCATTTCTCCAAATTTTTCTTCCGCTATGCTCCAGAAAAACTTCGTATATCCCTGACGTTTTACTCAATCGTGGGCACTTCTCGGAATCGCTGCTTTTGCTTGCTTTTCTCGTCTTTAAAATAATAAATTTTCCACCACCAAGGGCGCTTATGACCGGTCAACTTTTCGGCTCGATACAATGAAAAGAAAGCCAAAAAGCTTGCCCTCTGCGCCAAAAATGGGTACGCTTCTCGCTGAATCAATCGAAGGAAGCTACCCATTTTTGTCTCCGTCAGCGCCATGGTGGAAAATTTCACCTGAACAGAAAAGCATGACTTCGTTTAATGGGATTAAACGGCTCATTTCATTCAACCCAAATCACCACAAAGCACGATTTTAATCCGAGAAGTGCAACCCACGACTTTTCCCTTTGGGAAACCCCTAACGGGGGAGTAAAACAGCAACTTTACGGTTGCGTTCGCCTCGCTCTCTCCCTAAAGAAAGTCGGTTGCTCGGCTCGCTCCACCCAAATCGCCTTTTTCAGCTCTGAAAATGTGGGTTGCCTCATTTTCGAGGAAAAAGGCGACTTCGTAAAGTTGCGGTGTTATGTTCAGTTTTTTTGGGCTATATCTGGAACTAATTTTAGTCTCGCTTCGCTCGGATTTATCAGCCCAAAAAAACTTTGCGGACGCAATTTTCCCCCACTTTGTAGGGTAAAAGAACATAACAGCGATTTAACGGTTCGGGGGCACCGCTCCGCTATTTTGCCAAGCAAAATTGCCCCCTCTCCCAAATTGATTTTTCGAGGAAAAAATTTGTGGGTTGCCTCAAATTTTTTCAGCTCTGAAAAATCAACTTCGTTAAATCGCAGTTATATGAAATTTTTTTCTCGCCTTTCAGGTGCGTACGCTGTCGCTACTTCCGAAAACCTTTTGCACTGACACCTTCGCTAAATCGACAAAATGAAAGACGGATACTTCAATTGCTTCGCAACTAAACCTAACATTGATTTGGCGATTTCGCTTCGCTACATCCAAATTTTCGCTTACCTCTTAAAATACTTCTCTTCTCGTGATACTCCACTACCATAATTTAATCTGTGCTCCTTTGCACGCTCTCTAATTTCTATTGCTGCATTTATTACATCTTGATAAGAAACTCCTGAAAAGTTATCTATGTAAATCTCTGAAATTTTATCTAAATCCCATGGCCAATCAGTATTCTGCATTTCAGTGGGCAAAAGCCCTGATGCCTGCAATTTTCTTCCCTGTTGATTTCGGGGTAATGGAAGAAGTGGCTGTGCTTCCAAATCAGCAATTAGTCCCTCTCTCATAATTCTCTTTGTCCATTCAACAGTCTCTTGCAGTGTTTCAGGAGTTTCTTCATCCGAACCTAACACAAATGAACCATAAACATAAATGCCTGCATCTTTCAACATTTGCAAAGCTCTATAATTATTTTCTACGCTATCATACCTGCCTTTCAAGTGCTGCAAAGTCTTATTACTCCCTGCCTCCAATCCGATATTTACTTTGAAAACTCCCATCTCTTTGAATTGATGAACTAACTCAGGCTTTCTCACTAAATCTATTGCCTGAGCATAAACAAAGAATTTAGGATCAAAATCCAAACTAGGTTTTGCTCTTACTATCCCCCCTATGAATGCTGGAAAACTTGAAAAACTGTCGCAAACTTCATAAAATATATTTGCTTTTACTTGCTTATACGCCTCTTGTACTTCTTCCCAAAATTTTTCAGGTGAGGAAAAAGAAACATCCAGCAACATATCACAAAAACTGCATTTCGTTGCATCACTAGCTCTTGAACATCCACGCGCACTATTCATTGTAGTAACTCCAGTTACCTCTTCACCCTCATGCAATCCAGAAAATCTAGCCAGATAATTTTGTAAATATTTGTTCCAATGAGTCTCTGTTGGAAATAATGTCCTGTCAACTACCGGAAAAATATCAAGAGCTGTTTTTCTGGTTTTTGCACGATATAACGGAGACGTTACAATTGAGAGTAACCTTCTGTCTCTCTCGTAATCAAAACCGTTTACATCTCCATTTGTTCTAAATGTTAAATCTGGTATTTCGTCTAATCCTATCTTTTCTCCTCTCAACGACTTTACCAGTAACTCCAAAGATTTCTCTCCATATTCGCTACCAATAACAAAATCAACATATTCTCGTCTTTCCAGAATCCTTCGGCTTAATTGAGATGCTTGGTCGTTCCCGAATACTGTGTGAGCTCCATATTCTTTTGCGTGCAAAGCTATATCAAGACTATTTTGATAACTCGTTGATAAGACGCTGACGCCAACAATTCCCGGTTTGCGCTTTTCAATCTCTTGAATAATTTCTTCGTTTCCAACTACGCCACCATCCCTAACAACGACTTCTATATCAGGAACGTACTCTCTTAGCCATGTACCTAAAGCTAGCACACCCAAAGCAGGGAAACTATGGTCATTCGCAATGCTAGACATGCCAGTATCATTTCCAGCGTTTACCAAGTACACTAAATCGTTATTTGCCATTTTACCACTTGTTAGTTAATAGCTCTTGTAGAAGTAGAATAATAAAATAAACTGTTTAAATTTTAGACAAAAAGAAAGATTTATAAAGAATAAATTATAATTGTCTTAAATATGGCAGAAGAAGACCTAAAACTGGACAGTTATGACCGTAAAATCCTCTTTGAATTGGACAAAAACGCCAGAATTACAACTACTGAAATAGGCAAGAAGATTAGAAAGTCTAAACAATTTGTAGATTATCGAATAAAGCGTCTGGAAGAAGAGGGTGTTTTGTCAGGTTATATAACTGTTATCGATTATTCAAGACTTGGCTATCAAAGTATTCGTGTTTATTTCAAGTTTCATAATATCACGCCAGAAAAACAAAACGAATTAGAAAATGATCTTATCAAAGACAAAGAGGTCTGGTGGCTTGTAACTACTGAGGGACCTTGGGACGTGGCATACGCTATGGCAGTGAAGAACGTTTTGGAGTTTTATGATTATTGGGATAAAATTATGATAAAGTACAGAGAATATATCCGTGATAAATCGGTGGTTGTCTATACCCATATCCGCCAATATCCTAAATCGTACATAATCAATCAAAAAAACACGGAAAGAGGAACGCTTGTAGGGGCATCAAAAGAAATTGTGCCTATCGATAAATTGGATGTTCAATTACTAAAGCTCTTATCGGATAATGGCAGAATGCCTTTGCTTGAAATTGCAACTAAACTACATACAAGCCCCCAGGTTATTAAAAACCACGTGAAAAAATTAGAGAAAAATAAGATTATTCAGGGTTATAGGGCGCTGATTGATGTTTCTTTTTTAGGATATAGATATTACAAATCTTATATTAATCTCTTAAATACAGAACGATTACAAGAATTAGAACAGTTTTGTTTACAACACCCAAACATCCTAAACGTAAACAGAACGATTGGAGGCAGGGATTTTGAGATTGAACTTCAAGCTAAATCATTCGACGAATTTGATTTTATAATGAACGAACTTAGACGAGAATTTGCAGGTATGATAGATGACTACGAATTTGTAATTGCACGAGAAGAGAAGAAAATGGTCTACTTTCCATTTGAGTAAGCGAAAACTACGGTGTCAGTGCGATTTTCGGCGAGAAAAAAACTTGCTCACTGCGGTTCGCACCCCGCTGCGCTTTCGCTAACGCTCAGGTCATATAACAGCAACTTTACGGAAAGTCCCTCAGCTCGGGACATTTCCCAAATTTTCTTCCGCTTGGTTTCCAGCTCTGTTCCGCAAAAATTTTGTGGGTTGCCTCAAACTTTTTGCTCC
>Ga0209211_10010667_pt1 | contig 11915 bp, 9 predicted proteins | sample RifGroA2_FD_183992 | JGI IMG/M metagenome (GOLD analysis project Ga0209211, IMG submission 183992) | Groundwater microbial communities from Rifle, Colorado, USA - Groundwater A2 (SPAdes) (version 2) | ecosystem: Environmental > Aquatic > Deep subsurface > Groundwater | place: Rifle, Colorado... | reverse complement strand
GCCGAAATGCCAGCCTTGCCCGAAATCGCAACCCAATTCGAGCAGCTTGTCGCGCATAGCTTCGGTTTCCACGCCTTCGGCGACCACATTCATGCCCAGCGAGTGCGCCAGGTCGATGGAAGAGCGCACGATATGCATGCTGTGCGCCGACCCTATCATGGGCTCAATGAAAGCGCGGTCGATTTTCAGCGTACTGATCGGATACCGCTGCAGGTGATTTAATCCGGAATGACCAGTGCCATAATCGTCCAGCGCAAGACTGCTGCCTAATTCGACCATTTTGTTCAGAATACGCAGCGCCATTTCCGGATATTCGACCATGACCGTTTCCGTGAGCTCAAGTTTCAGTTCAGCCGGCGGCATATCGTGGCGCATGATGATTGCCTTGACGTCATCCGCCAGTGATTCACAGGTCAATTGGTTCGGCGACAAGTTGACGCTGACAAAAGGGAGCTTGCAGTCGGAATATTGTCTCAATGTTGGCCAGTCCCGGCAGGCGCACTCAAGCGTCCACAACCCAAGTTCGTGTATCAGACCGGTTTGCTCTGCAAGCCACAGAAAATCCATCGGCGGAATCACGCCATCCGTGGGGTGGTGCCAGCGGATCAGCGCCTCGAACCCGGCAATTTTACCGTCGGCCAGATTGCAGATCGGCTGATAATAAAGCTCAAATTCTTCACGCGTCAGTGCGCGTGAAATTCCATGGGCGAGCGACAGTTTCTGCGTCGCCTCCCCTTTCAGGTTGCTGCGCTGGGTGGACTGCTCCGGCGAGATTCCTGTGCCTGGCGCAGATTTTGCGGAACCGCCCTGCTTGCTGCGGAAGCGCTCCAGAATGACCATCAGCAGATGGCACAGGATCGGGTCACTTTTCTCCAGCAATCCCTCCACCAGTTTCCGTTTGACGGGAATAAGTACGGTTTTCTCGGCAGCCCTGACCGTGGCCGTGCGCGGTTGGTGGTCGATCAGCGCAATTTCGCCGAACATTTCATCCTTGCCCATCGTGCTGACCAGACGCTCTGCGCCCTGGTCCATAATGAAAACTTCAACCACGCCCCGCTCGATAAGATAAGCACAGTCGCCAGCGTCGCCAACCTTGAATATCTGCTCGCCGGCGGCAAAAATCTCACGATCCAATTCGTCAAACATATAAGTTTCTCCGATCAGGACTGAATCCGGGCAAGCCAAGCGGCAACCGGGTTTCCAGCAGGTGCGAATATCTCAAAGATACGGCGGGAAAACAATATGCCGAACGGCCTAATTTGAGCGTTTCAATCCGCTTCTGGAATATTAGCGAAGCCGAAATATGCACTTGAAAATCAGCGATTCTCCTGGCCGGCCGTTCCTGCCGCAGATTTTTCCCGCTCGACCAGCAGTGAATGCAGCCGGCGGCTGTCCGCGCGCAATACGGTGAAAGTCAATTCGCCGGCATGGATACGATCGCCGCGCTTGGGAAGTTGGCCGGCAGATTTCAGCACCAGCCCGCCTACCGTGTCATATTCTTCATCGCTGAATTCCGTGCCGAGCACTTCATTGAAATCGGCGATTTCGGTGTCTGCCTTGACGCGCCATTTTTCTTTGTCTTTGCCATCCGGGATGATATTGTCCTCATCCTCGTCAAAGTCATACTCATCCTCGATGTCGCCGACAATCTGCTCCAGCACGTCTTCAATCGTCACCATGCCGGATACGCCGCCGTACTCATCCGCCACCAGCGCGATATGGTTGCGGTTACCGCGGAAATCGCGCAGCAGCACATTCAACCGCTTTGACTCGGGCACGAACACCGCCGGACGCAGCATGTCGCGCACGTCGAATTCTTCGCCGGCGTAATAGCGCAGCAAGTCCTTCGCCAGCAGGATGCCGATGATGTTGTCCTTGTCGCCATCGATCACAGGAAAACGCGAGTGGGCGGTCTCGATGACGAAGGGAATGAATTTCTCCGGCGGCTCGCTGATGTCGATGACATCCATTTGCGCGCGCGGGATCATGATTTCGCGCACCTGGCTTTCCGAGACTTGCAATACGCCCTCCATCATGGACAGCGCATCGGCATCCAGCAGGTTGTTTTCGTAGGCGGAGTGCAGCAGTCGGACAAGTTGCTCGCGGTCTTCGGGTTCGCGCAGCAACAGTGCGGAAAGGCGTTCTAACAGACTGGGTTTGTTACTACTCTCGGGTGAATCCATTGGGTACTCAAGTTTCCTGATAAGGATCGGGGTAGCGCAATTTTAGCATCAACCGGGTTTCCAATGCCTCCATCTTGGCGGCATCAGTTTCGTTTTCGTGATCGTAGCCTTGCAGATGCAGCGCGGCATGAATCGCAAGGTGCGCATAGTGTGCAAGCAAATCCTTGTGCTGTTCGTGCGCTTCTTTTTCCACAACCGGCGCACAGATCACCACGTCGCCCGTCAGAATCTCCTCCCCTGAAGTGGGGTAAGCAGGCAATCCGCGCAGCGGATGCTCGCACAAGGGGAGGCCGGGAGGGGTTTGTTCATCGTCGTATACGAACGTCAGCACATTGGTGGCATAGTCCTTGCCGCGATAGTTTTTGTTCAGCTCACGTCCCTCTGCTTTGTCAACAATGCGCAAGGTAATACGCACGTCGCGCTGCACTGCGGCCTTCACCCAGCGGCGCAGTTGTGCGCGGGTCGGCAGATTCTGCGCGGTGCTGGCATATTGCACGGCCAGGGAAAGTTCAGGCATTTTTTTGCTGTTCATAATGCTCGTATGCCGTAACGATTTTCTGCACCAGCGGATGGCGCACCACGTCTTCGGCGAGGAAGTCGCTGAAGGCAATGCCGCGCACATCTTTCAACACAACGCGCGCCTCCACCAGGCCGCTTTTCTGCCCGTGCGCCAGGTCGATCTGGGTGACGTCGCCGGTGATCACCGCCTTGCTTCCGAAGCCGATGCGGGTCAGGAACATTTTCATCTGCTCCGGCGTGGTGTTCTGCGCCTCGTCGAGAATGATGAAGGAATGGTTCAGCGTGCGCCCGCGCATGTAGGCCAGCGGCGCAACCTCGATCATGCCGCGCTGGAAGGCACGAGTGACTTTCTCCAGCCCCATCAGGTCGTACAGCGCATCATACAAAGGGCGCAAGTAGGGATCGACTTTCTGCGCCAGATCGCCGGGCAGGAAGCCGAGTTTTTCGCCGGCTTCCACCGCCGGGCGCACCAGCACCAGCCGGCGCACCGCTTCGCGTTGCAGCGCGTCCACCGCGCAGGCCACGGCGAGATAGGTCTTGCCGGTGCCGGCCGGGCCGACGCCGAAGGTGATGTCATGCTCCTGGATGGCCTGCAGGTAGCTGTTCTGGCGCGGCGTGCGGCCACGACACGGTGCGGTGAAACCGACGGGTGCGGGAGTGGTCGCATCGCGCCTCCTCCCGCAATCGGCTGACTTCGTCAGTAACGTGTCGGAGGCGCGCCCGCGTATTTCGGCCTTGTGCGTCATCAGCAGCGGCACGAAATCGCTGGCCGGTTGCGGCCCGGCACGCCATTTCATCGCCTCGATCAAGCCGAGTTGCAGGCGCTCCAGCGTGATGTCGTGTTTGGCTTCAAGATAAAATTCCTGCAATACCTGACGCGCCAGTTCCGCCTGCGCGCCCTGCACATTGAAGTGCTCGCCGCGCCGCGCGATGCTGACTTCCAGCGCGATCTCGATCTGGCGCAGGTTCTCGTCAAGCGCGCCGCACAGGTTGGCCAGCCGTGTATTATCGACTGGCTCGAGCGAGAATTCCAACGTTTCTTCACTCATGACTGGGTCACCACCTCGCCGCGCAGCGTGTGCCTCACCACTTGCGTAATCTTTACATCGACAAAACGCCCAATCATGCCAGGCGAACCGCAGAAATTCACCACACGGTTATTATCGGTACGTCCGGCCAGCTCCTGCGCGTCCTTCTTCGACACGCCTTCCACCAGCACGCGCTGCACCGTGCCAAGCATGGACTGGTTGACCTGTTGTTCCAGTTCGTCGATACGCGCCTGCAATCGCGCCAGACGCGCCGATTTTTCTTCCGGTGGGGTATCGTCACGCAATTCGGCGGCAGGTGTGCCGGGACGCGGGCTATACACATAACTGAAGCCGACATCAAAGCCGACATCGTCGATCAGTTTCATGGTTGCCTCAAAATCGCGCTCGGTCTCGCCGGGGAATCCCACAATGAAGTCGGACGTGATACAGATGTCGGGGCGTGCCGCGCGCAACCTGCGCACGATGGATTTGTATTCCAATGCAGTGTAACTGCGTTTCATCGCGGCGAGGATACGGTCAGACCCGGACTGCACCGGCAGGTGCAAATGGCTGACGAGTTTGGGTGTAGTCGCGTACACGTCGATCAGGCGTTGCGTCATTTCCTTGGGATGCGAGGTCATGTAGCGCAGCCGCTCTATGCCATCCAGCGCGGCAACGGCTTGCAGCAGGAAAGCGAAATCCATCGTGTCGCCGTCTTCCATCGCCCCGCAGTAGGCGTTCACGTTTTGCCCAAGCAGCGTAATCTCCTTCACTCCCTGTGCGACCAACTCTTCCACGTCGCGCATCACGTCGGCGAACGGGCGCGATATTTCTTCGCCGCGTGTATAGGGCACCACGCAATAAGTGCAGTATTTACTGCACCCTTCCATGATGGACACGAAGGCCGCACCGCTGGTGATCTGCGGCACTTCGCCCTGCGACAAGGCTCCACTGAGCATAGTCGAAGGGTTCGGGTTATTCAGGGCAGGCGCAGGCAGATGGTCGAACTTCTCGATCTCGGGAAAGCTGATGTCCACCTGCGTCTGCCCGGTATCGCGGCGCGCCTGCAACAACTGCGGCAGACGATGCAGGGTCTGCGGGCCGAATACCACATCCACGTAGGGCGCCCGCTTTACGATCGCCCAGCCCTCCTGGCTGGCCACACAGCCGCCCACACCAATCAGCAAATCCGGCCTGGCCTGTTTGAGCGGGCGCACCCTGCCGAGATCGGAGAACACCTTTTCTTCAGCCTTCTCGCGAATCGAGCAGGTGTTGAACAGGATGACATCTGCCTCTTCCGGCCTGTCGGTTCGTTCCATGCCCGCGCAGGCACGCAGCACATCCGCCATTTTGTCCGAGTCGTACTCGTTCATCTGGCAGCCGAAGGTTTTGATATATAACTTTTTGGTCATACCGGAATATTACTTTAGATAATCGCCGCCGAGCCTCATTAAAACCCAGGCATCGAATAACAGACTGAATTTACGCTTAAATCCAGGCAAATCAAAGTCACGTGTGATTCCAGCAAGAAAGCCCGGTCAAAAAAGCCGCTTGCCCGCACAAAAAACTGTGCTACGATTCTCCCCACTTGTTGTTTTATTCAAGCCGGTTCTCATGGGAGGAGAAAGTGGCGATTATCGCAGACGTGGCATCAATCGGTATGGCCTTGTTTACCGTGTTATTTTCCTTGTGGATGTTAAAACAAACTTTTACCGGTAAATAAGTCGCGCGATCGCACAGCAGCAAACAAAAACTCCAGCTCAGGCTGGAGTTTTTGTTTGCTGCGCCAGAAAACCGATGCCACACCCCAAGCTGCCTTCTTGACAGTCATTTCAACCCAAATAGTTCATTAGATGAACCTGCCATGAGGAATCAAGGGGTTGTAGGTCGGGTTTTAACCCGACATGTCGGGCTGAAGCCCGACCACGTTCTAATGAATTATCCGGGTTCAATAAAGCGCCTGGTTGACCTTTGCCATATCTTCTTCGCTCAGCAACCCTGCCGCCGCCTTCAGACGCAACTGGCTGATAAGATAATTATATTCGGCCTGGTATAAATCGCGTCGGGTGGAAAATAACTGCTGCTGGGCATTCAGCACATCCAGGTTGGTGCGCACGCCGACCTCCTGACCCAGTTTGCTGGCCTCCAGTACACTTTCGCTGGAGGTAAGCGCCTGGCGTAATGCTTTGACCTGGGCAATACCGCTGACCACCCCAAGATAGGCCTGGCGCGTCTGGGTGGCAACAGTGCGGCGGGCATTTTCCAGCTCCTGCCTGGCGCGCTCATGATTGGCTTGCGCCTCGCGCCATTTGGATTGGGTCGCTCCCCCCTGAAACAGCGGCATATTCAGTTGCAGGCCGACGCTCTTGCTGGTGCTGTCGCTGCCCACGCCAAAGCCTCCGCCACTGGCAGAATTATCGGCATAGCTTGCCACCAGATCGACCGTCGGATAATGCCCGCCACGATTGCGCGCCACTTCTTTTTCGGCAATCTCGGCACCGGCTTGCGCAATAGCCAGTTGCGGGCTGCGCAACTGCGCATCGTCCACCCATTTTTCCATATCGGCAGGCTGCGGATTTTCCAGCTTGAGTTCCTCGCCGAGGCGCCTGAGGTCTTGCGGTATCACATTGATGAGTTGCTGCAACGCACGGCGCTTGATTTCCAGATTATTCTGCGCGGCGATCTCCTGGGCGCTGGTCAGGTCATAGCGCGCCTGCGCCTCGTGGGTGTCGGTAATGGTGGCGCTGCCCACTTCGAAGTTGCGTTTGGCGTGTTCCAGTTGTTCGGTGATGGCAGTCTTCTGCGCCTCGGCAAGCTGCACGCTGTCCTGGGCAATCAGCACATCGAAATAGGCCTCGGCGACACGCAGGATTAAATCCTGTTCGGCAATCCTGAATTGCGCCTCGGCTTGGACGACCTGCAATTCGGATTCGGTATAGGCCAGCCAGTTCTGTTGGCGGAACAGGGGCTGCGTCAGATTTACGCTATAACCGTTGCTGTTGTAGCGCTGGTTGCCGCCGCCCGGCAGACCAACAGGTTGGCGGTACTGAACAGTACTGTCGTTGAACGTACTGTTTGCATTGAGGCTGATGCTGGGCATCAGCAGGGAACGTCCCTGCGGCAACTTTTCCAGACCGGCCTGTTGCGTGGCGCGCGCAGCGGCAAACACCGGATCGTTGGCCTGGGCGGCGCGGAAAGTTTCCAACAGGTCGGCGGCTTGCGCCCAGCCGCTGATACCGCATAGTGCCGCCAGCATGAATGATGTCAGCTTCATTGGTATTTTCCGCACAATCGTATATTAGAGTTGGCTAATACTACAGCTTGCCGCCGCATTGTGCAATACAACCGCGCCATCAGAAAACGAAGCGTTCGGGTTGCTCGGCATTCTGCAAGGGTGCGACGCAAGTTTCCATGAGGTTGACCGTGGTAAAGACATCCGGCGCAACGCGGGTAATCAGTTTGGCCTCCATTAACGGCGCATCACCCACAATAGCGAATAATCGTCCGCCGATGTTCAGGCTATTCCGGAAGGTTGCGGGAAGCGCCGGCGTTGAACCGGTCAGCACAATGACATCGTAGCTTGCACCGTTTCCCCAGCCGCGCGATGCGTCGCCTGTCTCGAGGACAATATTGTCGCAGTGATAAGCGGCCAGATTCTGTTTCGCCATGTCGCTCAATTCCGGGACGATCTCGACCGAAGTAACCTGCCCCGCCAGCGCGGACAGCAATGCAGTCAGGTAGCCGCTGCCTGTACCCACCTCCAGTACCGTGTCAGCCCGGGCAAGATGCAATTCCTGTATGGTGCGCGCCTCCAGCTTGGGATGCCACATGGCAGCGCCATAACCCAGCGGGATTTCCATATCGGCAAACGCCAACCCTCTTCTGCTTGCCGGCACAAAACGTTCGCGCCGGACATGCTTGAGCAATTCCAGAATCGTGCTGTCCAGTACCTCGCATGGACGGATTTGCTGTTCTATCATATTGAAACGTGCCTGCTCTACATCCTGCATTTTCTTCTCCTGAATTGCCGTCTTGTTGTCTTAAACCCAAATAATCCATTAGGCTGTAGGAGCTCGATTTATCGAGCGATTGTTGACGAGAATCGCGCAATAAATTGCGCTCCCACAAGAGGGCTTGGTTCTAATGAATTATCTGGGTTAAATCCTAAAAAGTTGAAACTTGCAGGGCGCGCTCCTCAGCTTGCCGGCAATGCCCGCTTGATCGGAAATACCAGCAAAAAAGTACTGCCCTTGCCCTCCTCGCTCACCACCTCGATCTTCGCCTGATGGCGCATCGCAACATGCTTGACGATTGCCAGTCCCAGCCCGGTGCCGCCCGTCTCTCTTGAGCGGCTGCGATCAACCCGGTAAAAACGTTCCGTCAGGCGCGGGATATGCTGTGTCGCAATACCGATGCCGCTATCCTGCACCGAGAATACCGGCTGTTCGCCACGCTCAGTCCAGCGCAGCGAAATTATACCGCCTGCCGGTGTGTAGCGAATTGCATTGCTGAGCAAATTGCCGAACGCGCTGCGCAGTTCATCGCGATTACCGAGCAATTTTGCGTTGCTCAATACCTCCAGATGCATCGAGTGCGCTCCTACACTCAACAATTGCCCGTCCTGGTAAATTTCGTTGAGCAGCATCGCCATATCGATGGCTTCTTCGCGCAGCGGACTTCGATCATTCTCCAGGTGTGACAGGGTGAGCAGATCGGCAACCAGGTTCTCCATACGTTTGGCTTGTTCGGCTATCCGTTGCAATGCGTGCTGCGCATCCTCCTGGGTAACGTCGGCCATATCCCGCAGATTTTCGACATAACCATTTACCACAGTCAGCGGGGTGCGCAGCTCATGCGAAACATTTGCCACAAAGTCGCGGCGCATGGCTTCAATACGTTCCAGTTGCGTAACGTCGCGACTGATCAGCAATCGTTTGTTCACGCCATAAGGAATAAATTTGATCGACAACAGCATGTCGTCATGGCGTGCCGGGCGCATCACCAACGGTTCGCTGAAATTGGCTTCCTGAAGGTATCCGATGAATTCCGGCTGGCGCACCAGATAGGTAATATCCTGCATGAGATCATGTTCGGCATCGAGATCGAAATGCTGCTGTGCCAGCGGGTTGCACCATTCGATACGATTCGCCTCATTCAGAATTGCCACGCCCTCCGGCAACGCGGCAGTAGCCTGCTCGATATGCTGCAGTTCGGCCGCCAATTCCAGCTTGGTCTGGTTATGCTGCTTGACCATCCTGTATAGCCGGGAAAATACTTCATCCCAGACCCCGCCGGCTTCAGGAATGGTTTCAAGGCGCGCCTCATGCAGCCAACGTCCCAGTCTATATAGTTGCCGGGCATGGTGTGCCATCACCATCAGCAATACCAGCAACATGAACAGCAATGCGGGCGTGGCCGAGAACACCATCCACAGCAGCAATGCAAACAGCGCGACAAGCGCGATGGGTGTGCTTAGACGGAGCCAGAAATCCTGCAATGCTTCTCCTAAATTAATTGACGGAAAAACGATAACCGCTACCGCGCACCGTCTGGATCAGACCGTCCATTCCGGACGGTTCCAGCGCGGCGCGCAAGCGGCGAATATGCACGTCCACCGTGCGTTCCTCGACGAATACCTGCGTACCCCACACCTGATCGAGCAATTGCGTGCGGCTGTACACGCGCTCCGCATGGGTCATGAAAAAATGCAGCAGGCGAAATTCGGTGGGGCCGAGTTCTATTGCCCCGCCCTTTGCCGTCACGCGGTGCGAAACCGGCGACAACTCCAGGCCGCCGGCCGCAACCGTTTCATCCGGCATCTGCGGAACAAGCCTCCGCAACATGGCACGAATGCGCGCCATCAATTCGCGTGGCGAGAATGGCTTGGTGATGTAGTCATCTGCGCCTGACTCCAACCCCAGCACCTTGTCGTGCTCTTCGCTGCGCGCGGTCAGCATGATAATCGGAATACCCCGGGTGCGCGCATCGGCACGCAACTGTTTGGCCAGCGCCACGCCACTGGTGCCCGGCAGCATCCAGTCCAGCAGAATCAGATCCGGCGCATGGTTCTGTATTTGCTCCCACGCGCTATCCGCATCCCCGACGCATACGGCCTGGAATCCCGCCCGCACCACATTGAACGACAGCAGCTCCTGGATCGCCGGTTCATCTTCCACTATCAAAATCATCGCGCTCGTCATCTGGTCGTTATCCCGAAATCAAAGATCGGGAGAATATGACGAATTTATGACAATAAGATGACACGCGTCAGGTTTGTGAATGGGCGTGACGGTGGCCACGCATCATGTTGGGCAGCATGGAGCCGATCAACATCCCCGTCACGCTGAACAGCAACCCGATCAGTTGCGGCGGCCAATAGGTGTCAGGCTGAAGAATTTCCATCAACAACCATGCACCCAGTCCCAACGCGATGGACAGCAGCGCGCCTTGATTGTTGGCGCGCTTCCAGTACAGGCCGAACACCAGCGGCACAAAGGCGCCGACCAGCGTGACCTTGTACGCATTCTCCACCATGTGGAAAATGCTCGATTCCGAATTCAGCGCGAACCACAGCACCAGTACACCGAAGGTCAGCAGAATGATGCGCATGGTGCGCAACATCTGCTGGTCGCTCATGTGCCGGAGCGCAAAGTGCTTGAGGATGTTCTCGGTAAACATCACCGAGGGTGCGAGCAGGGTTGCCGAAGCCGTGCTCATGATCGCCGACAGCAACGCGCCGAAGAACAGCACTTGCGCAACCAGCGGCGTGTGATTCAGAATCAGGCTCGGCAGAATCATCTGGGAATCGCTCTCGATCATGTCGCCAAAGAATTCCGGATCAATCAGTGTTGCGGCAAAGGCCAGGAACATCGGGATGAAGGCGAACGCAAAATACAGCACGCCGCCCAGCACCGCACCGCGCACGGCGGTCTTTTCATTCTTTGCCGAAGTGATGCGCTGAAACACGTCCTGCTGCGGAATGGAACCCAGCATCATGGTCAGCGCCGCGCCGATGAAGGGAATCCACGCTTCCATGCCGCCGCTGGGGAATAATTGCAACTTGCCGGCGGCTTCCGCCTGGATGACCACATGACCGACCCCGCCCGCATCGCCGCCGATCAGCACGGCAATCAGCAGCAAGGCCGCCATGATCACGGTCATCTGCACGAAATCAAGCAGGGCTACCGACCACATGCCGCCGAATACGGTGTAAGCGAGCACCACGGAAATGCCGATGATCATGCCGGCCTGTTGCGTGACGGCGCCGTCGCTGACCACATTGAATACCAGTCCCAGCGCCACCACTTGCGCGGACACCCAGCCGAGATAGGAAATCATGATGCACAGCGTCATGATCAGTTCCACCGTGCGGTTGTAGCGGGCGCGGTAATAATCGCCGATGGTGAGCAAATTCATGCGATACAGCAGCGGGGCGAAAAACAGTCCCGCGAGTATCAGGCACATGCTGGCACCGAACGGATCGGCCACCACGCCGCCCAACCCCTCTTGCACGAAAGTCGCGGAAACACCCAGCACCGTTTCAGCGCCAAACCAAGTGGCGAACACCGTCGCGGTGACCACCGGCAACGGCAAGTGGCGCCCCGCCACCACAAAGTCCCTGGAATTATGCACACGGGTCGAGGCATACAGGCCGATGCCAACGGACACCAGCAAATAGAGGACGACGAACCAGATCAGCATATCGGCTACTCGCTTATTCGGAAAACAACGGTAATTCTAGCAGCCTGCCGGGCATCACCGATTAAAAAATCGTAAATAGCCAACCCGTTGCAACGGTTAAGTGAATAGTATTTGGTCTTGAGCTTCCAGCCGTGGGGCGAATTCATTTGCCCATTTTTTAGAGATGCCTTTTCGTGCCTATTGAGATTCTCATAACTCGTGAAAACATATAGTTCACCGTAGGTCGGGTTTCAGCCCGACATGTCGGGTTAAAACCCGACCTACAAGATACAGAGGTTATGTCCTCAATTATGGAAAACTCAATAAATAAAGCCATGTTGCAAAAAAACCACACTTCCCCCACAAACTTTTGACAGCCCTTCCCGCTACTCTATAAAGTCTGCCCCAGTGGTGGCAGGAGGAATGATATCCATCACTTCGATTTGTAATAACCGATCAACTTTTCTTAATCCAAGAGGAAATACACAATGAAGAAAATCGTTCT
>Ga0209211_10010666_pt1 | contig 11915 bp, 10 predicted proteins | sample RifGroA2_FD_183992 | JGI IMG/M metagenome (GOLD analysis project Ga0209211, IMG submission 183992) | Groundwater microbial communities from Rifle, Colorado, USA - Groundwater A2 (SPAdes) (version 2) | ecosystem: Environmental > Aquatic > Deep subsurface > Groundwater | place: Rifle, Colorado... | reverse complement strand
GCCGCGCCGGCCGGATCCCGACGGACACCTGCGTCGAGCTGACCGAGCGGCTCCGGACGATCCGCCTGCCCGGCGTCGAGCTGTTCGTCGAGCCGGTGAAAGAGCACCGGTTCGTCCTCGTGCTCCGGCAGACCCGGGGCGGCGCGCTGTCCGGCCAGCTCTCGGAGACCGATCCCCAGGCGCTCGGCCAGCCGCCGCTCCCCGCGCGCGCGCTCGTCCCCCGGGCCCGGGCGACCGCCGAGCGCGTCAACCGCTTCGTGGCGGAGGCGCGCCGCCGGCTGCGCGACGCCGCGCCGGCCAACATGGTCCTGCTCCGCGGGTTCGACCAGCTCCCGACGCTGCCGCGCTTCCCGGAGGTCTTCGGCCTCAGGAGCGCGGCGATCGCCGCGTACCCGATGTACCGCGGGCTCGCCAGGCTCGTCGGCATGGAGGTGCTGAAGACGGGCGGCGCCTTCGCCGACGAGGTCGCCACGCTCCGCGAGCACCGGGAGGACCACGACTTCTTCTTCGTCCATTACAAGGACACCGACAAGGCCGGCGAGGACGGTGACTTCGACGCCAAGGTGGAGGCCCTCGAGCGCTTCGACGGCTTCGTCCCGGCGATCCGCGACCTCCGGCCCGACGTCCTCGTGGTGACCGGCGACCACGCGACCCCCTCGATCCTCGCCGCGCACGGCTGGCAGCCCGTGCCGGTGCTCCTGTGGAGCCGCTACTGCGGCGCCGACGGCGTCAGCGCGTTCACCGAGCGCGCGTGCGGCGGCGGCAGCCTCGGCGTGCTCCCCGCCCACCACCTGATGCCGCTCGTCATGGCCAACGCCCTCCGGCTCACGAAGTTCGGGGCGTGAGGCGCGGGCGCCGCGAGCGCGACAGCCTCGGGCTCACGCACGTCCCGGCGCGCGCCCTCTACGGCGCCTTCACCGCGCGGGCGCGGGACACCTTCGAGCTCAGCGGGCGCCGGCCTCACCCCGCGCTGACCCGCGCGTACGCCCGCATCAAGAAGGCCGCCGCCCGCGCGAACGCCCGCCTCGGCCTCCTGCCCGCCCGCTGGGCGCGGGCGATCGCGTGGGCCGCCGATCGGGTCGCCGCGGGGGCCGTGCCCGACGCCGCCGTGATCGACGTCCTCCAGGCGGGCGCGGGCACGCCGGCGCACATGAACGTCAACGAGGTCCTCGCGAACCTCGCCAACGAGCGGCTCGGCGGCCGGCGGGGCCGCTACGTCCCGATCCACCCGAACAGCCACGTCAACCTCGGCCAGTCGTCGAACGACGTCACGCCCACCGCCATCCGGTTGATGGCGCTCGAGCTCTCGCCGGCGCTCCGCGCCGAGCTGGGGCGCCTCGAGCGCTCGCTCGCCCGCCTCGCCCGCCGCGAGCGCGCCGTCGTGAAGCCCGGCCGCACGCATCTTCAAGATGCGGTGCCGATCACCTGGGGCCAGGTCCTCGGCGGGTGGGCCGAGGCCGTCCGCGGCGCGGCTGCCGCCCTCCGGGCGAGCGAGGCGGGGCTCGCCGTCCTCGGCCTCGGCGGCACCGCCGTGGGCACCGGGTTGACCGCGCACCCGCGCTTCCGCCGCCTGGTGGTGCGGGAGCTCGGCCGGATCGTCGGCCGGCGCCTGGTGCCCGCCCGGAACCCCGTGGCGGCCACCTGGAGCCTCGCCCCCCTGCTCGCGTGCTCGGCGGCGCTCAGGGCGTGCGCGGTGGACCTGGGCAAGATCTGCTTCGACCTGCGCCTGCTCGCCTCCGGGCCCGACACGGGGCTCGCCGAGATCCGCCTGCCCGAGGTCCTCCCCGGGTCGTCCATCATGCCCGGCAAGGTCAACCCCTCGGTGCCCGAGGCCGTGCAGATGGTCTGCCTCCAGGTCCGCGCGCACGACCACGCCGTCGCCCTCGGCGCGGCGGCGGGCGAGCTCGAGCTCAACGTGATGACCCCGCTCGTCGCGGCGAACCTGGGCGAGGGCTTCGAGCTCCTCACCCGCGGGCTGCGCCTGCTGCGCACGCGCTGCGTCGACGGGCTCGCAGTGGACCGCCGGCGCGCCCGCGAGCTCACCGCGCGGAGCCTCGTCCCGGCGACCGCGCTCAGCCCCTACCTCGGCTACGACGTGACCGCCGCGGTCGTCGCGGAGGCCCGGGCCGCGGGCCGGCCGCTGCGGGAGGTCGTCGTCCGGCACGGGCTCGTCCCACCCCGCGTGCTCGCCCGGCTCCTCTCGCCCCGCGCCCTCACGGGCCCGCGGCCCACCGACGTGGCCCTCCGGCGGCGCCTCCAGGCCGCGGCCGCCTACCGGGCCTTCCGCGCCCGCCTCTCTCGATAAACCCCCTTTGTGCCGCGCCCACGCCGGGGCATACTCCGGTGAGGATCGAGACCATGGACGAGACCGAACGCCTCGCCGAGACCATGAAGGTGCTCCTGGCGGAGAGCCGTGACGAGCGGCTCGCCGACGTCCTCGAGGAGGCCCACCCCGCCGACGTCTCGCGGGTGATCCGCGAGCTGCCGACGGACGAGCGCGTCCGCGTGTTCCGGCTCCTCACGCGCGAGCGCGCCGGGGCCGTCCTCTCCGAGCTCGACGACCCGGTCCTGCGCGAGCTGGTCGGCTCGCTCGAGGAGACCGAGGTCTCGCGCATCCTCGACCGGATGCCCTCCGACCACGTCGTCGGGGTCGTCGAGGAGCTGCCCCGCGAGCAGGCCGAGGGAATCCTCGAGCTCATGGAGGAGGACAAGTCCGAGGAAGTCCAGGAGCTGCTCGATTATCGCGAGGGCACCGCGGGTCGGCTCATGTCCCGGGAGTTCGTGGCCGTGCACGAGCACGCCACCGTCGCCCAGGCGATCGACCACATCCGCAAGGCGACGAGCGGCGACGACGCCTTCTACGTATGGGTCGTGGACGGCCACGAGCACCTCGTGGGCCTGGTGCCGCTGCACCGGCTCCTCGCCGCCGACCCGCACACGTCGATCAGCGCGATCCGCAACGAGGACGTCGAGAGCGTGGGCGTGGACACCGACCAGGAGGAGGTTGCGCGGCTCGTCCAGCACTACAACGTCATCGAGGTGCCCGTCGTGGACGCGAGCCGGCGCCTGCTCGGCACGATCGGTGTCGAGGACGTGATCGACGTCATCCGCGAGGAGGCGACCGAGGACATCCAGCGCCTGGCCGGCGTCGGGGGCGACGAGACCGTGCTCGATCCGCCCCGGGCCGTCTTCGGCAAGCGCATGATGTGGCGCCTGGTCAACCTCGGCACCGCCGTCCTCGCCGCCTCCGTCATCGGCCTGTTCGAGTCGTCCATCCAGGCCCTGGCGACGCTGGCGGTGTTCATGCCGATCGTCGCCTCCATGGGCGGGATCGGGACCACGCAGACGGCCACGGTGGTCGTCCGCGGCATCGCCGTCGGGGACATGACCTCGAGCGTGCTCCGGCGCGTGCTGGGGAAGGAGCTCTGGCTCGGGCTCACGACCGGCGCCGCCAACGGCCTCATCATCGCCGCGATCGCCTACGTGTGGAAGGGCCAGGTGCTGCTGTCGCTGATCCTCGGCGTGGCGCTGGTCTTCAACATGCTGGTCGCCGCCGTCGTCGGCACGCTGATCCCGATGGCGCTCAAGACCTTCCGGATCGACCCGGCGATCGCGTCCAGCGTGATCATCACGACGTTCACGGATGTGTGCGGTTTCTTTTCGTTTCTCGGACTCGCCACGCTCCTGATCCGGTTCCTCCTGTGACCGGAAAACCCTCTTGGCAACGAGTAGCGCGGATGGTTAAAATACGGCGGCGATTCGGTAGCCGCTGACCGGCCTCCAATCCAGGTCGCTGGAGGGTTCGTCGTGGACGCAGCGTTGGAGAAGAGGCAGGTCGAGCGGGCGTACGAGCTGTACGCCCCCGTGTACGACTTCATCTTCGACTGGATCTTCGCGCCCGGGCGGGCCGCGGCGATCAAGCAGCTGGGTCTCGAGCGGAACGACTCCGTCCTCGAGGTGGGCATCGGCACAGGCCTCAACCTGCCGCTCTACCCGCCGACCTGCCGGCTCACCGGCATCGACCTCTCGCAGGAGATGCTCGACAAGGCCGTCGAGCGCGTCCAGACCCTGACGAGGACCAACGTCACGCTCAAGGTCATGGACGCGACGTCCATGGACCTCGCCGACGACGAGTTCGACAAGGCGATCGCCACCTACACGATCTCCGCGGTGCCCGACCCCGTCGCCGTGCTCCGCGAGATGCGCCGCGTGGTGAAGTCGGGCGGCGTGATCGTGATCCTGAATCACTTCCGCAGCGAAGGCCGCATCGCCGGGCGGCTCGAGGACCTGGTCGCGCCCTTCTGCACGCGGCTCGGCTGGAAGTCGAACCTGGCGCTCGGGCCGCTGCTCGCGCGGGTCGGGCTCGAGCCCGAGGTCGTGGTCAGGCTCAACATGTTCAACGGCTGGCGCCTCGTGAAGTGCGTCAACCGGAAGTAGCGCGGCTCGCCCCCCTTCTCCTCGCGCTCGTCCTCGTCCTCCCCGTCGCCCGGGCCGGGTGGTCCATGCTGGTGGCCGGCGCTTTCCTCGCGGAGTTCCTCACGGAGGGACGGTTTGCCCCGCTCTCGGCGCTCGCGCCCGAGCCGGCCCGCCGGCCGTTCCCTCTCGAGGGCGCCGCCGCCGACCGCTTCGTGCCCACCGGGCTCGCGCGCGGGCGCCCGCTGGTGCTCGTACACGGCCTCGCGCCCGCGGGCAAGGACGACCCGCGCGTGCGCGGGGCGGCCGCGCTCCTGGCCCGCGCCGGCTTCGACGTCGTGGTCCCGACCATCCCGGGGCTCACCCGCGGCCGGCTCAGGCCCGACGACGTGGCGCCCGTGGTCGCGGCGCTCGCCGCGCGCGACGCGCCGACCGCCGTCGTGGGCGTCAGCGTCGGCTCCGGCCCCGCGCTGCTCGCCGCCGCCGACCCGCGCGTCGCCGACCGCGTCCGCGTCGTCCTGAGCCTCGGCGGCTACGCGTCCGCGCGCGAGCTGGTGCGCTATCACCTCTCCGGGAGCTACGCCTTCGGCGCGACGCGGGGCCGCGTCACGCCCGACCCGCGGCTCGTCGAGCCGTTCCTCCGGGCCAACGCGGAGCTGCTGGACGCCGCGGCGCTCGGGCTCCTCCGGACGCGCGACCCGGCGCGCATCGACGCGCTGCTCGACGCGCTGCCGCCCGCGACCGCGCGCCTGCTCGACGCGCTCTCGCCGGTGCGCGCCGTCGCCCGCGTCCGCGCGCGGCTCGTGCTGGTCCACGGGCGGGCGGACCCTGCGGTCCCCTACACGGAGAGCCTGCGCCTGGCGGCGGCCCGGCCCGCGCGCACGCGCGTCGTCCTCGTGGGGCTGCTCGACCACGTCGAGGGCGCCGGCGCCGCCGGGCTCGCCGAGCTCCTGACACTCTGGTCCGTGATGTACGCGCTCGCCGCCGCCGGGTGACGCCGGGCCCCGGGGCCTCGCGCGGCGCCCCGGCAGGACGCTCGCTCAGCGCACGACCTGCTTCACGATCTTGCGGAACTCCCGGTCGTCGACCAGGCCCTTCTTCCTGAGCGAGGCGTGCTTGACCCGCATGAGGATCTCGCCCACCTGGTCCTCGGTGGCCTTGACGCGGATCCGGCCGAGATGCATCCGGATCGAGTCGAGCCCGCTGTTCTTGCCCAGCACGACGCGGGGCATCCGCTGCCCGACCAGCGTCGGGTGGAACGGGAACACCTCGAGGAAGTGCTCCTTACCCGCGTTCTTGTACCAGGTCGCGATGATCCCGGACTCGATGTCGAAGAGCGTGTCGCCCACGATCTGCCGGTTGGAGGGCATCTGGAGCCCGGAGATCTTGCGCACGTACCGGGACAGCTTGGTGAGGCGCTCGGTCTTGATGCCCGTGTCCACCCCGTACATGGTGAGCAGGGCCAGGAGCGTGTCCTCGGTGGGCGCGTTGCCGGCCCGCTCGCCGATGCCGGAGATCGTCGAGTGGATCACCTCGGCCCCCTCCGACACGGCGATCACGGTGTTGGCCACGCCCATGCCGAAGTCCATGTGGAAGTGCGTCTCGAGCGGCTTCTTGATCCGCTCGCGGGTGTGCCGCACGAAGTACCGCACGGCGTGCGGCGAGAGGACCCCGAAGGTGTCCACCAGGGCCAGCGCGTCCATGTGCCCCTGGGTGGCCACCTGCTCGATGATCTTCAGGTACCAGCTCATCTCGGCCCGCGAGGCGTCGATCGGGAAGAAGACGACGTAGAGGCCCTGCGACTTGGCGTACTGCGTGGCCTCGATGCTGGTCTCGACCGCCTGATCGAGGGTCCACTTGTAGGCGTACGGGATGATGTGCTCGCTGGAGGGAACCTCCATCACGATCCCCTTGACGCCGGTGTCCACCGACCGCTTGACGTCCTCCTTCATGCAGCGGGAGAACGCGAAGATCTCGGCGGGCAGGTTCCGCTTCACCATCTCCTTGATCGCGCGGGCGTCGGCCGGGGACACGGCCGGCATGCCGGCCTCGATCCGGTGCACGCCGGCCTCGGCCAGCATGGTGGCCAGGCGCACCTTCTCGGCCGGGGTGAACTCGACGCCGGCCTGCTGCTCGCCGTCACGCAGACACACGTCGTGGAACTTGACCCGCTTGGGGAACTGCGTCCCCTCCATCACCTCGGGGAGGTAGTTCCAGGGGCTCACAAACCACTTGTCCGTGTGCCAGGGAGTCAGGTGCGCCGCCATCGTCGTCTCCTCCTGTTCGAGCTCGAGTGCCCTCCGGGCGCCAGCATGCTAGCGCGGGCCCGGCGGCCGGACGACCAGGGACTGATCAGGCGCAGCGCTCTGCCGGCGCGCCCCGCCCTCGGTCGCCTGCGCGGCCGCGGGCCCGGGCGCGCCGGCGAGGGGGAGCAGGAGCAGCGGGAGGCAGGCACGGGCGGCGCGCGGCACCCTCACAGCGACAGGCTCCTGCCCTCGGGGCCGGCGGGGCGCTGGATCCCCCACCCCGACAGCTTCGCCAGGACCGTGTTGCGGTGCACGCCGAGCAGCCGGGCGGCGCGGCTCACGTTCCACTGCGCGCCCTCGAGCACGCGCAGCACGTACTGGCGCTCGAACTGCTCCCACGCCTCGCGGAGCGGCAGGCCCGTGTCCTCCGCGAGCCGCGAGCCGGTCTCGGGCAGCGCGACGTCGAGCGGGACGTCCTGGAGCTGGATGACGGCGCCCCGCGCGAGCACGACGGCGCGGTGGATCACGTTCTCGAGCTCGCGCACGTTGCCCGGCCAGTCGTAGCGGGCGAGGACATCGAGCGCGCCCGCGGAGACGCCGCGGACGTCGCGCCGGCACTCGCGCGCGACCTTCCGGACGAAGTGCTCGACGAGGAGCGGGATGTCCTCCCGGCGCTCGCGGAGCGGCGGCACGTGGATCGGGACCACGTTCAGGCGGTAGTAGAGGTCCTCGCGGAACGCGCGGCTCTTCACCGCCGTCTTGAGGTTCAGGTTGGTGGCGGCGAGGATCCGCACGTCGACCGCCACGGGCCGGGTGCCGCCCAGGCGCTCGATCTCGCGCTCCTGCAGCGCCCGGAGTAATTTGGCCTGCAGGTCGAGGCGCAGGCAGCCGATCTCGTCGAGGAACACCGTGCCGCCGTGGGCCAGCTCGAACTTGCCGAGCCGCCGCGCGTAGGCGCCGGTGAACGCCCCCTTCTCGTGGCCGAACAGCTCGGCCTCGATGAGCGTCTCCGGCAGCGCGGCGACGTTCACGGCCACGAACGGCTGGCCGCTCCGCTCGCTCCGCTGGTGGATCGCGCGCGCGACGAGCTCCTTGCCGGTGCCGCTCTCGCCCGTGATCAGGGCCGTCGCGGGCGTCGCGGCGATCTGCGTGACGAGCTGGTAGATCCGGACCATTTCCGGGTGGCGCCCGACCATCCCCGCGAAGGCCCCGGGCGTGCCCGCGTCGGGGCCGCCGCCGGCGAGCGCCGAGCGCAGCCCCAGCACCTCGCGCTCGAGCGCGCGCTTCTCGAGCGCGCGCTGCGCGAGCATCAGGATGTCGTCCACCTCGAACGGCTTGGTCAGGTAGTCGTACGCGCCGCGCTTGAGCGCCTCGACGGCGGTCCGGAGGTCGCGCACCGCGGTCGCGATGACCACGACGGTCGAGGGATCGACGGCCTTGATCCGCGGGAGCACGTCGATCCCCGCCTCGCCCGGCATGCGCTGGTCGAGCATGACGAGGTCCACCTCGTGGGCGCCGATCACCTCGAGGGCCCGCGTGCCGTCCTCCGCCTCGAGGACGTCGCAGGTTTCCTCGAGGATCGCCCGCACGGAGGCGCGGACGCCGGCCTCGTCGTCCACGACGAGCACCGTCCCGCGCTGGGCGACCTTGCCGCGGTCGTCGGTCACGGCCGGCCCCCGCGCTCGAGCACGACGTATTCGTTCTTGCCGCTGCCACCCGGGCGGTGGAGGTAGAGGAGGGTCGACTCGCCCGGCCGGAGCGCGCCGAGGGCGCGGTAGAACGTCGGTGGGTCCCCGACCGGCCGCCGGTCCAGCTCGACGATCACGTCGCCGCGCCGCAGGCCGGCCTTCTCGCCGGCGCCGCCCGGCGCCACGCCGGTGACCACGACGCCGCCCGCCGGCAGCTCGAGCCGGAGCGCCTGCGCGCCGGGGAGCGCCTCGACGGTCAGGCCGAAGTCCTCCGCGCCGCGCGCCGCCGCCCGCGCGGGCTCCTCGGCCGGCATCTCGCCGACCCTGACCGCCACCGGCACCCGCCGGCGGTCGCGCACGATCGTGAGCGCCACGGTCTGGCCGGGCGCGACCGCGGCGACGCGCCGCTGCAGCTCGGGCACCTCGCGGATGCTCGCGCCGCCCAGCTCGACCACGACGTCGCCCGGCCGGAGCCCCGCCGCCTCCGCCGGCCCGCCCCGCATCACGTCGGCCACGAGCACGCCCTGACGCTCGCGCACGCCGAAGGTCTGCGCGAGCTCGTCGGTCACGTCCTGGATGACGACGCCGAGCCAGCCGCGGACCACGCGGCCCTGCGCGATGAGCTGGCGCATGACCTCCTTGGCCTGGTTGATCGGAATCGAGAACCCGATGCCCTGCCCCGAGGCGACGATCGCGGTGTTGATGCCGATGACGCGGCCGTCGAGGCCGAGGAGCGGGCCGCCCGAGTTGCCCGGGTTGATGGACGCGTCGGTCTGGATGAAGTTCTCGTACGTGGCGACGCCGACGTGGGTGCGGGCCGTCGCCGAGATGATCCCCACGGTGACGGTCCGGTCGAGCCCGAACGGGTTGCCGATGGCGATCGCCCACTGGCCGACGCGGAGCCGGTCGGAGTCGCCGAGCTTCGCCACGGGGAGCGGCCCGGCGGCCTCGATCTTGAGCACGGCGAGGTCCGTCTTCGGGTCGTGGCCGATCAGCCGCGCCGGGAACTTCCGCGAGTCCGAGAGGCGCACCATGATCTCGTCAGCGTTCTCGATCACGTGGTTGTTCGTCAAGATGTATCCGTTCGGATCCACGATGACGCCGGAGCCGCTCGCCCGGGCTTCGCCGGGCGGGCGCCGCTTGAAGTAGCGCTCGTAGAACTCCTCGCCGAAGAACTCGCGGAACCGCTCGGGCGACTCGCCGTGCGGCCCGGCGGTCGTGCGCTTGGGGACGGCGCCGACGTTCACGACCGCGGGCGTCACCTGGTCGGCGATCGCGGTGAAGGCGTCCTCCAGGGCGTGGAGGAGCGCGGGCGGCGCGGGGGGGCGCTTGGCCGGGCGCTCTCCCGCCCACGCCGGCACGGCGGACACCAGGACCAGCAGGACGGGGAAGAGCGCTCTCATGGCCTCGCGGTCGACGTATTCTAGCGCGGGCGGGCCGGCGGATTCAGCGCTAACTCGAGGACCCGCCGGGTCGCCACCGTGACGGGCGCGGGCGCGCCGCGCCGGAGCCCGCCGACCCAGAGGATCGCCCCCGCGGCCTCGACGATCGGCACCCGGTCGCGCTCCCAGCGGGGCACCTTGGCGTCGATGAGGAACGTCTTGAGCCGGCGCTCGCCGCTTCCGAACGGCGTGAAGCGGTCGCCCGCCCGGCGGCAGCGCACGCTGAGCGTGCCGGGCACCTGGTCGGCGTCGAAGGCCACGCGGTCGCCGGTGCGCGGGAGCAGGTAGCCGCGGGCGTCGGCCAGGCGCGCCTCGAGCGTCCCGCCGATCTCGGGCAGCGCGAGGCGCCCGGGGACGGCGAGCGCGCGCGGCGCCAGCGGCGGCGCCGGCGCGGCGGCGAGGCGCAGGCGCGGCCCGCTGACCTCGACGCTGATCCCGCCGAGCCTGAGCGCCCGCCGGGGCGGCGGGCTCGCGAGCGCCCGCGCGAGGCCGCGGTGCGCCGACGCGCGGAGCGGCGCCCCGCCCCCCAGCTCGACGGCGGCGCGGCGCAGCACCTCCGCAGCGACCGGCGGCGGCAGCGCGGCGAGCGCCGCGACGGGGAGCGTCAGGGCGCCCGCGCCGCGCTCGGCCCGGCGATCGAGCTCGGCTGCCGCGACGCGGTCGAGCGCGTCGATCGTGCCGCGCGCGAGCGCCGCGACGCGGGCGAGCGCGGCGGCGACGTCGGAATCGACGGCCCGCGCGAGCAGCGGCAGGAGCTCGTGGCGGACGCGGTTGCGGAGGAACCGTGGGTCCGCGTTCGTGGGGTCCTCGACCCACGCGAGACCCGTGCGCCCGAGCTCGGCCACGACCTCGGCGCGGCGGCGCTCGATGAGCGGGCGCACGAACCGCCCGCGCACCGGCGGGATCCCGGCGAGCCCGCGCACGCCGGCGCCCTCGAGCAGGCGCATCAGCACGGTCTCCGCCTGGTCGTCCGCGGTGTGGCCGAGCGCGATGCGCGCGGCGCCGACGCGGTCGGCGGCGGCGGCGAGCGCCGCGTAGCGCGCCGCCCGCGCCGCGGCCTCCAGCGAGCCGCGCGGGCTCACGGCGACCCGCGCGACCTCCACCGGCACGCCGAGGCGCGCGCCCAGCGCGCGGACGAACTCGGCGTCGCGCGCGGCGTCGGGGCGGAGACCGTGGTCGACGTGGAGGACCGAGAGACGCAGGCGCCACGCGGGCGCCAGGGCCACGAGGGCGTGGAGCAGCGCGACGGAGTCGGCGCCGCCCGACACGGCGGCCAGGACGGCTTCGCCGCCCGCGAGCATCGCGTGGCGGCGAATCGTGCGCTCGACCCGGCGGAGGAACGACACGCGCTCAGCCGCCCTCCCGGCCCACCCAGACCTCGCCGTCCTCGAAGTGCTCCTTCTTCCAGACCGGGACGCTCGCCTTCAGCGCGTCGATCGCGTAGCGGCACGCCGCGAACGCCTCGGCCCGGTGCGCGGCGGCGACGGCGATCAGCACCGAGGCCTCGCCGATCTCGAGGCGCCCGACGCGGTGGAGCATCGCGACGCGCACGACGCCGGGCCAGCGGGCGCGCAGGGCCGCGCCGATCTCGCGGAGCTTCGCCTCCGCCATCGGCGCGTGGGCCTCGTACTCGAGGAACTTGACCGGCCGGCCGCCCGTCTCGTTGCGCACGACGCCCGAGAAGATCACGAGCCCGCCGGCCGCCGGGTCGTCCACGGCCGCGGCGATCGCGTCCGCCGACAGCGGCGTCTCGACGACGCGGTAGACATCGGGACCGCGGCCGCCGCTCACGGGCGGGAAGAGGCAGAGCTCGTCGTCGGGGTGGAGCGGGTGCTCGGGCGGGACGTACTCGTGGCCGACGGCGAAGAGCGTAAAGGGGCGGAACCGCGAGAGCTCGGGGTGACGGCTCGTGACCGCCGCCCACGCCGACTCCACGGTCCCGCCCTCCGGAATCTCGACGTCCAGCTGCTCCCGCCCCGCGGCTTCACGGTACCGGGCGAAGAGGCGGACCCGGACGCGCACGGCGGGGGACGGGGCTAGAAGCGGTGCGACTGGCCGCAGCCGCAGCTCGACTTCACGTTCGGGTTCTTGATCGCGAAACCGGCGCCCAGCATGGTGTTGTCGAC
>Ga0209211_10010662_pt1 | contig 11916 bp, 10 predicted proteins | sample RifGroA2_FD_183992 | JGI IMG/M metagenome (GOLD analysis project Ga0209211, IMG submission 183992) | Groundwater microbial communities from Rifle, Colorado, USA - Groundwater A2 (SPAdes) (version 2) | ecosystem: Environmental > Aquatic > Deep subsurface > Groundwater | place: Rifle, Colorado... | reverse complement strand
TACGAAAGAGACAGCATAATTGATTTTATCACTAAATCCGGCAATCTGGTTAAAAAGGAGATTAGTGGACTGCGCCCCTAAAAGCGGACACATAGAAAACGAATAAAAACAAGTAACAATAACCAATCTAGGGGTGCAAACATGGGAATAAAAAGACAATTTTCAAGGGAATTTAAGTTATCAGTTCTAAAAGAGCTTGAGACTAAAAGATTAGCTGAAGTATGCAGAGCACACGATGTGGCTCCTTCCACAGTGTGCGGCTGGAGGGGCGGCTATGACAAAAATCCAAAAGATGCATTCAAAGGTCATGGCAATATATGGAAAGAAGATGCAAAACTGGCTGAAAAAGACAGGCTAATCGGCCAGCTGTATGCCGAGAATGCCTTTTTAAAAAAAGTCTACGAGAGGCTAAAGCAGCAGATTGCAGAGGAAAAAAGAGCGGAGAGGTGTTCTGCAAGATGATTTCGCAGGAAGAAATACCAATAAGGCATGCCTGCTCTTCACTCAATATCAGCAAAAGTGCGTACTATGCAGGCTTGAATAGGCCTGCAATAAACCTAAGCGATAAGCCCATAAAAAACACTATTTATGACATCTCCCTCGAATATCCCAAGTATGGCTATAGGAGGATAACAGCTGAACTGCATCGCAGGGGACAGCCAACAAACCACAAGAAAGTGCTTAGGATCATGCGTGAGGAGAATCTCTTATGCATGCCTAAGAAAAAATTCAGAATTACAACGACAGATTCAAATCACAACTATCCTGTTTATCCGAATCTGGCTAAAGAAATCGCCTTAACAGGAATAAACCAGTTTTGGGTAGCGGATATAACTTATGTGCATCTGCAAAGCGAGTGTGTTTACCTTGCCATCATAATTGAGGTTTATAGCAGGAAATGCATTGGGTGGGAGATGAGCAGGAGAATTGATGCAGTATTGGTGTTGAATGCTCTCAACATGGCAGTCGATGCAAGACTGCATCTTGGAATCGATGGATTAATCCATCACTCTGGCCAGGGTGTGCAATATGCCTGCAACGACTATGTTAATCGGCTTAATGAGCTGGGCATTAAAATAAGCATGAGCAGGAAAGGCAACCCTTATGACAATGCCTTTGCAGAGAGTTTTATGAAAACTCTTAAAGCTGAGGAGGTGTATCTAAAAGAGTATAAGACATTTGACGAGGCATATAGCAATATAAAACAGTTTATTGAAGTAGTTTACAACAACAAGAGGCTTCACTCATCTATCGGCTATCTGCCGCCAGTTGAATTTGAGGCAAAAGCATTAAATATTTCGTTATCTTAGTGTCCTGAAAGAGGGGTTCACTCCAAGGTTTGATTGTGTTCTTAGCCATTCAAAAAAAACACTTCTTGAAGCTTATAACAAATATAAAGGTCAGTTTGAAAACATGGAGCATGTTCTTCAAGATTCAGCCAGAGATAAAACTGGCAACCCATTAGGTTTTTACAATCATTCAAAATATGATTTTGAGACCTTGCTTGAAGATCCAGAACACATCGAACAAAATTTAATACACTACGTTGATTCTTTTAGCAAAAACGTGCAGGACATATTTGATAATTTCTATATAAAAACTCATATTACTCGTTTAGCTAAGGCTAATTTGTTGTTCCTTTTAATCAAGAAGTTTTCAGAATCTAAAGTTGATTTGCATCCTGACATTGTTTCTAATCATGAGATGGGTATGATTTTTGAGGAATTAATACGAAAGTTTGCAGAGCAATCCAATGAAGAGGCAGGAGAACATTTTACTCCAAGAGATGTGATTAAGCTAATGACACAATTGATGTTCATTGAGAATGGAGATAATATAAAAAATAAAGATATCATCAAAACAATATACGACCCTGCTTGCGGTACGGGAGGTATGCTGACTAACTGTAAGGATTTTATCCTAGAGACTAATAAGAACATCAAGAGGGATGATATTGTATTATTTGGACAGGATGTTAATGAAGAGGTATATGCGGTATGCAAATCAGATATGCTGATGAAAGGCGAGAATGATGAAAACATAAAAGGGCCATCTAGCACTCTTTCAAAAGATCAATTCAAGGACCTGAAATTTGACTTTATTATTTCTAATCCCCCTTATGGAAGAAAATGGGAGCAGGACGAAGCAGAGGTTACGAAGGAAGCTGAGAAAGGATTTCAGGGAAGATTCGGAGCAGGTTTGCCTCGAATAAATGATGGCCAATTGTTATTTTTACAGCATATGCTCTCAAAAATGAAAGTTAAGGAAAAATCAAGAATTGCAGTAATTACCAATGGCTCACCCCTTTTTACTGGAGATGCGGGCTCTGGGGAGAGTGATATTCGAAAGTGGATGATAGAAAATGATTTTATTGAAGCAATTATCGCCCTGCCTGACCAGTTATTTTATAACACTGGCATAAGGACATACATTTGGGTTTTAACTAATGAAAAACCAACAGAAAGAGCAGGGAAAATCCAGTTTGTAGAGGCAACTTCAAAGTTTAAGAAAATGCGAAAGAGTTTAGGATATAAGAGAAACCATCTTGGAGAAGATGACATTAAGGAAATTTTGCAATACTATGAAAAATTTGAAAATGATAAGAATTGTAAGCTCTTTGATAATGAAGAATTTGGATATACTAAAGTTATCGTTGAAAGGCCTCTTCAATTAAATTATCAAGTTACTGAAGAAAGGCTCGAAAATTTATATGCGGTTAGCGCATTTGCAAAACTTGCAGAAAGCAAAAAAGAAAATCCTGATTTAAAGCTTAAAGAGGAAGAAGAAGGCAAGAAAAAACAAGAAGAAATAATCAATGCTTTGAAGAAAATAGGAAATCATTTGTATAAAAAATGGGACGAATTCGAAGCTAAAGTAAAAGAAGCATTGAAAAGAGCGAATTTAACGCCAAATTTTATCAAGAGCGTAATTCTTGCTTTATCCGAGCATGATGATACTGCTGAATATGTTTTGGATAATGAGGGAAAAAAACAACCGGATTCAAATTTAAGAGATTCTGAGAAGATCCCATTAAAGCAGGATATTGAAAAATACTTTGAGAAAGAAGTAAAACCCTATTATTCTGATGCTTGGATGGATAGAAACAAGGATAAGATAGGTTACGAGATAAACTTCACTCAATACTTCTACAAATATGTTCCTCCTCGTTCTCTTGATGATATTGAAAAGGATATTAAGAAAGTTACCGGAGAGATACAGCAGTTGATTAAGGAGGATGTTTGAGATGGCAGAAATTGTCAAAAAAATTAACGAGAAAGAATTTCTGCACATTGTTTCCTTAATTAATAATGCAAAAGAAAAGGCGTTATTGACTGTTAACCAAGAACTTATTACCCTTTATTGGGAGGTTGGAAAATACATCTCTGAGAAAATTAAAAGAGCAGATTGGGGTGAGGGGATCATTGATAATTTAGCAGAATATATTTCTATTAAAAACCCGGAAATAAAAGGATTTAACCGCAGAGGATTGTTCAGGATGAGGCAGTTTTATGAAACATATGCCAATAATCCAAAAGTGTCAGCACTGCTGACACAATTAACATGGACTAATCATCTTCTGATATTGTCAAAATCAAAAAGCGATGAGGAAAGAGAATTTTATATAATGCTTTCAATAAAAGAAAGATATTCCTCAAGAGAATTGGAACGGCAGATCGACAGCGGTGTTTTTGAAAGGACAATGCTTTCTAAAAAAGTGTCATCAGTGGCGACACAATTACCAAAAAAGATTACTTCTGCATTTAAAGATACATATGTCTTAGATTTTTTGAACCTGCCGCACGGATATACAGAAAAGGATTTAAGAAGCGGATTGGTCAGGAGTTTTAGGGTTTTTGTATTGGAGTTTGGAAAAGATTTTGCATTTGTCGGTGAGGAGTATAGGTTGCCTGTTGGCAATAATGATTATTTTATCGATTTATTATTTTATCACAGGGAATTAAAATGTTTAGTAGCATTTGAATTAAAGATTGATGATTTTAAGCCCGAATACCTTGGAAAGCTTAATTTTTATCTTGAAGCGCTTGACAGTGATGTGAAGAAAAAACATGAAAATCCTTCAGTTGGTGTGATTTTATGCAAAAGCAAGGATAAAGATGTTGTAGAATACGCGATGGGCAGGAACATGTCAGCATCACTTATTGCAGAATATAAAACTAAACTTATTGACAAAAAGATTCTCAAGAAGAAATTAGATGAATTTTATCAATTAAGCTTTGAGGCGAATAAATGAAGCAATATAAAAAAGACATTAAGAAAGTAACTAAAGAGATACAGGAATTGATTAAGGAAGATGTTGAATGATGGATAAACTCTCAGAAAGTGATGCAAAATTATTCCATAAGCTTATGGATTCTTTGCTGTTTTTTGCAAACAAAAAGCTAAACATTGTCAAGAATTGCGCTTCAATGAATGAATTGCATAAAAATGAAATTGAAAAAACAATTCCAATAAGGAAAAAAGTTTTTTCTGACACCGAGATAATTGATGATTACATTAAAGAAAATCCAGATAGATTATCTAATGATGAAATGCAAATACTTGCTTCTTGGAAAAAATCTCTGGAAAGCGATTTTATGGTAGTAAAATATGAAAAAGAATTTGCATTGTTTCTGCACTCAAAATTACAGAGAGTATATGGCATCAAAGGAATAACTGACTCGTTCAAAGAAAAATTTAAGGGATATTCCCCCATTATGATTAAAATAAGACTGCTGCCTTTTAAAGATGACTTAATTTATGATGGGATATTTTTTCCATATCAGATTACTTTTGGAGGTGGTGTGAGGTCATCAATAAAAGTTGAGGCAGATTCTGCAATACAAAAGTATGGTGTTATTACCTCGCTTGAAAATCCCGTATTAGAAAAAAAGAATTCTGATGAGGATACGCTTAGGTTTTATATGAAAACGCAGGATACCAGAGACAGGTATTTTGAAGAAATTGAAGAATTGTCCAAGAAATCGTATGTTCTTGAAGCAATTTATTATCAAGAAGAAGCCGGAATTATTGCGCGAGACATCAAAAAAAGCCTGAAACTGCGCGGCATTAAGGGACATTTTGCTGTTTTAGTTAATGCCGTTGTTGCCTCTGCCTTAACCGAAAAAGAGCTTGAGGAAAACATAAAAAAGATAGTTCCAGAAAACAGGCAAAGCTGGATTTACAGGTTCAGAATATGAAGCTTAAACCTTATCCTAAATATAAAGAATCCGGAGTGCAGTGGATTGGAGAAGTGCCTGAAGGGTGGGAAGATTACAAAATAAGATATTTAGGTATTTTTCAAAATGGGAATGGTTTTCCTGAAGAATTACAAGGTAATGGAGTGGGGGATATCCCATTCTTAAAAGTTAGTGATATCAATGAACCTAATGTAATATATCTTGATTCTGGAATAAATTATGTTACAATAAAACAAATAGCTGAAAATAAGTGGAGTATTATTCCTGAAAATTCTATTCTTTTTCCCAAAATTGGTGAAGCGATTAACAAAAACCATAGAAAAATAAATAAAATTAATGTGATTATTGATAATAATATGTCTGCTTTTGTGAAATATAATAAATTTCAATATAAATACATATATTATATTTTTAAAGAGTTAAACATGAACGATTTTCTCAATATCTCCGCAGTTCCTTCAATTAATATGGATTTATTAAAATCTCATAGATTCCCTATTACTGAAAACTCTAATGAACAAGAAAAAATTACCGATTTCCTCGACTCAAAAACCTCAGAAATCTCCAAAACTATCGAAGCAGATAAGAAATTAATCGATCTTCTCAAAGAAAAAAGAACTGCATTGATAAATCACGTCGTAACAAAAGGGCTTAATCCCAAAGCAAGGATGAAAAATTCTGGGATTGAATGGATTGGAAAAGTGCCTGAAGGGTGGGAAGTGAAGAAAATAAAATTCTTCACAACAGAAAAAAGGAATAAGGCAACTGATACTGATAATTCTGGTCAATTCATAGGTTTAGAAAATATAGAATCAATGACCGGTAAAATAATATCATATAATTCAATAGAAAATTTAGAGGGAGACTCTTTAAAATTCAAAAAAGATAACGTTTTGTTCTGTAAATTAAGACCATATTTAGCTAAAGTAATTGTTTCTGAAACAGATGGATTCTGCACATCGGAATTAATTATTTATGAATGTGATAAAAATACTAATCCTTCATTCTTAAAATATAGATTACTATCAAAAGCTTATATAGATTATGTTAATTCTTTGACCGAAGGTGTAAAAATGCCCAGAGCTGACCCAATTCTATTAAGTAATATTAAACTTCCCTTTCCACCAAAACCCGAGCAACTCCAAATCTCCCAATATCTCGACAAATCAACTTCAAAGATAGACCAAACCGTAAAGAAAATTGAAGAAAAGATTGAATTATTAGAAGAATTTAAAAAATCATTAATTCATCATGTTGTTACAGGAAAGGTTGATGTAAGAGAGGCAATGGCATGAATAGAAAGGTATATAAAGATGAGGTAATTATACTTACCTTATGGTAAGATTTTATACCTATCTGGAAATGTATCTGGACAACTTAGGAAAAAGCGTCAGCCTTAGTGAGTTTGAAGACTATTTTAAAATCCCTCACCAGACAATTAAAAAGCATCTTGAGCAATTTATCAAAGCAAAAATACTCAAAGAAGAGAAAAAAGAAAGATTCATTTTCTATAAATTAAACTTAGAAAACCCCCTAACAAAAGAATATCTTATTCTATGCGAAAAAGAAAGATTGCTGAATTTTTTAGAAAAAAACACATTATTCTCGAGGCTCTATCATGAACTCTCGCAATTTTTCAAAGACTCAAAAATACTGTTATTTGGCTCAAGCGCAGAAACAAAGGATTATAATGATATCGATTTATTAATTATTTCAAAAAACAAGGATATCAAGCAAACATTAAGTAAATTCAATCAGACATATGCAAAAAAAATTCATCCCATACAAACAGAAGAAAAAGACTTAACAAAAACTCTAATTCAAGAAATAAAACAAAAGCACATAATCTTCAATAACCATGAATACTTCATGGAGGTATTGTACAAATGAGCATAGAGTGGTGTAAAAAACAAGGCATGAAGCTTATAGAGCCAAATGACAACCTATCAGAAGAGTACTACAAAAATGCAGAAGAAACGCTAAGGGTTACAAACCTTATAAAAAATTCAGGCTCAAACATGTGGCTTGCAACACAAAAATATTATACAGAGTATCTTGCTTCTTATGCTTTATTAATGAAAATAGGGATTAAAACAGAAATCCACTCCTGCACAATCGAAATAATAAGACTATTAGAAAAAGAGAATATTATAACCTTCAAATTATCTAAAAATTTAGAAGAAGACAAAGAACTGAGAATTGACAACCAGTATTACTTAAAGAACAGGCCAGTAGATTTCAACTCAAAAGCATTATCTGAACTGCTGCTTAAAATAAGAGAATTATTAGATAGTATCACTAACGAACAGGTAAAACACATAAGGAGCTTAATTTAAATGACAACTGACACTTCAGAAAAAGCATTTCAGAATGATATTATTGCTCATTTAGTTAGCACAGGATACCATAAAAGAGGAACTTTAAACTATAATAAAGCAACCTGCCTTGATCCTGAATTGACTTTGAAATTTATCCAAGACACGCAGGAGAAAGAATGGAAGAAGTTTGAAAAGGTTTATGGGGATAAATCAGAGCAGAAATTCTTTTATAGATTGATAACAGAAATTGACAAAAAAGGAACAATAAACGTCCTTAGAAATGGATTTAAGGATGTTGGATGCTACTTCCAGCTTTTCTATCCAAAGCCAAACAACAAGAAAAATCCAGATTTATTTGAAAAATTTGAAAAAAACATTTTCTCTGTTATAGATGAACTTGAGTATGAACAAAAAGAGAAGAGCAATAGGTTAGATTTGGTTATTTTTGTTAATGGATTGCCAATAATTAGTATTGAATTAAAGGATACTTTCTCTCAAGGAGTGGAAAAAGCGATAAAGCAATATAAAGAAGACAGAGACTCAAGAGAAAAAATCTTCCAGAGCTGTTTTGTTCACTTTGCCATGAGTGATGAAAAAATATTCATGGCAACAAAGCTTGAAGGATGGAAAACAAAATTCCTTCCCTTCAATAGAGAATTAGAAAATCCCGAAGTTCAAAACGATTACAAGACTTCCTACTTGTATAATGATATTTTGCAAATAAACAAACTGTCAAAGCTTATAGCCAATTTTATTTATATGGAGAAAGATGATGATACAGGAGAAGAAAAGCCGATTTTTCCAAGATATCATCAGTTAGATTGCACAAACATACTGCTGGCTGATGCTGAACCTAAAAAAAATTATCTTATTGAGCATAGTGGAGGCAGCGGAAAAACAAAGACTATTGCGTGGCTGGCTCATGGCTTAATCAATAAGTTCAATAAGCAAGATGATAGGGTTTATGATATGGTTATTGTTATTTCTGATAGAAAAGTCATTGATAAACAGCTCCAGCGCCAAGTTCAGTCTATTGAAAAAGTTAAAGGGATTGTTGATGTGATTGATGAGAAAAAAACTGCCCAAGACCTTAAAGAAGCACTGAAGACAGGAAGCAATATTGTGGTAACAACTTTGCAGAAATTTCCTTATATCCTGGAAGAAGTCAAAGACCTCCCAAAGAGAACTTATTCAGTAATTATCGATGAAGCTCATTCGTCACAAACCGGCACTTTGGCGAGAAAAATGAAGCAGATTCTAAGCACTAACAGCCTAGAAGAAGCTGAAGCAATGGAAAGAGACATTGATAATGAAGTTGAAGAAGAGATACTTAACGAAGTTGAATCGTATAGAAATCTGAAAAATATAAGTTTCTTTGCTTTCACCGCAACACCAAAAAATAAGACTCTTGAAATGTTCGGAACAAAAGACGAGAGAGGGAAGTTCCATCCGTTCCATGTGTATACCATGAAACAGGCCATAGAAGAGGGATTTATTTTGGACGTTCTTAGCAATTATCTTACTTATGCAACATACTTTAAGCTAGTTAAAAAAATACAGGATGACCCAGAATATGATGAGAAAAAAGCAAAAAAACTGCTAAGAAATTTTGTTGAGAAGCATCCTCATGCAATAATGAAAAAAACAGAAATAATGATTGATCATTTTATGAGTTCTACTCTAAGTAAAATCAAAGACAGAGCAAGAGCAATGGTTGTTACAAGGTCAAGATTGCACGCTGTTTTATATAAAAAGGCTTTTGATAAAGCAATAAAAGAGAATAATTATCCGATAAAAACATTAGTTGCTTTTACTGGTGTTGTAAAACACGATGAGCAAGAATATACAGAAAATTCTATGAATGATTTGCCTTCTAAAAAAACTATTGAAAACGCATTTGAGGAAGAGCCATATAAAATTTTAATAGTTGCAAATAAGTATCAAACAGGATTTGACCAGCCTTTGTTGCATACAATCTATGTTGATAAGATGCTAAATGGGATTACGGCAGTTCAAACATTGACTAGAGCCAACAGAATTCATAATAATAAAAATGATACATTAATTTTAGATTTTGCTAATCAAACTGAAGTAATCCAAAAAGCATTTCAGCCATATTATGAAGCCACTTTCTTAAAGGAAGGCACAGACCCACATAAACTTTACGAATTAGAAGAAAAATTATTTGACTATCAGGTTTTTGACAAATCTGATGTTGATACTTTTGTAAAAGCATGGAAAAAAGGAGAATCACAACCAAAACTGCATAATATTTTAAGTCCAGTTGTGGAAGAATTCAGAAAGAAGAATAAAAAAGAACAAGTAGAATTCAAGAAAACACTTAGAAGATATCAAAATATATATTCATTTTTATCGCAGTTAATACCTTTTTCAGATGTAAATCTTGAGAAGATGTATATCTTCAATAAATTCTTAAGTAAGAAACTCCCATCTATAAATAATCCTCTGCCATTCAATGTTTTAGAAGACGTTGATATTGATTCTTATAAGATTGTGAATAAAGGAAAGAAAGAGATTAAACTTTATGGAGATGGTGAATTAAAACCAATTTCAGCAGGAGTTGGAGAATATGCCCCAGATATTAACATAAAATTATCAAAGATACTTAAAGACCTTAACGACGCTTTTGGTACTGACTTTACAGATGACGATAAATTGTTCTTAGGCAGAGTTAAAGATAATTTATTAGAGAATAAAGAGTTATTAAACAAGATGGAACACAACTCTAAAGAAAACGTTAAGGCGGTATTTGATAAATATTTTAATCAAGAAATGACAAAACTACTTAACAGCGATATGAGATTCTACAAGAGATTAGTAGATAATGAAAAATTAAAAACTAAGCTTAAATCTGCAATATTTGACTTATTGTATTTTGAATACAATAAAAAGAGAAAAGATGTTGATAAAAAAGAAAATTGGCCTAAAGAAACTTAGCCTTCTTTCCAACTCCATTTCTCACCTTTCCCTATTATTACATGATCTATTATCTTTATCCCTATTATATTTCCTGCCTTTGCTAACTCTTCAGTAATCTCTAAATCATTTGTACTAGGAGTTGGATCTCCGTCTGGATGGTTGTGCACAAGAATTATTTTGGAAACGGAATTTTTTATAGCATGTCTAAAAAGTTCTCTTGGATGGATTAATGTTTTATCTAATATCCCTTTTGAAATTAGTTTCTCCTCTACTATATAATTCATATTATTTAACATTAACACATAAAAATGTTCTTGCTTTTCATCCTTAAGTCTCTCATGAAATAAGTCAAACACATCATTTGCACGAGTTATTTTCTTTATAGGTTTTTTGGAAAAATTACATCTTTTAGTTATTTCTGCAATGGCCAGAATTTGCATAGCCTTGCTCGGACCAATTCCTTTTATTTCTTGAAGCTCTTTTAAGGAACATTCAAAGAGTTTATCCAATCCATATTCATTGATTAACCTATTAGACATTTCAATTACGTTTTCTCCTTTACTGCCAGTTCTTAAAAGAATTGCAAACAATTCTGCTTCACTTAATGCTTCTGGACCCTGCTTAAGAAATCGTTCTCTCGGTCTGTTTTCTTTTGAAATGTCTTTGATTCTCATATAGTAAGTTAATTACAAGTTATTTATTAAATCTTTCTTTAAAGACTCTTTCTCGTTTTTCGCTACGTTCGTGCCCCAGATTAGTTATTAGTTCGTAGCCCCAGATTACGCTAGTTACAATAAAAAATTTTGTTTAATCTTTGAAGCTGTCTCACAATTATGTTTTTGACGCTCGGGTATACTACATTTAGTGGCGCGATTTTTGATTACACTACATATTGTAGTGCAACACCGTTATTTTTGAATTGCGGGACAGGCTGCTTTGTTATGTGATAATGCAAAGCATTTCATATTTTTATTTTTTGTGACATTAAACGAAGGCAGCAACTAAAAAGAATTTACGGTTTACGGCAACTTTATCGACGGCAACTCAAAAATTGATTTTAATGGTGTTATGTTCTTTTCCCATGCGTAGTGTGGGAAAATCCATACGAAGTATGGAAGTTATGACGCAGGAAATCTTTGATTTCCGAGTAATAATTGAACTTAATATTTGTTAGGTTTCCCTGCTAAGGGCGAAAGCTTTAACTTCTGACATTATGGAATGAAATGGAATAAGGAAGAAGATTAAAGGTTTTGAGTTCTGAACAAGCGCGAGCATTGTGAGGAATTAAATCTAATCTTTGTTATTATTATTTTTGCGGCTCAGCTTGCCTGACAAAGCAAAAACAAAGCTTTATGATGAGTAGGCTTGAAAAGCCGCCACGAATCAATAAAGCTTTGGTATGACGCAGGATAATTCTTGGAACGGGCGGGCGGGAAAATAAGTATTTGCGAAGCAAACTA
>Ga0209211_10010659_pt1 | contig 11919 bp, 7 predicted proteins | sample RifGroA2_FD_183992 | JGI IMG/M metagenome (GOLD analysis project Ga0209211, IMG submission 183992) | Groundwater microbial communities from Rifle, Colorado, USA - Groundwater A2 (SPAdes) (version 2) | ecosystem: Environmental > Aquatic > Deep subsurface > Groundwater | place: Rifle, Colorado... | reverse complement strand
TATTGTCGGTCACTCTTTTCGAGAAGATGCCCTTGCAGCAAGCCTTTCCGGGCAGCGACTCCAGTTCCGACAGCATCACCATCAACAACCAATTGAATCTGTTCGCGTTTTAACCGGACAGCAGTGAGGAAATGCAAAGATTCAAACGATAAACATGAACCCCAGGTTGCAAGCCCGTTTCGAGACGCTCAAAGCCTCCGGTCGGCTGCCTTCGCCCAAAGGCCCGGCACTGGCCGTGGTGCAATTGACGCGGCAGGAGAATGCGTCATCCGTGCAACTGGCGCGGGCCATCCAGGCCGATCCGGCATTGGTCGCGCGCCTGATCAAGCTGTCCAACGGCTGCCGTGGCCGGAGCGCGCGACCGATACTGGCGATCAAGGATGCGATCAGCATGCTTGGCCTGACCGCCGTGCGCGGCCTGGCGCTGGGCTTCTCGCTGATGAGCGACAAGCGCTTTCGTGGTTGCCGCGGTTTCGACTACCCCGCGTTCTGGTCGCGCAATCTTGCCCGCGCGGTCGCCATGCAGGCCTTGACCGCGTTCTCGCGCCTCATGAAAAGCGACGAAGCGTTCACCCTCGGCCTGCTCTCCCACATCGGTGAACTGGGTCTGGCCAGTCTTTCCCCGGAAGAATATTCGCGGCTGCTGGAAACGGCGCCGCTGTCCAGCGTCGAGTGCCTGGCGCGGGAACGACAGTCTTTCGGGTTCGATCATGCCGATCTGACCGTGGCGCTACTGGCCGACTGGGGATTTCCGGCCAGCCTCGCCGAACCGGTGGCTTGTCACGAGCAGCCGGAGGCGGCGCGCTTCGAGGCCGGATCGCGCGCCGAGCGACTGCTGCTGACGCTCATGCTCGCCTCGGAAATCGCCAATGTCTGCATGGCCGCCAAGGAACAACGGCGGGCCATGATGGCCAACCTGTTTTTGCTCGGCGGCAGGCTTTCCATCGGCGCCGAGGATCTGCTGGTTCTGTGCGACGGCATTGTCCGCGACTGGACCGATTGGTGCCGGCTGCTGGAAGTGCCTGCACCAATCCTGCCGGCGTTCGTCGAATTGATGAACGCACCGCCGGCACCCTCCTTCGAACATGTCACAGGGCTGCCAAGGACCGCGTCCGAGGAGGGTTTTCGTGTGCTGGTGGTGGACGATGATCCCGTCATCCGCGCCTTCCTCATGGATTTGCTGATCGACGCCGGGTATCGGTGCATCGACGCCGGGGACGGTCGCCAGGGACTGGAACTCGCGGGCCGCGAGCACCCCGATCTGATGATTGTCGACTGGATGATGCCGAACATGGATGGCATCGAGCTGATCCGCGCGCTGCGCGAAACGGCGAGCGGACGCGCCATTTACATTCTGTTGCTGACCAGCCTGGATCAGGAAGATCGCCTGGTTGAAGCCTTTGCCGCGGGAGCCGACGATTTCCTGTCGAAACCGCTGAAGCCGAATGTATTGCTGGGCAGACTGCTCGCCGGCCAGCGCGTGGTGACCCTGCACCGGGAAATCAGGCGCGACCAGACCAACCTGCAACGCTTCGCCACCGAGTTCGCCAGCCTTAACCAGAATCTTCAGGAGATTCGCCAGAAAGACACGGCGAACCAGGAACGCATGGAACTGGCCTTGCAAGGCGGCGATCTGGGCATGTGGGATTGGCAGGTGCCCGGCGACGTGGCGGTCTTCAACGAACGCTGGTGTTCGATGCTGGGGTATCACACCGATGAGATTGCGCCGCAGGCCGATAGCTGGCGCAATTTGCTGCATCCGGAAGATCGTGCCGCCATCGATATGGCGCTGCAATCCCACCTGAACGGCCAGACCCCGACCTACGAGTGCGAGTACCGGATGCGGCACAGGGACGGTCACTGGGTCTGGATACTCAGTCGGGGCCGGGTCGTCGAGCGGGACGCAAAGGGCGTGGCGCTGCGGGTGGTCGGCACGCACATGGACATCACCGAGCGCAAGCAGGCGGAAGCTGAACTGCTGCGTTCCAACCGCGAACTGGAGCAGTTCAGCTACAGCGTTTCGCACGACATGCGCCAGCCGCTGCGCATGATTTCCAGTTATCTGCAACTGCTCCAGCAGCGCCTGGGCGAGCAGCTCGACGGCGAGCAGCGCGACTATTTCAACTTCGCCATCGACGGCGCCAAGCGACTCGACACGATGCTGCTGGGGCTGCTCGACTACGCCCGCATCGGTCGCAAGGGCGAGCCGCCGGTGTGGGTGGCAAGCCGTGCCGTGCTCGACGAAGCCCTGTTGTTCCTGCAACCGGAGATTGCCGAAGCGCGGGCGGTGGTGCGTATTCAAGGCGACTGGCCGCAGGTATTCGTCAGTCGCGACGAAATGCTGCGCGTGCTGCAAAACCTGATCGGCAATTCCCTCAAGTTCCGCGTCGCCGGACGCACGCCGGAGATCGTCGTAACCTCCGGGAGCACCCTCCCGATATGGGAGGTGAGCGTCGCCGACAATGGCGTCGGCATTATCCCGAATCAGATCGGTCGCCTGTTTCAGGTATTCCAGCGCCTGCAAAGCCGGGCCGCCTATGAGGGTAATGGCATCGGCCTGGCGCTGTGCCGCAGGATCGTCGAGCACCACGGCGGGCAAATCCGGGCCGAGTCGGCGGGCGAGGGCCGGGGCAGCATTTTCAGGTTCAGCTTGCCGATGCGAAAAGGATCATCATGGAATTGAACCGCTCGAAGCGCATCCTGCTGCTGGCGTCGCTGATCTGGACGGCGGTCATCGGCGGGTTGCTGCTCTGGGACCGGCATGTCGAGCGCCTGCACGTCGAGGATCTCGCCAGGAGGGAGGCGCGCAGCAATTTCAACAAGGATCTGGCTTTTCGCATGTGGGCCACGCGCCACGGCGGCGTGTACGTGCCCATCGATGCGCGAACGCCGCCCAATCCCGGCTTGGCGCATGTTCCCGAGCGCGACCTGGTGACGCCTTCGGGCAGGAAGCTGACGCTGATGAATCCGGCTTATATCCTGCGACAGATGATGGGCGAATTTAGCGAAATGTACGGCATCAAGGGCCGCATCACCAGCTTCAATCTGATCAACCCGGACAATGCCCCGGACCAGTGGGAGGCCGCGGCCCTGCGCCGCTTCGAGCGAGGCGAGAAAGAGGTATTCGAGTTCACCGATATGGACGGGCAGCCCTATCTGCGCCTGATGCGCCCGATGATGGTCGTTTCCGGCTGCCTGAAATGCCATGGTTTCCAGGGCTACAAGGTGGGCGATGTGCGCGGCGGGGTGGGCGTGGCGGTGCCCATGCAACCCTATCTGGATGATTTTCACGCCAGCGTTCGTCCGCGCCGGGCGATTCTCGGCGTGATCTGGCTGCTGGGTCTGGGCGCCATTGCCACACTGGTTGTTCAGGTGCGGCGCAGATTCGACGAGCAGGACCGCGCCGCCGCCGAGCTGGAAGGGCACAACCGGGTGATTGCCCGCACCAATGCCGATCTGCAACGCTTTGCCGAGGTTACCGCGCATCACCTGCAAGAGCCGGCCCGGCGCATGGTCAGTTACGCGGAACGGCTGACGCGGCAACTGGACGACCGGATCGACGATGCCGAAACCCGGTTGTCGCTGGACTTCATCACCCAGGAGGCGCGCCGCCAGAAAAACCTGCTGCGCGACATCGAGCGCTATCTGGCGGCGGATCAGCCGCGCGACAAGGTCGCATCAATCGATGCAAGCCAGGTCGTGGCCAGGGTGCTGGCGCGAGCGAAGGACCGGATCGGCGCGGCGGGCGCCGAAATTACCGTGAATGAGCTGCCGCCGGCATGGATCGACGCGCCGCGACTGGCCGACCTGTTCGAGGTGACGCTGGACAACGCGCTGCAACATGGCGGCGCAGAAAGTCGGCGCTGGCGGGACGGCGCTGCGGTCGCCGTCCCGACCGACGCCCCGCTGAAAATCACCATCGACGGCGAACGCGAGGGTTCTCTGGTGCGCTATCGCGTCAGCGACAACGGCCCCGGCATCGAGGAGCAATACCGCGAGCGGGTGTTTCGCGTCTTCGAGCGCCTGAGTTCGGACGGCGACGTAGCCAGCACCGGCATCGGGCTGGCCATCGTGCGGCGCATCGCGGAGAGTTGCGGTGGGCGCGCATTCATTGAGGCGGCACAAGGCGGCGGTTGCCGAGTTGTGTTTGAATTACCCGCAAAGGAGAAATCATGAGCACCGAACAACATCGCTTCGTCGTCCTGCTGGTCGAAGACGAACCGGCTGACGCCCACCTGGTGAGAGCCGCCATTTCCGAAAATCATATTCTGGCCGACCTGCGCATTGCGGTCGATGGCCGCGAAGCGCTCGAATACCTGCGCCGTCAAGGCCCGCGCTTTGCCGATGCGCCGCGTCCGAACCTGATCCTGCTCGATCTCAACATGCCGCGCATGGATGGGCGGGAATTTCTCGCCGCCATCAAGCAGGAGCCGCATTTGCGCGATATTCCGGTGGTGATCCTGACCACCTCGGAGGTCGAGCGCGACGTGCTCGCTTCCTATCATCTCGGCGCGGCCGGCTATATCACCAAGCCGGTGGATGTGCTTCAGTTCATGGCCGCCATTCGCGATCTGGGCGACTACTGGTTCGACCTGGTGCGCCTGCCCCACCAGAAATGAGCGTTGCGATGAGCGAACGGCGGAACTTGCGTGTCCTGATCGTCGAAGACGAACCGGGCGACGAGCGCCTGATGCGGCTGGCATTGCGGCAAGGCGGTTTCGCCGTCGACCTGGACACCGTCAGCGACGGTCATTCAGCGCAGCGCTTTTTGCGGCGGGAGGGCGAGCAGTTTGCCCACGCGCCCCGCCCCGACCTGATTTTGCTCGACCTCAAGATGCCCGGCCAGAACGGCCTGGAGTTTCTTGCGGCGGTCAAGCAGGACGAACGTCTGCGCGACATTCCGGTGGTGGTCATCACCACCTCCACGCTTGGCGCCGATGTCCTCGCGGCCTACCAGCACGGTGCGGCCGGCTATGTGCAGAAGCCGACCGACATCAACGAATTCGTCGCGGCGATCGAGAAACTCGGCCAATACTGGTTCAACCTGGTGCGCCTGCCCGAGAATCCGGGATGAAGCCGGCGCTCCCAATCGGGCGCCATCCGCTCCCGTTGCTGCTCGCCCTGATCGCGCTCGGTCTCGCCGGCAATTATTTCAGATACACGCTTTTCCTGAATATCGATTTCCTGTTCGGCAGCATTTTCGCCATGCTGGCCTTGCAGTTTTTCGGCCTGGTGCGGGGCGTCGGGGCGGCGGCCCTGATCGCCGTTGGCACCTACTTCATCTGGGGCCATCCCTACGCCGTCATCATCATGACGATCGAGATGGCGGCGGTGGCCTGGCTCACCATCCGCCACAGGATCGGACTGGTGCTGGCCGACGCGCTCTACTGGCTTTGCGTCGGTATGCCGCTAGTCTATATTTTCTACCACGGCGTGATGGATGTTCCGCTGGGCAACACCACCATCATCATGGCCAAGCAGGCGGTGAACGGCATTGCCAATGCCTTGCTGGCGCGGCTGATCTTTACCGGCATTGTGCTCGGAACGCGCAGCTCGCTGATCGCCTATCGGGACACCATCTACAATCTGCTGGCCTTTTTCGCGCTATTCCCGGCGCTGGTGCTGCTGGTGGTGGCCGGCAGAAGCGACTTCACCGAGACCGACCGCGCTATCCGCGCCAAGCTGCACCAGGATAGCCTGATCATGACCAACCGCCTTGAAGTCTGGGTGCAAAACAGATCGAGCGCCGTTATCAAGCTGGCCGAAAAGGCCGCGACACAAACTCCGGCGCAGATGCAATCCATGCTGGAACAGGCCCGTGCCGGCGATGTCAATTTCTTGCGCGTCGGCCTGGTGGACAAGGAGGCAACCCTTCAGGCCTTTTCGTCGCCGATCGACGAGCGCGGACAGTCCAGTATCGGCAAGAACTTCGCGGATCGTCCTTACATCCCGCAGCTCAAACAGACACTCAGGCCGATGCTCTCGGAAGTGGTGGTGGGCCGAATCGGCGCGCCCGAGCCGGTGGTCAGCGTGCTGGCGCCGGTGGTGAAGCACGGCGAGTATGGCGGCTATGTCATCGGCGTTCTGGGTATGGGCCAGATACGGGATTTTCTTGGAAAAGGCGCCGAGACCGGTACCCTGCTCTACACCCTGCTCGACAGGAATGGCAATATCATCCTGACCAATCGTCAGGAGCAAAAAGTGATGGCTCCCCTGGTGCGCGGCGCGGGGTCGTTCGAGGATTTTGACGACAAAGTTTCATTGTGGATGCCGCAGGCGCCGCCCAATTCGCCGCGCTCGGACCGCTGGAGAAAATCGTTCTATGTCATGGAATCCGGCATCGGCAACCCGGTCGCCTGGAAGCTTGTCCTCGAACAACCGGTGGCGCCGTTCCAGAAAATGCTCAGCGGTCGCTATAGCAACGAACTGGCGCGACTGCTGCTGATACTTTTCGCCGCGCTGGCGCTGGCGGAATTCTTTAGCCGCCGGGTTACGGCGACCACCGTGCAGATCAGCGAGCTGACGCAAAATCTGCCGACGACGCTGGCGGCGGGCGATCGGCCCGTCTTGCCCGAGACTTCGCTGCTGGAACCCAACCGCCTGATCGACAATTTCAGGGAGATGGCGGATTCGCTGGCGGCGCAGTTCAGCGCGAACCGGGCTTTGAACGCCTCGCTGGAGCAACGGGTGGCGGAAAGAACCCGTGCGCTGGAAGCGAGCATGGCGGAACTCAAGCGTTCCAACGCCGATCTGGAGCAGTTCGCCTATGCCGCTTCGCACGACATGCGCCAGCCGCTGCGCATGATCACCAGCTACCTGCAATTGCTGGCCGTCGAGCTGAAGCCTTTGCTCAACGACGAGACCCGGCAGAATTTCCACTTCGCCACCGAAGGCGCGCAGCGCATGGACCAGATGCTGGCGGCGCTGCTCGACTATTCCTGTGTCGGGCGCGAGCGCAGCGACATGACCGCAATCGATTGCCGTGAGGTGCTGGACGAGGCGTTGCGAATTCTCCAGTCGGCCATGGCCGAGGCTCACGCCGAGCTGCGCATCGAGGGCGATTGGGGCGGGGCGCCGCATATTGTCGCCCGCCGCGACGAAATCCTGCGCCTGTTCCAGAACCTGATCGATAATGCGTTGAAATATCGTTTGGAAGGCCGACAGCCGGAAGTTGTGGTGTCCGCCGCGCTGCTGGCCTCGGTCTCGGCCCAGGCCGGTGGTGGTGAATGGTGCTTTACCGTGAAGGATAACGGAGTGGGACTGTTGCCCGGCCAGGATGCGCGCCTGTTCAAGGTGTTCGAGCGACTCCAGCCACGCACGAAGTATCCCGGCACCGGCATAGGCTTGGCGCTGTGCCGCAAGATTGTCGAGCACCATGGCGGGCGTATCTGGGTGGAATCGGCGGGAGAAAATGAAGGCTGTTCGTTCATCTTCACCCTTCCCGCTGTCGGCAATGCGCCTCCGGAGCAACATCATGAATAACCTGCTTCCGGAAACCTTGGCGATTCTGGTAATCGAGGATGATCCCGGCGATTTTGGCCTGGTGCAGGCGTATTTGCGGCTGGCCGGGTTGGCCACCGGCGGCAAGGGTGAAGCCGTGGTCTGGACAAAAACGCTGGTCGAGGGCATCGCCGCAGCCGGGCGCTCTGCGCCCGATATTGTCCTCCTCGATCTGTCGCTGCCCGACTCGTCCGGGCTGGCCACGGTGCGCGCGCTACGCGCTGCGCTGCCCGATGCGCCGGTCGTGGTTCTCACCGGGAACGACGAAAAATCGCTGGTCGTCGCCGCGCTGGAATCGGGCGCCCAGGATTATCTGGTCAAGGGCCAGTTCGACCACGATGCACTGGGGCGCGCCATACGTCATGCCATGGTGCGTGGGCAGCTCGAACAGGGTCTGGCCCACTCCAACCGGCTGTACGCAGCGCTCAGCATGTGCAACCAGGCGATTGTGCGCTGTACCGACGAGAATGAACTGCTGCTGCAAGTCTGCCGCATTGCGGTGGAGTTCGCCGGCATGAAGATGGCGTGGGTCGGCTTCGTCGATGAGGCCACGCACCGGATCCGTCCCCTCGCAAGTTTTGGCGCCGGCATCGAGTATCTGCGGGAAATTGAAATCTCGACTGTTGCCGACAACCCCTTCGGTCACGGTCCCAGCGGCATGGCCTTCCGCGAAGACCAGCCAGTCTGGTGCCAGGATTTCGTTCACGATCCGATCACTGCGCCGTGGCATGAAGGTGGCGCCCGCTTTGGCTGGGGCGCTTCGGCCTCGCTGCCGCTGCACCGCGACAATGCCGTCATCGGCGTTTTCAACCTGTATGCCGGCGAAATCAATGCGTTCGACGAAGCGGCGCGCAAGCTGTTGTTCGAGATGGCCACCGACATCAGCTTTGCGCTGGACAACTTCGTTCGCGAGGCAGAGCGCAGGCGGGCGCTGGCGGTCGTCCTGCGGGAAAGGGATTTCTCCCAATCGGCCCTGGACAGTTTGCCGGGCCTGTTTTATCTCATCGACGAACAGGGCCGGTTTCTGCGCTGGAACCGGAACCTGGAACAGGTTTCCGGCTATCGTGCCGAAGAGATTTCCAGGATGTCGCCGCTGGACTTCGTTGGCGAGACCGACACCGCACCCATTGCGGAGGTCGTCAAACAAGTCTACGAGCAAGGCGAAGTTCTTGTGGAAGCCGAGTTCCTGGCGAAAGACCGGACTCGCACCCCCTATCTATTCACCGGCAAGCGCTGGCTGTTTGACGGAACACCTTGCATGATGGGCATGGGCATCGACATCACCCAGATCAAGAAGGCGAACGAGCAAATTCAGTGGCTGTCATATTTCGACCCGCTCACCGGCCTCGCCAATCAAAGCCTGCTGAACGACCGGTTCAATCATGCGCTGAGCATGGCGCAGCGTGACCAAAGGGCGCTGACGCTGATAGTTCTCGATCTCGACCACTTCAAGAACATCAACGACACGCTCGGTCGCCACATCGGCGACGCCCTGCTGGTCGAGGTGGCGCGACGCATCCAGTTGGTGGTACGCGAGGAAGACACGGTCTCGCGCCAGGGAGGTGACGAATTCGTTCTGCTGATGCCCACCACCGATGCCGGCGGCGCCGCGCATGTGGCGGAGAAAATGCTGGAAGCCATCGGCACCAACTATCAGATCGAGGCGCATGAACTGATGATCACGCCGTCGATCGGCATCGCCATGTACCCGACGGATGGCGCGGATTTCGAGTCGCTGTCGAAAAATGCCGATGTGGCGATGTACCGCGCCAAACAGGATGGCCGCAACTGTTATCGCTTCTTCGCAACTGAAATGCAGACCCGCTCGACGCGCACCCTGCAACTGGAAAGCGCGCTGCGCCGCGCGCTGGAACGCGAGCAACTGGCTTTGCATTATCAGCCCCAGATGTCGCTGCGGGATGGCCGCATCATCGGCGTGGAGGCCTTGCTGCGCTGGCGGCATCCCGAGTTCGGCATGGTTTCGCCAGCGGAATTCATCCCCATCGCCGAGGCCAGCGGCCAGATATTGCAGATCGGCGAATGGGTGCTGCGCACGGCGGCGCGCCAAATGAAGGCATGGATAAATGCCGGGCTGGATGCGGCGGATGCAGGCGATGCGGAAAGCGCGCCCATGGTCATGGCCGTCAATCTGTCGGTGGTGCAATTCCGCCATCCACGGCTGACCGAACAGGTGATGCGGATTCTCGACGAAGCAGGACTTCCGCCGCGCTATCTGGAACTGGAATTGACCGAAGGCGTCGCGCTCAGCGATCCAGTCGGCGCCATCGCGGTGATGAACGCGCTCCACGCAAATGGCATCCGCATGTCGATCGACGACTTCGGCACCGGTTATTCCTCGCTGAGCTATCTCAAGCGCTTCAAGGTCTACAAACTCAAGATCGACCAGTCTTTCGTGCGCGACCTCACCGATGACCCGGAAGACAAGGCCATCGTCAGCGCCATCATCAGCATGGCCAGGAGCCTCGGCCTGCAAACCATTGCCGAAGGGGTGGAAACCGAAGGCCAACTGGCCTTCCTGCGTGAAAATGGCTGCGACGAAGTGCAGGGCTATTACTTCAGCGAGCCGCTGCCGGCAGAGGCGTTCGAGGCGTTCCTGCGGAACACCGGCGTTCCCGGAGCGGCATCGTGAGCGTACGCTCCCAAAAACCGCTGGCGTTTCTCGTGGTTGAGGACGACCCCGGAGATTTCGGCCTGATCAATGCCTATGCGAGACAGGCAATGCTGGGTCTGGGTGGCGGGCATACTCCCGTGGTATGGGCCAAGACCCTGGCCGAGGGTATCGACGCGGTGCGGCATGACACGCCCGATGTCGTCCTGCTGGACCTGTCGCTGCCCGACTCTTCCGGACTCGCGACGGTGCAGGCGATGCGCGCGGTATTGCCCACCACGCCCATGATCGTGCTCACCGGCTTCGACGACAACGCGCTGGCCATCGCCGCACTGGAGGCCGGCGCCCAGGATTATCTGGTCAAGGGCCATTTCGAGCACGATGCGCTGGAGCGCGCGGTGCGGCATGCGCAGGTGCGCCAGAAACTTGAGTCGCGCTTGCGCCTGTTCGAGGTTGCGCTGAATTCTGCGGCCAACGGCATCGTCATCACCGCCCCCGATTCCACCATTGAATGGGCCAACCGGGCATTTACACGACTCGCTGGGTATTCTCTGGAAGAGACCCTGGCGCGCAAACCCGGCGAGTTGGTCAAGTCCGGCAAGCACGATCAGCCGTTCTACCAGCGCATGTGGGAAACCATTCTTGCCGGCCAGGTATGGCAGGGCGAAATCACCAACCGGCGCAAGGATGGCAGCCTTTATGAAGAAGAACTGATCATTTCCCCGGTGACCGATGCGAATGGAACGATCCTGCATTTTGTCGCCATCAAGCAGGACATCACCGAGCGCATGGCCGCCGCCGAGCGGGTGCGTTACCTCGCTCACCACGACGTGCTGACCGATCTGCCCAACCGCGCCTTGCTCACCGATCGTCTGCGCCAGGCATTGGCGCGGGCGCGGCGCGACAGGGGCATGCTGGCCGTGATGTTCCTCGATCTGGACAACTTCAAACCGGTCAACGACGTGCTCGGTCACGACATCGGCGATCAACTGCTGAAGCAGGTGGCGATACGCCTGACGGACTGCATGCAGCGCCAATCGGATACCGTTTCACGCATCGGCGGCGATGAGTTCGTGATCCTGCTGGCGCAGATCGACGACATCCAGGATTGCGTGGTAATGGCAGAGAAAGTCCTCGACACGCTGAGTCAGACGTTCCGGGTCGGCCCCCATGTCATCGACATTTCAGCCAGTATCGGCATCGCCGTCTATCCCCGGCACGGCGAGGACGCCCACCTGCTGCAACAAAATGCCGATATCGCAATGTACCAGGCCAAGCGCGATGGGCGCCACTGCTACCGGTTCTTCAGCGAGAAGACCGGAGATGCCGGGATCGACCCGGGCGGGAATCCCGACGTGCCGGGCGCTGAGTAAATGGCCGTCGGAGCTTGTGGAAAGTCGGCGCTGGCGATACGGCGAATGGAGGTTCTCGGGCAGTCGGGTTGATATAACATGGTGTATCGTTGCGCCTGATGCAGGAGGAATTTCACCATGACAGCCATTGCCAGCCGTTCCCTTGTCTCCGTTGCCGACTATCTCGCCGGTGAAGAGTCCGCCGAGTGCCGTCACGAATTTCTGGACGGCGAGGTGCATGCGATGAGCGGCGCCAGCGCCCGGCACAACCTGATTTGTCTTAACCTCGCAACCGCTTTGCACCGGCACGTCGCCGGCGGACCCTGCCGGGTGTTCATGGCCGACCTGAAGGTGCATCTGCGCAGCGCGGGAGAAGAATATTTCTACTATCCCGATGTAATGGTCGCCTGCCGGCCCGACGATACCGCCAGCCACTTC
>Ga0209211_10010658_pt1 | contig 11920 bp, 9 predicted proteins | sample RifGroA2_FD_183992 | JGI IMG/M metagenome (GOLD analysis project Ga0209211, IMG submission 183992) | Groundwater microbial communities from Rifle, Colorado, USA - Groundwater A2 (SPAdes) (version 2) | ecosystem: Environmental > Aquatic > Deep subsurface > Groundwater | place: Rifle, Colorado... | reverse complement strand
CCGGCCGGCAGCCGCACCTTCGACCTCGCCGGCATTGATAAGCTTGTAATTGATCAGAACAAGGTGAACGGCTGGACCGAATTATTCAGGAACTGGTTTGCCATAATCCTTTTCCCGTTTGTGCTTTTTTTCTCCTGGCTTTTTCACGTTACCCAGGTCTTCCTCTGCGCTTTTATAGGCACATACTATGCGAAAAGGTTTGGCGTTGTCTTGAGTTATCAGACCCTGGTGCGCCTTGCGGTCATATCGTATACCCCCGGCATTATGTTCCAGGCCCTGCATTCAGTGCTTGGCATCGAGTTCCCTTCCAGCGGCCTTGTGTCCTTTATAATCGCCCTTGCCTATCTCTACCTTGCTGTCGGCGCCAATTCAGAAGCTGGGTAACATGAAAAAAATCATTCTGGCATCCGCGTCTCCGAGGAGAAGGGAGATACTTTCGCTGACAGGCCTTAAGTTCAGGGTTGCTCCCGGCGATTATGAAGAGGACATGGATTCAGGGCAGGAGCCGCATAAGCTCGCAAGGTCCCTGTCTCTTGAAAAGGCAAGGTCTGTTGCAGGCAAACACCGGAATGCGCTCATAATCGCGGCTGACACTTTCATTGTATTCAGGGGCAGGCTGCTCGGCAAGCCGCATACAGCGGCAGAGGCGCGCAGGATGCTGAAGATGCTCAACGGCAGGGAGCATTCAGTACTTACAGGGTTTACGATTATGGACACTGAGAGCGGCCAGAAGCTGTCGAGGTCTGTTGAGACAAGGGTATGGTTCAGGAAACTGGGAATGAAGGAGCTCGAAGCTTACATAAAGTCAAAGGAACCGCTGGACAAGGCAGGGGCTTACGCGATACAGGGACTGGGCGCGGCCATCGTTAAAAAGATCGAGGGCGATTTTTTCAATGTGGTGGGACTGCCGCTAAGTGAACTGGTTGAAGGGCTGAAGAAGTTCGGGGTTTTTGTGTTGTGAAACATGTTTCAAGCTGATTTATGTTAAAATGATTTAGCATTTTTTAGAGTATTGGAGAAAAACGATGCTAAGAAAAAATGACGGACCTTCTGAAGAGATCCAAAACAGGCTGAAGCATCTCGATGCCCTGATTGACCTTACCGCGCTCGTAAATTCTTCCCTTGATATTGATGAGATAAAGCAAAAGGCCATCGAATCAGTAATTAAACTGACAAATTCAGAGGCCGGGAGTCTCATCTTTGTCGATAACCAGACCCACGAACTTTATTTTGATGTTGCGAGCGGAGAAAAAGGGGAGACTGTAAAGACAATCCGTTTGAAACAAGGACAGGGGATTGCAGGCTGGGTAGCGGAAAACCATCTCCCGCTGATAATTGAAGATGCCCAGAGTGACCACAGGTTTTTCAAAGTGGCAGACGAAATAAGTGGATTTGTTACAAGAAACATGATATGCGTGCCGGTTGAGACAAAAAACTCTTTGATAGGCGTGCTCCAGGTTATCAACAGGAGGGACGGCAAGTTCGATTCAAAAGACATGGTCATGATGGTAGCATTTTCCCACCAGGTCGCGATTTCAGTCGAAAACGCAAAGCTCAACGAAGAGTTGAAGGAAACATTTTATGATACGATCCAGGCCTTTGCCGAGACAATAGAAATGAGGGACCCTTATACAGGCGGACATACAAAAAGGGTCATGGAATACAGCCTTGCCATCGGCAAAAGAATGGGCCTGCCGCGCAGCGACAGGGAAAGATTAAAGCTCTCTGCCATACTCCATGACATTGGGAAGATCGGCGTCATGGATGAAGTGCTCTTAAAGCCGGGCAAACTTACCCCGGATGAGTTTAAACACATGATGCGTCACGCTGAGATCGGGCCTGAGGTGCTTTCGAGGATAAGGAGGCTCAAGGACATCCTGCCGGGAATCAAGCACCACCACGAGAGGTATGACGGCGCCGGTTATCCGTCAGGCCTGAAGGGTGATGACATCCCGATTATAGCGCGGATAATAGCAGTGGCCGACTCGTTCGATGCCATGACCTCAGACCGTCCCTACAGAAAGGGCTTAAGCCTTGAAGCCGGCATTGAAGAGGTAAAGAAGAATTCAGGCACGCAGTTCGATCCCTCTGCAGTAAAAGCCTTTCTTGCAGTTTACCAGACGCTGTAACTCCTGATAAACATTATTCAAACGCATATCAAAAGACAGGAAGGATATAGTATTTGAGCGGTTTTTTTCGCTGAACAGCAGGGACACGGATGTCCCTGCAAGCGAAAATACTGTGTCCTGCCTGTCTGAACCTAACGAATAAAGATGGGTTATTTTGCAGACTTCAATCGCTGGATTTCCTGTTTCAACTGCTCTGCATCCGGGTCATTAGGGGCAAGCTGCAGGGTCTTCTCAAATTCTTTTATCGCCTGCGCCTTGTCCCTGAAGTCATAAGACAGAACAACTGCAAGGTTCTTGTGTCCGTTCACATGATTGGGATTTATCTCAAGCGCCTTTTTGAATTCTTTTATAGCAATATCCGGCTTGCCGGAGTTTCTGTAACAGGTCCCCATATCCACCCTCACATCAACATTCTTTGGATCAATTTCGAGGGCCTTCTGATAAGCGTCTATGGCCTCACTGAAACGCGCGGCATCCATCAGTGTGTTGCCGAGCTTTATCCATGCATTGACATTGCCGGGATCATTTTTTGTGACTTCCCGGATAACTTTTAAGTCGTCCTGTGCCTGAAGAGGCGCTAAAGGGAGGTGGTCGTGGTCATGAGACCCCGGCTCTTCCTTCTGCTGACAGGCAGAAATTGTCATGACAAGCATCATGCAGGCTATAAGTTTTTTCATCCTGGCCTCCTTAGTGCACTAATTTTTCAGCCCGCTTTCCAAAACAGCCTTCAGGTCTTTTCCGAACTGGTCCAGATCAAAGGCCTTGTGCAGGAAACTGTCCGCGCCCGCTTCAATGGCTTCGGCCCTGTCTGTTTCAAGTGACGAATTGGTAAGGACGACGACATGCAGATGTTTCAGGCGCTTATCGGCGCGTATCTGGCGCAGCATATTGATGCCGCCCATTCCAGGCATCTTCAGATCGAGGAAGATAAGAGAGGGCAACTCTTTTTCAGACTTAAGCATAGAGAGCCCGGCCTCGCCACTGGGGGCGGTCTCGACACTTATATTAAATTCCATCCCTGAAATGACCTTTTTTGTTATAAGGACTTCATCATGGTTATCGTCAATGATTAGAATTTTATGTTGTGTAACTGTCATCAGATTCAACCCAGAGTAAAGTATATCACAGCACCCTTACCTACATCACCCTCTGCCCACACTTTACCTCCGTGGCGGCTGATAATGCGTTCAACGATGGTAAGGCCGATCCCGGTGCCGGGGAACTCCTTTTCCGAATGAAGGCGCTGGAAGGGCCCGAACATCTTGTCCTTGTAAGTTGGATCGAACCCGGCACCGTTGTCCCTGACAAAATAAACCGTCTTGCCACCCTGTTCAAGTGAGCCGAACTCTATCCTGGCGTTATCGGTTTTAGATGTGAACTTCCATGCGTTCCCGAGGAAGTTCGAAAGCACGATCTCCATCAGGGGCTTGTCAACATAAGCCTTGAGGCCCTCTTCTATGACTATATCCACTTTCCTTTCGGGATTGGCTTCACGAAGCCCTGAAACTATGTTAGAGGCCAATTTGGACAAATCTATCTCCATGCCTCTCAGTTCCTGTTTCGATATCTTCGACAGGTCCAGGAGGTCTTCAATAAGCCGGCTCATCTTTGCCGACCCCCGGCTGATACGCGCCAAATAATCCCTGCCCTGTTCATCGAGTTGCCCGGCATGGTCATCTGCAAGTATTTTGGCAAAGCCCGATATAGTGCGGAGCGGGGCGCGAAGGTCATGTGACACGGAATAAATAAAAGCTTCAAGCTCCCTGTTCACATCCCCAAGCTTCACATTCTGCACCACCAGGTCCTCCGCGCTTTCGATCATGGCCTGCTCGCTTCTCATGCGGTCCATCGCAATAGCAACCTGGTCAGTGACCGCTTTCATGAGTGACAGGTCGTCTTCACTGAAGGTCTCGCGGGTTTTGGTGCCAAAAGAAAGCGTGCCGATAACTTTTCCACCCGGCCCCAACAAAGGATGACAGGCATAAGCCTTGATGCCGTAGGATTTCACCAGCTCTGCGCGTTCATCCGGCGTGGTCTGGATATGTTCAGCCACAATGCGCTCAGCGCCACGCGCGGCGCATCCGCAGACTGCGGCACCATAATCCAGCCATTCAATCTTTTTGGCCTCATCTTCCGGAATACCTGCATAAGTGTTCAGGCGCAGCTTTCCGGCCTCCTCGTCCACGAGGAAGTTGAAGAAAGTCTGACAGCCAAGGCGCTCCATGACCTTCCTGAAAAGCGATTCAAGGGTCTTTTGCAAATCACTGCTCTGGAGTAATTCCCCCGCTGTCCGGGCCAGCAACTGAAATCTCTGCAAGCTATGCTGAAGACCTGTCTCTGCCTGCTTGAGCACTGTTATGTCGCCGGCAATGGCCAGAATGGCACTGATTGTTCCATCAGAACTAAAGATCGGGACCGACCGCCAGTTGAAAAAGCGCGTTCCACCCGGCGTGGGGAAATCAAGTTCACCGGAATATTTTTGTCCGGTTTCCAGCGCCAGTCGCAGCAATGAGTCTAATTGAGACGCGGTCTCTGAAGGCATGCCCATTTCGAAGACTGTCTTGCCGACGAACGCTTCCAGGGGAAGCCCGACAAGTTCGCTAATGGCCGGGTTTACATATATATGGCGAAGTTCAGGATCATGGAGCGCGATACAGTCCGGGCTGTTTTCGGTCAGACTTCGGAACCGCTCTTCGCTTTCGCGCAGGGACCCCATCAAGGTGTCCCGCTCTGCAAGCGACCTGGCCAGCTTGAAATTGCTGTAGCTTAACTTTGAGAGAATGTCAGCAAACTTCAGGAAAAAGGCCATACTCGTGTCCAGCTTTTCCCTGCTTAGCCTCGGCACTGATTCAAGCGCTGCCATGTACTTGTCTTCATCAAATCCGTATTGGCGGGCCTGTGACCGGAAAAACTCGTAGTCAATCGGCTCGTCCTCGAAGAAAAATTGGCCCGTAAAGAGATTGCCGACGTGCTGGCCGCCGACTATAATAGGTGTTACAGCGTCCCACATGTTGTTCTTGCACTTATACAGCTTAAACTCCCCCGGCGGGACAGCCGCTGAAAGTTGAGTGTCGCTATCTATGCAATGCCCGCAGGTTTCAGTATGAACGCGATGAAATTTCAGGCAGATCTCCTGCCATCCCACTCCGATCAGCACCTTGCCCTTGAGATCTATTATGGCCATAGGGATATGAGCAAGTTTATAAAAATCTTCCATGAGAGACTGTATGGCACTTGCATCGAATATATCGGAAAGGTCCAGGTCATCCATGTGACCCTCAGGAGAAAGGATGATGTCCAATTTCCGCCTGACGCGCTCCTCGCTCTCTCTAAGCTCCGCCGTGCGCTCGGCCACCCGCTGTTCCAGAGTCTCGTTGATTTCCCTGAGCGTTTTTTCCGCCTGTTTGCCTTTAGTGATGTCTATGCCCACTTCCATGATCAGCTGTGAGCCGTCAGCGTCGGTGAAGGGGAAGTCATAAATGTCATAATTACAGCCGTCCGGACCGGTCCATTCCCAATGATGGGGCGCGTTGGTTTTCATAACAGTGTAAGTTTCACAAATTTCACATGGTTCCATACGCCCAAACAGATACTCATAACAGCGTTTGCCGCCGGACTCGCCGAAGCGTTCGCGGAAAAACCTGTTGGCAAACGGGACATGGTAATCAGGGGTCAAAAGCACGACATAGGCCGGCAACATCTCCAGAACGTAATAAAACCTCTGCCTTTCCGCGTTTACGGACTCGTTGGCCCTTTGAAGCTCCCTGGTGCGCTCCTGAACGAGTGTCTCCAGTTCATCATGGGCCTTGCGCAAAGTCTCTTCAGCGCTCTTGCGCTCTTCAGTCTTTTTTCTCAATTCATCTCCTCAATATCGAAAAAAGTCTATGTTAAGAACTGTCCTTCAACGTAATATCCGGTCCCATCCGGCCTCCAACTGCCGGGGTATCAAAGCCGTATCAGGCTGTTAGGCAAATTTAAGTATACCATAAAAAAAACCCCTCATTCCCAATGCAAAACAGGCCATAAACCGTAATTAAGGTTGAGCAGGCATGACTTCAAAGCCATACCTGCCAACCTTGTGCCTGTTTGATTGCGGATTATGGAAACAGTAATCTAAGCATTTAAGGTAAAATATATGTACTGCATTGCAGGTAACATTCCACGTATTCCGGAAGGAAAAATGATCCAGGTTAGCAATATAGAGAAGTCTTATGGTCAACAGGTGCTTTTTGATAAAATCGGTTTTTCGATTAATGCGGGTGAACGGGTCGGGCTGGTTGGCAGAAACGGTCACGGCAAGACGACCCTTTTCAGGATGATATTGGGAGAAGAACACCCGGACTCAGGGACCATCAGCATCCCCAATAATTACGCTATTGGACACCTGTCCCAGCATATCAGCTTTACGCAGGACACGGTGCTGAAAGAAGGATGCCTTGGCCTGAAGGCCGTTGATGACGGCAGGGACGAGACTTATAGGGTCAAGAGCATATTGATGGGCCTTGGATTTTCTGAAGACGATTTCCAACTGCACCCTTCTGAACTCTCAGGGGGATACCAGATACGGCTGAATCTTGCAAAGCTCCTCGTATCGGAGCGGAACCTCCTGCTCCTTGACGAACCTACAAATTATCTTGATATTGTTTCGATACGTTGGCTGACACAATTCCTGAGAAACTGGAAAGATGAAATGATTTTAATCACCCATGACCGGGACTTCATGGATAGTGTGACTACACATACAATGGCCATTCACAGGTGCAAAGCCAGGAAAGTTGAAGGCCCTACCTGGAAGGTTTACGACCAGTTGTTGCTGGAAGAAGAGGTCAATGAACAGACCCGCATCAATGACGAAAAGAAGAGGAACGAGGCAGAGCAGTTCATAAACCGCTTCAGGGCGCAGGCCACCAAGGCCAAGGCGGTCCAGTCAAGGATAAAGGCGTTGCAGAGAAAGGAAAAAATCGAGAAAATAACCGCGATTAAAAACCTTGATTTTGAGTTCAATTACACCCCCTTTTCGGGCAAGCTTATGCTGAACGCTGAAGACGTGTCCTTTTCCTTCGGAGACCTTGAGGCCGGTAGTCAGCCGCTTATAAACAAGTTCAGCCTCGCGGTCGGCAAAGACGAGCGGATTGCGATTATCGGCAAAAACGGCAAGGGAAAAACGACCCTTTTGAATTTGATAGCAGGCGAGTTGCAGCCCCTTGAGGGCAGCATTATGCACCACCCGAACCTGAAGCTCGCCTACTTTGGCCAGACCAATATAAACCGCCTGAATCCCGACCAGACCGTTGAGCAGGAGATGATGGACGCCATCCCTGACAATAACAGGAGGGCCGCCCGCAATATCTGCGGCACCATGATGTTCAGCGGCGACAATGCCCTGAAAAAGGTGTCGGTGCTTTCCGGAGGGGAAAAGAGCAGGGTCCTGCTCGGCAAACTGCTTGTGGCCCCTGCAAACATGCTTTTGCTCGATGAACCGACCAACCACCTTGACATGGAATCTATTGATTCACTCCTGGAGGCGATAGACGCCTTTAAGGGCGCTGTGATTATTGTGACCCACAGCGAAATGATCCTGCACGGGGTCGCTACAAGACTAATAGTTTTTGATAATGGAAGGATAAGCCTGTTCGAAGGGACTTACCAGGATTTCCTTGACAGGGTGGGCTGGGCAAATGAAGACCAGCCCGGCAATGGAAAGGTCAAAAATGGAAATGGACAAAACAAGGGAGTAAACAAAAAAGAACTCCGTAAGATGCGGGCAGAGCTTATAAATGAACGCTCAAAAACACTCGGTGTTCTGCAAAACCGAATAAGTGAAATTGAAAAAACTATAATGCAGCTTGAAAAGGGGATGGAACGCGATACAAACGCCCTTTTAAAGGCAACAGAAAAGGGAGACTGGCAGGCAAGCTCAGAGCTTTCAAAGGCAATACATTCATCAAGGGGAAAAATCGACAAGCTCTTTGATGAACTTGAACCCCTTACAGAGAAAGTTGTGACCAAATCAAAGGAGTTTGAGGAAAGGCTCAGCGAAATTTGAAATCGAATCTGGGGGCACGAAGCTGAACTGAAGTGCGCACTTTTGCAGCAGAAGCAGGTGCTTTAAATAAAGACTTTTACTTGCGATACCTTATTATTCCACCACCTTTTAGGGGATATTGCTTCACAACGTCTGCCGTATATTCGATTGCAACAGACTCAAATAGATTTCATTGCATCTGTTAAGGTCTTTATTTAAAGCACCTGCTTCTGCCACGTGCCTAAAATTCAGGCAGGCCATGCCTCTTTATTAGGCATCGCATTCCCTTCAAAAACATAAATCTCTTATTTATCAATAACCCTATTACTGGTATAACAATTGCTCTATATAATGTATGGCTGTTTTAATCTGTAAAAACGTCAAGACTGAAGGCCCCGGTACCATAGGTGTATTTTTAAAGGAAAAGGGGGTCCCATATACAGTTGTGGAATTGTCCGAAGGCGAAGAGATACCGGCGACAGAGGGCTTCTATACTTTGGTGATGCTGGGCGGCCCTATGAGTGTGAATGAATCCAATATATTTCCGTATATAAATAGAGAAGAGGTGCTTGTCAGGGAGTTTGCCTCAAAAGGCAAAAACATCCTCGGTGTCTGTCTCGGTGCGCAGGTAATGGCAAAAGCACTTGGGGCAAAAGTTTACAAAGGGGATGCAAAGGAGATAGGCTGGTACGATATTGAGCTTTCAGAAGACGGGATAACAGACCCTCTCATGCTTAAACTCGCGACCCACCCACAGTCAGGCGACCTTTCAAAAAGTTTCAGGGTCTTCCACTGGCACGGCGAGACCTTTGATATACCGAAAGGCGCTGTAAGGCTTGCAGGTTCAAGGCTTTTCAGGAACCAGGCCTTCAGGTACGGCAACAGGGCTTATGCCTTTCAGTTCCACATTGAAGTCGAAAAAGAAATGGTATATGATTGGCTGAAAGGGGAAGACATTGATATGGAAAAGATAAAGGCAGAGACCGAAAGCCTGTATGAAGTCTATAGTGCAAGGGCAAAGAACTTTTATGAGGCATTCTTTAGAGCATAAAGAGTAATCCATAATGTGTGATGGGTGTAAGTGACGCATAACGATTTTTGAGGAGGTGAGACGTGAAGAAGATTGAGGCTGTGATAAAACCCTTCAAGCTTGACGAGGTGAAGGATGCCCTTAACGAGATAGGCATACAGGGCATGACTGTAACGGAAGTAAAGGGTTTTGGAAGACAGAAGGGACATACGGAACTTTACAGGGGCGCGGAATATGTGGTGGATTTCATACCCAAGATAAAGATTGAACTCGTCACATCTGATATCCTTGCGTCAAAGGTTGTAGAGGCCATAGAAAAAGCCGCAAAAACCGGCAAGATAGGGGACGGCAAGATATTCGTTTATCCCATTGAAGATGTAATAAGGATAAGGACAGGCGAAAGAGGCGAGTCGGCAGTATAAAAAGACATTCTATTTAGGATGTCAGGTAAGCAGGATAATGATAATTATACAGGAGGAAGTATGACACCAAAAGACGTAATCAAGATGGCACAGGAAAACAAGGCTGTTATGGCAAATTTCAAGTTCCTTGATTTTCCGGGTATCTGGCAGCATTTTGCAGTGCCTATAGCAGAGCTGAAAGAGGAAGTGTTTGAGGAAGGGCTTGGTTTTGACGGTTCTTCAATAAGGGGCTGGAAGGCGATAAACACATCAGATATGCTGATTATCCCTGACACCACAACCGCATTTATGGACCCGTTTATGGAGTATCCTACCATAAGCCTTATCTGCAATGTCGTGGACCCGATAACAAAAGAATTTTACGATCGTGACCCAAGGTATATAGCACAGAAGGCAGAGGCATACCTTAAATCAACAGGCATTGGTGATACAGCCTATTTTGGTCCTGAGGCAGAGTTCTTTATATTCGACGGTATACAGTTCGACCAAAACGCGCACAGCGGTTACTATTTCATCGAGTCAATGGAAGGCATCTGGAATTCAGGCCGTGACGAGAACCCGAACCTTGGATATAAGCCGAGACACAAGGAAGGTTACTTCCCCGTTCCACCTACTGACAGCCAGGTAAATATCAGGACTGAAATGGTCATGGAAATGCAGAAGTGCGGCATTTACGTTGAAAGGGAACACCATGAAGTCGCTACTGCAGGGCAGGCCGAGATAGACATGAGGTTCGACTCACTTGTTAAGATGGCAGACAAGAATATGCTCTTTAAATACATAGTCAAGAATGTTGCCATGAGACATAACAAGACTGCTACATTTATGCCTAAACCTTTATTCGGAGACAACGGGTCCGGTATGCACGTGCACCAGAGCATATGGAAAAAAGACAAGCCCCTCTTTGCAGGCAACGGATATGCAGGCCTCAGCGAGATGGCGCTTTATTACATCGGCGGGATATTGAAACATGCAAAGGCCCTTGCCGCGCTCACAAACCCGACCACCAACTCATACAAGAGACTGACACCTGGTTTTGAGGCGCCTGTCAATCTCGCATATTCCGCAAGGAACCGTTCTGCATCAATAAGGATCCCGACATATTCTGCGAGCCCCAAGGCAAAGAGAGTTGAGGTCAGGTTCCCTGATCCGTCATGCAATACCTATCTCGCATTCTCAGCTATGCTGATGGCAGGTCTTGACGGTATTGAGAACAAGATACATCCGGGCGAACCACTTGATAAGGACATCTATGAGCTCGGGCCAGAGGAACTCGCATCTGTACCGACAATGCCGGGTACGCTTGAGGAAGCCCTCAACAACCTCGAAGAAGACCATGAGTTCCTGCTGAAGGGAAATGTATTCACAGAGGACGCGATAGAGACCTGGATAAATTACAAGAGGACAAAGGAAGTGGACGCCCTCAGACTGAGGCCGCATCCATACGAGTTCTTCCTGTACTACGATATTTAAAAAATAGCTTTCAGCTATCAGCAAAAAGGCAGGGACGAAATCGTCTCTGCCTTTTTGTTTTCCTGAGAGCTGATCGCTGACTGCTGTCTTTATATAGCTATCTGCCTGTTCGCCACTATGACCCTGTTCCTGCCGAGGGCCTTTGCAGTATAAAGCGCGTCATCAGCGGCCTGTATGATCTTTTTGTCGGAATCTCCATCCTCGGGATAAGCGGAAACGCCGATGCTTACGGTCAGTTTTCCCTCAGGCTGCTTGTCCGCACGGGGGAATTTATATTCCTCTATCGCGCTCCGTATCCTTTCAGCAATTATTACCGTATCCTCTTTTGTGGTTTCCGGCAGCAGGATGATGAATTCTTCTCCACCATACCTGCCGACTGCATCTGTCTCACGCATCTTTTCGCCTATCTTGTCAGCGATCATTTTCAAAAGCACATCTCCCTGCGGATGACCGTTTGTATCGTTATAATTTTTGAAGTAGTCTATGTCAAGCATCATAAGTCCGAAAAACTTGCTGTACCTGTGCGCCCTTGAGACTTCAAGGCCCAGCATCTTCAGAAAAGACCTGCGGTTTTTTACTCCGGTAAGACCGTCTATCTCAGAAAGCTCAAGGGTCTTTTCGTAGAGTTTTGCATTGGACACTGCAAGGCTTGCAGAGTCCAGCAACCGCATACAGGCGTCAAGATCGCATTTTGTGTCGGACATTGAAGTAGATGTAATATCGGCAAGGAACAAACCGACAGGCATAAAGATATCACACTTGACGCATTCTTTCAATTTCTCCATATTCGTCCGCATCATTTTCCCCCGGCAGTGGGTGCCTGAAATATGCCAGCACCTCC
>Ga0209211_10010656_pt1 | contig 11925 bp, 17 predicted proteins | sample RifGroA2_FD_183992 | JGI IMG/M metagenome (GOLD analysis project Ga0209211, IMG submission 183992) | Groundwater microbial communities from Rifle, Colorado, USA - Groundwater A2 (SPAdes) (version 2) | ecosystem: Environmental > Aquatic > Deep subsurface > Groundwater | place: Rifle, Colorado... | reverse complement strand
CGTGGTTTGCGAAGAAGAATTTTAGCACGCTGCTTCGCGAGGACGTGCTCATTCGCGCCTATCTGATGAAGGAGTTGAAAGACGCCTTGATTGATCGGGTGGAGATGGAGCGATCCCGCCAGAAGATTACCATTACGATTCACACCGCAAAGCCAGGATCCGTGATCGGCCGCGCCGGCGCCGGCATCGAGGAATTGAATAAAAAGATTAAAAAGACGTTTTTCCGTGGCCGCCGCGTTGATTTGCATGTGAATGTAAAAGAAATCCAGCAGCCATCCTTGTCTGCCGCGGTGGTCGGACGGCAGATTGCCATGGATCTCGAAAAGCGCCTTCCGTTCCGTCGTTCCATGAAAATGGCGATCGAGCGCGTGCTGAAAGCCGGAGCGCTTGGAATCAAGCTGACGGTTTCCGGCCGCTTGAACGGCGCAGAAATCGCCCGCACCGAAAATTTAGCCCATGGAAAAGTCCCGCTTCACAACCTTCGTTCGGACATTAATTTCGCTTCGGTTGCCGCCCACACGATTTTTGGCGCCATCGGCGTCAAGGTGTGGATCAACCGCGGCGAAATGACCCGCAAAGAGGAAGCGAAGGCCGAGTAAGCAAGAAACTGTATGTTGATGCCGAAAAAAGTCAAACATCGCAAGTGCCATAAGGGCCGCGCCATCGGAAAGCGGAATGCCACGCGCAAAATCACCCTTGCATTCGGATCTGTCGGATTGAAGGCGATGACCGAGGCGTGGGTCACTTCTCGCCAGATTGAAGCCGCGCGGCGCGCTCTCACGCGCGAAATCAAGCGCGGCGGAAAAGTCTGGATTCGGATTTTTCCGGATAAGCCGATCACCACAAAGGGATCGGAAATGCCGATGGGCAAAGGAAAGGGCGCCGTGGATCATTATGTCGCTGTTGTCCGTCCGGGAACGATCATGTTCGAGATGGACGGCGTCGAGCTGAGATTGGCCAAAGAGGCCATGGAGCTCGCGGCTTACAAGCTTCCGGTCAAGACGAAAGTCGTGACGCGGGAATTGTTCTAAACACGAACGCGCATATGACGGATACAAAGACAATGCGGACAGAAACCCTCGAGGCGCTTCAGCATGCATGGAAAGAAGCAGAAAATCAGCTGCACGCCTTGCGGATGAAATGTTCTTCAAACCAGCTGAAGCAGGTGCGCGGCCTACGTGCAATTCGTACGGAAATCGCGCGGCTCAAGACCTTGATTCGGGAAAAGACCCGTTCCTAAACGCTTATGACAACCACAACTATCCCAACGCAAACCAAGCGACTGTTCCGCGGGGTTGTCGTATCCACGGCCATGGCAAAGACCATTGTCGTGCGCGTCGACCGAACGGTTGTGCACCCGAAATACGACAAGCGTTATACCCGCAGCCGCAGGTATAAAGTGCATGACGAGACAGGAGCGCACAAGATCGGCGATGTCGTCGAATTCGTCGAGTGCCGCCCCTTGTCAAAAGACAAGCGCTGGCGCGTGATGCCAGCCAAAGCTTAATCACGTTTTATGGTTCAACATCGCACCATGCTCCATGTCGCGGACAACACTGGAGCCAAAAAGCTTCAAGTGATCCGCGTCCTCGGCGGCTACCAAAAGCGGTATGCCGGCATTGGAGATGTCGTAAATGCCGTGGTTAAAGAGGCGGTTCCGCACGGGACTGTCAAAAAGAGTGATGTCGTTGCGGTCGTCATCGTGCGCGTTCGCAAGGAGACCCGCCGCAAGGATGGAACGTACATCCGCTTTGATGAGAATGCCGGCGTGATTATCGATAAAGCTTCGAAAGAGCCGAAAGGAACGCGCATCTTCGGGCCTGTGCCGCGCGAATTGCGCTCCATGGGATTCGGAAAGATCATCTCCTTGGCCCCTGAAGTCCTCTAATATGAAGATTAAAACAGGCGACAAAGTCCGCGTCATCGCGGGCAAGGACAAGGGCAAGGAGGGAGCGGTGCTCCAGGTGTTTCCAAAGCTCGAGCGCGTGGTCGTTGAAGGAGTCAACATCCTGACTCGGCACTTGCGCGCGCGCGGAAGCGCGGCTCCGGGACAGAAGATCCGCTTTCCATCCCCGCTCCATCTTTCCAACGTGAAATTGGTTTCCGGAAAGAGCGGAAAGGCCGGGCGCGTCGGATATAAGTTTATCGAGAAAGAGGGAACAAAGATAAAAATCCGCGTTCTGCACGCAAAGGGCAAGACCGAGGATATTGAATAATATGGCACTCAAGGCTTTCTACAATTCAACCGTGGTTCCGATGCTCAAGTCGGAATTCGGGTATAAAAACGTCCATCAAATTCCAAGCTTGACGCAAGTCATGCTGAACATCGGCCTTGGAAAGGGATTAAAGGACGCGAAGTACCTTGAGACAGCCGAACGGACGCTGCGCCGCATTTCTGGGCAGCAGCCGGTAAAGACAAAGGCGCGAAAATCCATTTCCGCCTTCAAGATCCGCAAGGACATGGTGGTCGGAATGAAGGTCACGCTGCGCGGCAAGCGCCTGTGGGATTTTGTCGAGAAGCTCATCTCCGTCTCCCTTCCGCGTTCGCGCGATTTTCGCGGGCTTTCAAAGAAGTCGTTTGACGGCCGCGGCAATTACTCGATCGGATTCGCAGAAAATATCGTTTTTCCTGAAATCCGGACGGACGAAATAGAAGTGACCCATGGCCTGCAGGTCACGATCGGCACCTCTGCAAAATCAGATGCCGAAGGCCTCTCTCTTCTCAAAGCGCTTGGATTCCCATTTCGGGAAGAAAAGAAATAATCTATGGCAACGGAAAATCAGATTGCAAAGTCAAAGCGGAAGCAGAAGTTTTCGACCCGCAAAGTAAACCGTTGCTGGCGGTGCGGCCGCCGGCACGGCTTTATGCGCACGTTCGATCTGTGCCGCATTTGTTTCCGTGAGCTGGCGAACCGTGGAGAAATTCCCGGTGTCACCAAAGCGAGCTGGTAAGCACGAACCTTATGATGACTGATCCAATTTCTGACATGCTCACACGGCTTCGAAACGCCTCCGCCTCTAAGAAGACAGAGGTTGTGATGCCGTATTCTGTCATAAAGTACGCCATTGCAAAAATCCTAGAGAAAGAGGGGTACGTGCGCTTCGTAGAGAAGACGCTCCTCGCAAAGAAGGATTCGCTGCGCGTCGAGCTCTCTTATGAGGAACATCAGCCGCGTTTGCAGTATATTAAGCGCATCAGCAAGCCAGGACATCGCGTCTACGCAAAGGCCGTCGACCTTCCGCGCGTGATGTCTGATTACGGCATTGCCATCGTTTCCACGCCGAATGGGCTCATGACAAACAAAGAGGCTCGTGCCCGCCGGCTCGGAGGCGAGGTCATTTGCGAAGTCTCCTAATCAACCGCCTATGTCTCGTATTGGAAAAAAACCGATTCAGATCCCTGCGAACGTTGACGTAACGGTCGCGGGACAGGCCGTCACTGTCAAGGGGCCAAAGGGGACGCTGTCGCTCGCAGTCCATCCCCATGTTTCGGTTGCTGTTGAAGCAGGAGCATCTGGAAAGGCAGCCGTGGTGAAAGTCGCAGAAGAGGAAAATGTTTTTGATCGCGCCCTGTGGGGAACCACTCGCGCCAACATTGCGAATATGATTCTTGGCGTCACAGACGGATTTTCAAAAAGCCTTGAATTGAACGGGGTCGGATATCGCGTCTCTCTTTCTGGAAAAAAGCTCGTATTTGTCTTGGGGTTTTCTCACGACATCCAATTTCCCATTCCTGAAGGGATGAGCGCCGAAGTGGAGAAAAATATCATCACTCTTCGCGGAATCGACCGTCAATTGGTGGGAGAAACAGCGGCCCGCATCCGTCAATTAAAGAAGCCGGAACCATACTTGGGCAAGGGCATCAAGTATGTCGATGAGACGATTCGCCGCAAGGCCGGAAAGGCGGCCAAGGCATCGGAATAATCCGCGCCTCGGAAACAAACATGTATGCCAATGACCATGAAACAAAAAACAGTCCGTGCGGCTCGCCGCGCTCACCGCGTGCGAACGCGCATGCAGGGGACGGCGACATCTCCGCGCCTGACTGTTAAGCGCAGCTCAAAACATCTGTATGCCCAGCTGATCGACGATGTCGCGGGCCGCACGCTTGCGGCCGTCTCTGATAAAGAGGCATCCGCCGAAGGCGGAAAGGGCATGAAGCCGATCGATCTTGCTCGCGAAGCCGGAAAAATTCTTGCCCAAAAGGCCGGAAAGGCAGGGATTGCGTCTGCGGTATTTGACCGTGGGTCCTACCGGTATCACGGCCGCGTAGCCGCGCTTGCCGATGGTGCTCGCGAAGGCGGGCTCAAATTCTAATTTTATGGAAGCTAAGACACAGACACCGCAGACATCTCAACCTACTTCTGGCACAGCGCGCTCGCCGCAAGGCGGACGCCGCATGGGGTCCGCTGGCGGCAGCGGGCCGCGCCGCGACGGCCGGGGCGGCGAACGCGAGAAAAAGGAATTTGATCAGAAAATTCTTGATCTCTCCCGCGTGACGCGCGTGACCGCAGGCGGAAAGCGCATGTCTTTTCGCGCCGCTCTTGTGATTGGCGACCGCAAGGGTCGCGTCGGATTCGGCGTAGCCAAGGGAGCCGATGTGCAGATGGCGCTTGAGAAATCTTATCGCCAGGCAAAGAAGCATCTGATTCGCATTCCGCTTGTGAACGATACCATCACGCATCCGACATGGTGCAAATTCGGATCAGCCGTTATCATGATAAAGCCAGCTCCGCGCGGAACAGGGTTGAAGTGCGGCGGAGCCGTGCGGGTCGTATTTGAAATGGCAGGCGTGCCGAATGCTGTTTCAAAAATTGTGAATTCAACCAATAAAATTAATATTGCGAAGGCCACACTAAAAGCGATTCTGCAGCTTCGCGCTCCGAGGCCTGTTGTTTTGCCTGCTGCTGTGCCGGTCGCCACTTCTGCTGTTCCGGCAGTCGCTGCGGTCGCAGAAGAGAAAAAGGCCGTTCGGAAGCCAGTCAAAAAAGCCTAAGCAAACGATATGGCATTGCAATTGCACACAATTAAACCAAATGCCGGCGCCCGCAAAGAGCGCAAAACCGTTGGGCGCGGATTAGGAAGCAAAGGCACCTACTCTGGCCGCGGAGCCAAAGGCCAGCGCGCGCGCTCCGGCGGACGCGCAGGACTCAAGCTGAAAGGCTTGCGCAAGCTCATGCTCTCCATGCCGAAAGCGCGCGGATTTTCTTCGCTCTCCGAAAAGGCCGAGGTCGTAAATGTCGGGACATTGGCCCGATCGTTTGCGCCGCAGTCGCTCATACATCCTAAAGCGCTGCTCGAGAAGGGGCTTATTCCAACCGTCGCTTCTGGGGTGAAGATTCTTGGCGCTGGCGCAATCGGCATCGCTCTCATGATTGAAGGCTGCCGCGTTTCGGCCGAGGCCAAAAAGAAGATTGAGGCCGCGGGAGGCTCCATCAAGGAATAATTTTGACCTATGATTTCTCTTGAGCGCATTTGGAAGACCGTGGAGGTGCGAAAGAGCATTTTATTCGTGCTCGCCATGGTCGTCCTGTTCCGGCTGACGACGCATGTTCCGATTCCTGGAATTGACGCCAGTGCGTTATCGAAGCTCTTCCAAGGAAACCAATTCTTTGGACTGCTCGATATTTTTTCCGGAGGAGCCTTAAAAAGCTTTTCCGTCATGGCGCTCGGGGTCGGCCCGTATATCACGGCTTCCATCATTTTTCAGCTGTTGGGCATGATTGTGCCGAAGTTTGAGGAGATGCAAAAAGAGGAGCGCGGGCGGCAAAAGATCAATCAATGGTCCCGCCTGCTCACCGTGCCGCTCGCGGCTTTGCAGGGATACTCCATCTTGCTTTTGCTCCAGCAGCAAGAGGCTCAGATCTTGCAGAACATGAGTCCGTTTACCATTTTTCTCGCCATTTTAAGTATGATGGCCGGGACCATGTTTCTTATGTGGATCGGGGAGCTGATTTCTGAGCGCAAGGTCGGGAATGGCATTTCGCTGGTGATTTTTGCCGGAATCGTGGCCGGGCTTCCGACGTTTTTCAGCCAGGCGCTTTCTGTTTACGATCCGAGCCAGATCATCACAGCCATCGCCTTTTTTGTTGTCGTGCTCGTGACCGTCGCCTGCATTGTTGTCATGAATGAGGCGCAGCGCAACGTGCCGGTGCAATACGCGAGACAGGTGCGCGGGGCGCGGCTCTCCGGGGCCGTGAGTTCGCACATGCCGATCAAGCTCAACTTGGGCGGGGTGATCCCGATCATTTTCGCGATTTCGATCATCTTGGTTCCTGGTGTGTTCGCGCAATTCTTCATCAATGCCCGCACAGAGTTTGTGCGCGAGGCCGCGGTGTGGATTTCGCAGCTCATGCAGAATCAGCTGTTCTACGGCGTTCTCTATTTTGTCCTTGTCTTTGCCTTTACCTATTTTTATGCAGCTGTGATTTTTCATCCGGATACGGTTGCGGAGAATTTGCAGAAGCAAGGCGGATTCATTCCTGGGATTCGCCCGGGGAAGCCGACCGCTGATTATCTCGGTTGGGTCACGAATCGCGTTTTGCTTGCCGGAGCGATTTTTTTGGCCGTGGTTGCCGTGCTCCCGCTCATTGTCCAGCAGATGACCGGAAACGCGAGCATTGTCGTCGGTGGAACATCCATCCTCATCGTTGTTTCGGTGGTTATCGAAAGCGTAAAACAGATAGAGGCGCAGCTCACCATGCGCCAGTACGATGCATAAATTCCATAAAAAGGGCCCGCTAATGCGCGGGTCTTTTTGATTGCCGTTTCGGGCGCGTTTGTTATACTGGCGCTATAAGATTTTTTCAGCCTATGGCATACAAAATCTACGTATTGGGGCCGCAGGGGAGCGGGAAGGGAACTCAGGCCAAGCAGCTGTCGATCCGGCTCGGCATCCCCACGTTTTCGATGGGCCAGCTGTTGCGGAACGAAGTCGCAAAACAGACCGAAATCGGCCTCAAAGTGAAAAAGACGCTCGAGGCTGGCGAGCTGGTGCCAGAGGAATACGCAAACATCATGCTTGAGCGGCGCATCAAGGAATCTGATGCAGAAGATGGATACGTGCTCGACGGGTTTCCGCGCGATCTTCTCCAGCTCAAAATGCTGACCGCAGACTATCCGACGCACGTAGTGGTTCTCGAAGTTTTTGAAGCGGAGTCGATTGAACGGCTCTCGCATCGGTTGACGTGCGACACGTGCGGAAACGTCTGTAACATGCGCGATGGCCACGTCGAAGGGGACGCTTGCGATGCGTGCGGAAAAGGAAAGCTGATCCGCCGGTCAGACGACACGCCTCGGGCCATCAAAAAGCGCTTGGGGATTTATGAGAAGGAGACCAAGCCGGTCATTGCCGAGTTTGAAAAAAAGGGGATCGTCCTCCACGTCGACGGGGTCGGGAAGATTATGGATGTCCATGAGCGGATTATGGAAGCGCTTGAGCTTTCGCACAGCGGATGCGACCATGCGCTTTTGAAAGAATAAGTATGGCGCTAAAGAAAACACCAGAAGAAATTGCCATCATGCGCCTCGGCGGGGCGCTGCTTTCCAAAGCCCTTGGGGCTGCGGTTGTTTTGGTGCGCCCGGGCATCACGCTGAAAGATCTTGATGATGAAGCCGAGCGTGTCATTCGCGCCGGTGGCGGCGAACCGTCGTTTAAGGGATACTCGGGCGACTCGAGCGAGTCGCCGTTTCCGAGCACGATGTGCGTATCTGTAAACGAGGAGCTGGTGCATGGGGCCGGAAATCGCCCCGTGGCTCTTCAGGAGGGCGATATTGTGAGTTTGGACATCGGGTGCTGGTACAAGGGGTTGTGCACGGATATGGCCGTGACCGTGCCCGTGGGAAAGATTTCGAAAGAGCGGCAGATGCTGCTTAAAGCCACGCGCGAGGCGTTGGAAAAGGCCGTGAGTGTCGTCCATGTCGGCGGATATATTCATGATGTGGGCCATGCCGTGGAATCGGTCATCAAGCCGTACGGGTTTGGGATTGTGCGCGCGCTTGTGGGGCACGGCGTCGGCCATGCCATTCATGAGGCGCCGCATGTGCCGAATTTTGTGGACCCGAACGTGCCAAAGGTCCGCATCCGCGACGGCATGTGCATCGCGATTGAGCCGATGATCAGCTTAAGCCAGGATTATCGTGTAAAGACATCTGATGATGGCTGGACGGTCGTGATGGCAGACAAAGCCCCGGCTGCGCATTTTGAGATGACCGTGGCAATTACGAAAGCAGGGACGGAGATTTTAACGCCGCTCCCCCAGCTCGTCATTGCGGGGAGCCTCTCGATCCCCAGCGACGAAGCAAACTCACCAGTTGTGTCATTCTGAGGTGGAGCCGAAGAATCTCGCGGTTTAGAAACCGTGAGATCCTTCGCTGGCGCTCAGGATGACACAGAGAGATTGGTTCGCGATGACGAGAAAAGAGGACTGAAATTACGAATTTATTGGTTTATGAGAATCCTCGGCATTGATTACGGCGGAAAGAAAATTGGATTGGCGTTCGGGGAGTCGACGGCAAAAGTCGCGCTCCCGCTTGAGGTCATCCCGAACGAGGGAGAAAAGCTTTTTGACATCTTAAAGAAAAAAATTGAGAGCGAAGGGATCGAGGCCGTGGTGGTCGGCGTTCCGCTTTCGACCGGATCGCATCACGGCTCGAAGCAGCTTGAGCGCAATCGTGCGTTTATCTCCGAGCTCGGGACGCATGTTTCCATCCCAATTTTTGAGGAGGATGAATCGTTCACGACCGCCGAAAGTTTGCGGCTCCAAGTTGAGGAGGGCGCGGCTGCAGACGAGGATGCCCTGGCAGCCATGATTATTTTGCAGGCGTATTTTGATCGGGTGGAGGCAGTTGGCAGTTAGCGGTTGGCCTTTGGTATTTAGCACGCGAGCCAATTGCCAATTGCTAACGGCTCATCGCCGATCGGTAATGTTTTTTGTGTCTATCATTTACCACGCAACCGGAATCGTGCTCTCTTCGCACAGCCATCGCGAGGCGGACCGTTGGTTTTCGGTTTTTACGCGCGAGTTTGGGAAGATTGAAGCCGTTGGCCGCGGGGCATTCAAGCCGCTCGCAAAGCTCTCTCCGCACCTTGAGATGCCGGCCGTGCTCGAGCTCATGATTGTGCGCGGGCATCAGCACGACATCATTGCCGGTGTCGAGCGCCGGCAGATTTTTCCTACATTGCGAGACCGGTTTTCCAGTCTGATTTTGGCGCAGAGCGCATTACATCTTTTGGATATCGGCACGCGTCCGCACGAGGCGGATCATGTGCTTTATGACGAGTTGGTTGCGTGGCTCTCATTTTTGAATCAAAGCCCGGCGTTTTCGCCCGAGCGCGCGGGATTTTTACTCGGATCGTTTGCGCTCAAGCTCCTCGCGCTGATCGGCTATCGGCCAGAGCTGAATCGGTGCCTCATGTGCAAAAAACCGATCGAGCCAGGCAAATATCGGTGGCACGCGCTGCGCGGCGGCGTGGCCTGCGAATTGTGCGCGGCAAAAGATCAGGAGCAGTGGTTTTCAGCAAAGGAGCTTCCAGAGGATGTGCTCAAATTGATGCGGTTCGGGCTTTCGGAACCGTTTGAGGCGCAAACGCGCCCGCATCTCCCCGGCGAAGCGCTGCTTGGGTTCCACGAGGCGATTGAATCGCTGATGGTCTCGCACTTTCCGACCATTCCGGCCAACTCCTTGCGCGCGGCATGCAGCGTGTGTTAGAACGGCGAAGGACAGAAAATCCGTCATTGCGAACCCGTGTATCAGCACGGGTGAAGCAATCTCCCAGATGGAGAGATTGCTTCGTCGCCGTGGATCGAGAGGCTCCTCGCAATGACAGAACATCTTCATGCCCTTAATGCCTTCAGTGCCTTCCTGCCTTTTCCTATGGACAATACAAAACGCAATCTTGAATTTCTCTACGAAATGGGGACGATCCGCTACATCCCGCGCATTTGGCAGCAGTTTTTGAACAAGGACTTTGCGAACCTCTCCGAGCACCATTTCCGCGTGGCATGGATTGCGGCCATGATTGCAAAAGAGGAGGGGGCGGATGTGGCAAAAGTGATGCAGATGGCCTTAGTGCACGACGTGGCCGAGGCCCGCACCGGCGACGTGCATTATCTTTCGCGGATGTACACCAAGCGTGACGAACACTCGGCCGTGAACGACATTTTTGCCGGCACGTCGTTTGAACAGGATTTCCTTGCGCTTGCGACAGAATACGAAGCGCGCATGAGCTTGGAGTCTCGCATCGTGAAGGATGCGGATAATATTGATTGTGATTTGGAACTTCAGGAGCAGGAGGCAAATGGCAAGCGCCTCAAAGAGACGTTTCGGATGATGCGCTTTCGCGTGCACGATTTGCTCTTCACAGCCACAGCCAAGCGCTTGTGGGAGGCCATCCAATCCTCGAACCCGCACGATTGGCACATGAACGGCAATAATCGGTTTACGCAAGGGGATTGGAAGAAAACGTAAGAAACTGCTAAACTGACCGCAAAATTCTGTCTTGTTTTTCTTTTTATGACCTCAACGGTTGTCTCTGAAATCGGCGCTTATGTTGGCCAAGAAATCGAACTGAAGGGTTGGGCATACAACTTCCGCTCCAGCGGCAAGATTTTCTTTTTGCAGTTTCGTGATGGAACCGGCCGGGTTCAAGTCGTCTTCTCGGCAAAAGAATTGCCAGAAACCGAGTGGGCCGCGCTGCAGACATTGCGCATCGAATCGTCGGTGATTGTGACTGGCATGGTAAAGACTGATACCCGCGCGCCGTCCGGGTTCGAGCTTGATGGCAAGAGCATGAAGATTGTCGCGCTTGCGCCAGATGATTATCCGATTGGCAAAAAAGAGCATGGACCGGATTTCTTGTTGGACAACCGCCACTTGTGGCTGCGCTCCGAGCGGCAGTGGGCCATCCAGCGCGTGCGCAACACCATCATCAATTCCACGTATGCGTATTTGAACGAGCAGGGGTTCATCAAAATTGATTCCCCGATTTTGACGCCAAGCGCATGCGAAGGCACCACGGAATTGTTTGCGCTCGAGTATTTTGACATGGGCAGCGCGTACCTGTCGCAATCCGGCCAGCTGTATCTCGAGGCGGCCATCATGAGCGTCGGCCGGTGCTTTGATTTTGGCCCGGTGTTCCGCGCCGAGAAGTCGAAGACGCGCCGTCACCTGACGGAGTTTTGGATGATGGATGCCGAGGCCGCGTATGTCGAGCACGAAGGCAATTTGAAAATTCAAGAGGGGTTGATCTGCCGCATCGTGAAAGATGTGTTGGAAAAGAACCGCAAAGAGCTCTCGATTTTGGAGCGCGCCGCGGCACCGCTTGAAAAAATCCAGGCGCCATTTGTTCGCATGACGCACAAGGAGGCCACCGCGAAGCTCCGCGAGATGGGGAGCGACATCGGCGACTTAGATGATTTGGGCGCGGATGATGAGACCATCCTCACGAAACAATACGATCGTCCGATTTTTGTGGAAAAGTATCCGGCCATCGTCAAGGCATTTTACATGAAGCGCGATCCAACGGATTCGAAATATGTGTTGAATGCGGATATGCTCGCGCCAGAAGGCTATGGCGAAATCATCGGCGGAAGCCAGCGCGAAGATAGCTACGACGAATTGCTGAAGCGCATTCAAGAGCACAACCTGCCGCTTGCCGCATTTCAGTGGTACCTTGACACTCGCAAGTACGGCTCGGTTCCGCACAGCGGATTCGGCTACGGCCTCGAGCGCATCGTGGCCTGGGTCTGCGGCCTCGAGCATGTGCGCGAAACCATCCCATTTCCACGCTTGATTAATCGTTTGACGCCGTAAGGTTTGGATGATTTGAGTATGTCAATGTCTGCTGCAGGACTGAAGAAAGAAATTCAAAGCCTTGCGAAGGCCTTGCAGGCCGATTTGCCGATTGCGGAACTTGAAAAATTG
>Ga0209211_10010651_pt1 | contig 11928 bp, 10 predicted proteins | sample RifGroA2_FD_183992 | JGI IMG/M metagenome (GOLD analysis project Ga0209211, IMG submission 183992) | Groundwater microbial communities from Rifle, Colorado, USA - Groundwater A2 (SPAdes) (version 2) | ecosystem: Environmental > Aquatic > Deep subsurface > Groundwater | place: Rifle, Colorado... | reverse complement strand
ATATTTTCTTTTTCTGTTGCTATAAATTCAACTGACTCCAATTGCTTATCACCAACAACATCAATTTTATAACAAAAATCAAAATTCTCTGAAGTTGAGGAAACTAATTTTAGTTTTTCTGCTTCAGTTGCTGTAATTGCAGCTTTATTTTCAACATCTACAACTGTAAATGTGATTGTTGACAACGGAGTGTCATCTCCTGTTTTTGGAACATTCTCTGGCAGCACACAAGCTCCATCAAAACAAGAATAACCTTCACCATATTTTGTTTGACAATTTATATTTGAAGTTGAATAAGTATTAGCACCTAAACAAAATTGTTCGTATAATACAGGGCCTCCATCACTTTTGCATTTATCATCTACTGGTTGACCATCATTAATAGTTATATATGATTTTGTTTTGAATGAATCATAATTTGATACAAAATTTTCTGCTTGAGCATTTGGTGAGAATGTATTATCATTATCTTTACATGCTTGAACTGGTAATATACAAGTACCTTGATTACAAACAATTCCTACTGGACAATCAATTTCCGTCGGTGTTGCTTTCTTTGTTACAGCATCACAATAATATTCAACCAACTGACCTTTTTCATTACAATCATCAATATAACTTCCTGTGCTATCTGTTGTAGTTCCTTGTTGAGCAATATCTATCTTATCAGAATCAGTACATTCTGAAGCAGGATCTTTTGATGCAATTTTGCATGCTTTTGTTGTTAAATCACAACCATCCTCACATGTGACTGGTTCAGCTGATTTTACATTTGCTTGATTATCACAATAATACTTTACAAACGTTCCTTCTAAACACTGATCAATTGATTTTTCACCAGCAAGATTTACTTCTCCAGCTATAAAAGGATTATCAGTTAGATCTGAATCCATACAAGAAATGATTACTGGTTGTATTACATCATCTTCAACACATTGAAAATTTTTGTTACAACCATTTTCACATTCTTTTATGATTACTTGTTCTTGATTGCCTAAATCATCACATGTTGCTTTTTGAACAGAATCTTTATAAAATGTTTGCCCGTCTGTTTCATAAGAAGTGCTGATACAAGTATAATACTCTTCACATAGTATTGTATCTTTTTTAGGTTTGACAGGTTCTGGCGGAGATTCTTCAACTTTGCATGCGCCTGCTTCACATATGCAAAGTTTTTCAATTTGTTTATGATTATTATCTTCACAGTAATATTCAATCAAGTATTGCTTTCCTTTATTTGGTCCTTTAGATAAAGGAGTTCCATAACAATTATCTTCCTTTGTAATTACTCCAGTTTCAGCAGTTATTGCAACTGATCCTTTTGTATTAAATACAATTCCACCATCTGAATCAATACATTGAGATTCTGCTCCTGGTATAGGCACTGATTTCTCTGCGCATATTCCTGAAAAACAATAATTTGATTGGCAATCTTGATCATATTTGCAAGTATTACCATCAACACATTTATTTGGACAAGAATCTCCGCCGCAATCTACATCTGTTTCATCTTGATTTTTGATATTATCTATACATGTTTCTTTTGGTTTCTCTACACACATATCAGCATCGCATTTATAACCTTCATCACACTGAATTTCTTTTGGAGTTATTTCATTATTCTCACAGATAAATTCATTTACAGTTGTTTCATCTTTGCAATAATCTGTTTGTGTAGCATCTCCTTTTTTAGTAATTCCTTTTTCAGTAACAACATCACCGTCTGAATCTTCACATTCGTCCTCATCACCTGCTTCTAATGGCTTTGCTTGACATGTACCTACAAATATTTCTTGTTGTTTTGTTACATCACAGAACTCATTAGCGTCAACATTACAATCAAGATCATTATTACAACCATCACCAATTGCTTTTCCAGAGATGTCTTTTCCACTTTTAGAAATTGAATTAAATAATAACAATAAAATAAATAATAACATAACTACAGCTGCTATAATATAAACACGTTTGTGATGTGGGTGCATTCCAACACGCAATTCTTCTAAATTGATATTCTGTTGAGACAGTTGTTGAGTATCTTGCAAATTTTGCTGTGACTGTATTTGCTGCTCTTGCATAGATTGAATTGGTTGTTGAACAATAGTTTTAACTCTATGTTGGGTATGCCTTGCTTTTCTTTTTACATTGCTCTTTTTTTGTTTCTTTACCATCTTTTTTACCTATTTAAAAAAAACTTCACTTCGTTCGTTTTTTTATCAATTTTTAGTTATTGAATGATTTAGTTTATTGGATTACATTGACTTATATCTTGATCACACCCATTTATACACAATGTTATTTTCTTAAACGATTCACCTTGTACACAATTGAATGATATTAAATTACCTTCAAAGCAATAACTTGCTTTTTCTTCACATATATTTGGTTTAGGAGCACCTTTGCAAACAACCCCATCACAACCATAATTACAAATATTTACCTCTTTTTTTGCAGTCGGCAAATCATTAATGACATTACAGCTATAATCTGTTGCAAAATACGCATTGCCTGAGCTTTTACAATCATCTGTATATGTCTCAATAGTTACGCCATCAGATAATGTAACAATACCATTATTGTCTTCACATTTTGCTCCATCATTTAATACATCAATTGCTTTTCCTGCAGTATCTCCCATAGGAGCATATTTAACTAAAGCAATTATTGCAATAACGAAAAATAATACAATAAAAAAGACAATGTATATCATTTTATGATGTGGATGCATTGTTTCAGCTTTTTTCTCTTCTGATTTATTCTCTTCTTGTTTATTTTGTATGTTATCCATATTTTAGCCTTTTCTATTTTTATTATTTAGTACATGCATTATTGGTGCAAGCATTATTACATTTATACACTTTTGATTCGATATTCTTTCCATTGCAATAATATTCTGTAAGATAATTACCAGTACATGTATCTGAATATTCTTCATTTTCTGTATCAACACCTTCAATCTTTGCAGTTCCTGCTATAAGAGGATTATCATTTGAACCATCTTTCACATCAGTATCAACACATGAATTAGCTGTTTTTATGACTCCTATAACCTGCCCAGCTGTATCACCTTTTGAACCTTGTTGAGCAATAATATAGAACACAAGCATTAAGATAATAACTGATACAATTATGATAAATAACAAAACAGTCTTTTTGTTAAACCTCACTGTTTCTGCTTTTCCTATACTTTCTGATTCTGAAGGCAATTGAGGAAGCAAAGCTTGCTGTGGAATATCAACAATAGTAGGCTTTAATCTATTTCGTGGTTGTTTTTTCTTTGCTTTTCCTTTTGTTACTTTTCTTGTTTTTTGTTTTTTTACCATTTGAATCACTTAATTAATTTTAATTTACACATGCATTTTCATCTTTATTACAACCTTTTACACATAGATAAACAGTTTTTATCAATGAATCTGTATTGCATGAATATTCTTGTAGATATGATTTTTTATCTGTTTCTTCAGTTTTTTCACATATATCTGCATAAGGTTTTCCAAATTTATAAGTAGTACCCATAGTATAAGGATCTTTGCCAGTATCTCCTTCATTTACACAAGATTTGTCTTTATATTCTTCTTTGATTTTAATACTGCCGCCGCTGCCACCCCAACCGCCACTAGGTCCCACATATCCCTCCTGAATTATTTCATTATCACATGTTGCTTTTGCTGTATACTTTCCACCACAATTATTAGGATTTTCACATACATAATTTTTTTCAGAATTAATACATTCAGTTGCTTCTAAACCTGGTTTACATACTGCAATAATCATATCAGATGAACAATCTTCTATTTGTTTATCACTTGTTGTAGCAGGAGGTATAACACATATTTTCTTATTTTTATCACATGTTCCTGAATCACAATCTGAATTAGCGTTACATTGTTTTCCAACTTTACATTTTACTGAACAACTTCCACCGCAATCAACATCAGCTTCATTAGTATCAGAATCTTGCTTGCCATTTTGACAAGAATCTGTTGTTACACATATTCCGTTTTTACAACCAAATTCACACGTTTGCTGCTCATTCTCTATCTTGCAATTACCTGATTCATCTTTTTCTGTTGAATAATATGGCTTGTATAAAATAGTTTTATTTGCTGCTTGACCACCACAATATGGTTTTTGCAACGCTGGCTTTTGTTTGCATTCAGCTGACTTAGGTTTTTCTGTCAAACATCTTCCTTCTGTTTTGTTACAGCCAAATTTACAAACAATTGTTTCTGTTCCTAATATAATTCCAGAATTTTGAACATTACAAAAATATTGTGTTAATTTGTCAGTATTTGTTGCTTTATCTATGTTGCAATTATCTTTTTTAAGATTACTACCTATAAGAACTGCACCTTCTAAATAAGGATTCTGCAGAGGATCTGTGTCTTTGCATGCGAGCGTGAATTGGTCAACAGATGGTTGAGTTACAACACACATACCATCTTTACATTCTCCTGAACATTTTTCGATTTCTTTTACTAATTGAACGCAACTACCATTTTGCAGAACATTGCCATTATAATATTTTTGTTGTATAGTCCATTTGCCTACTTTCTTAACACATTTCTTAGTTCCATCTATAAACTGATCTTTTTTATTTTCACAATCTTGTAGATTAGTTTCTGCTAGTGTTAGTTCTTTTTTCACACATACTGCATCTTTACAATTAAAACCATTATTACAATTAAATTTATTATCGTTACAATACGCTCCTTCAGTACCATCTGCTTTCACAAATAAACCATCTTTACAAGCTTTACCATTTAAAGCTTGTATTTGTTTAGAATCCAAATAATTACCTTTTACATTACAAAAGTATTCTATCAATTTAGTATTGTCATCTGTACAAGTATCTGTTTTTGTTTCTAGTTGTTGAATATTATTATTATTTCCAGTAACAGTTCCAACTACTGCATAATTGACATATTTAGTAAATGATAGAGCAGTACCATCATCGTTCTTAGTTATTGTATCTGTGTCAGTACATTTTTCAGCACATTTTTTTCCAGAATCACAAAAAACAGTAGTACAATCACTATTTATTGAACATAATTTCCCAACAGCACATTTTGTTGGACAGATTCCACCACAATCAACATCTGCTTCATCTTGGTTTTTTATTTTATTAGTACATGTAACAGTAGTTCCAACTGATGGTTGAGTTACAACACACTGATTTTTTGTAGTGTCGCAAACTTCCGTTGAAGCACAATCCTTTTGCTCATCACATCCAGAAACACAACTGCCTAAGAATCCTTCTGGATTCAAATCAGAAAGAAGACAATAAGTACCTAATAGAGTACAATCACTATTTATTGAACATAATTTCCCAACAGCACATTTTGTTGGACAGCTTCCACCACAATCAACATCTGTTTCATCTTGGTTTTTTATTTTATCAGTACATGTAACAGTAGTTCCAGCAGAAGGTAATACATTTGTTCCAACTGATGGCAACTTTGCAATCTCTTTTGTTTGTCCAGCAGACACACCACTACCTATTTTTGGCTCTGATGTAGCTGCTATATCTAATTGAGATTTTGAATCCTTATCATTCGCTAAATTAATATTTTTCTTATCATTAATAACAATGTTTCTTGTGGTTTCTTGTATACCCAAGAATTTATCATCTATTTTATGTGTAATTTTATATTTACTTTCTTATATACCATAGATAACACTGGTGAAAATACAACTGTATCACCTACAAATAAATCTTTTGATGTTGGCAATAACTTATTATCCCCAGTTTTCTTTTTAGAATAAACAAAATCAGACATAGATTTACAAACACCTTTCATTCCTATTGGAGGGATAGTAAAATCTGTAGATATTTTTTTAAAACAAATCTGATCATCGTCGCAATCAGTATCTTTATTACAAGTAACTGAAGTTTCTATCGCTTTCCCAGCAACATCCCCTGTTTTATTCATATTCAAGAAAATAACAAACAATATTACTAATAACAATCCAATTCCAACCCAAACATATACTTTTTTATGATGTGGATGCATTGATTGTTGAGAATTATTTTGACTATCTTGCGATGTCGTTTCTCGTGTTTGTTTTAATTGTGATGATTCTGCTTCAGGAATAAACTCAACAACTTCTCTCTTAGGTTTAGCTGAAGTCTTAACTACTGATGCTGATATATTACCCTTTTTCACCGCTTTTTTCTTTTTACTCATAGATTTTCACTTAAAATTTTACTCAATTTTATTTGCAAGCATTAACAGTATTATCGCAGCCATTGCCGCAGTTATATATTTCCATAATTAATTGATTATTACTGCATGAATATTTTTTAAGATTTTTATCTTCATCTACACAACTATTTTTATATTCTTGTTCATTAAAAGTAACAATTCCTTTCTGATCATCAGAGCAACTATTTGTCTGTAGCACAAATACTTTTTCAACACATAAACCATCTTTACATTCTAAATCTGCAGAACCACAAACTGTGTCATTTGTGCAAACTTCATTGATAGCTTTTCCAGCAATGTCTTTTGCTTGATTAACAACACTTAATAAGAACAATCCGACTAAAAGAACTAAGAATACTAACCCACCTATAAATATAGTTTTTAGTGTTTTATGATCTAATTCCATTTAACCCTTACCCGCTTTTTTATATAAAATATTAAATCTATGAAAGAGCTACTATTTAAACCTTTTTATATGCGTTTTATTTTCTTGTATAAATTCCATTATCTCTTTCTTAAATATCATAATATCTTTATGTTGTTTCATATCATCATACGCAAGCTCATCATCAATATCAGTATACATGTGAACCAAAACATTTCTGAATTGTTTCATTTGCTTTAGTTTAAGCGCCAATTCTTCTGAAATCACGTTTTTTTGCGTTAATAATTCAAAAATTTGCTCTTCTTCATTTGCTAACCCTAATTTTAATTCTTTTACTAATAGATTGCAGATATCAATACATCCTTCAATGAGTATTTGTATTGTCCTTTCACATGCTCTTCTTTTCTCAATATTATTTTTGTATTCTTTAATAGTAGAAGGAAACATTGTAATGAATTCCGCATAACACTTATCAAGATGTCCAATCATACTAATTATCCTTGTTTCATCAATAAATTTTTTTCTGAACTTTTTATCATTTATAACATCAATCATACAGAATCCCCTCTAAATATTGTTCGTAATATTGCTTATAATCATCAAATTTTTTAATTGTATCAAAATAAAGATCATAAAGCGCATCCTCATTTTTGCAATAAATGATTTTTGCATCTTTTAAAATTCTATTTCGTATATACAACGGAAGTTGTTGAAATATCTGTATATCATATTTCTCGTTAAATAATATATAATAAAAACGTAGCTGAGACAGTTTTTTTCTAGAATATTTGTTTGGTTTTAAGAAGATGCAAATATCAATATCCCTATATTTCTCACCTCGAGCATAACTGCCAAATACACCTACTGCTATAACACACTTATCCTTCTTTGCATTTTCTATTATTTTTTGTATATTTTTATCTTTTATTAAATGTTTCATATGAAGTATTACCCGCGCACATATTAATTATTTATTGTTTTTTACCCAAACACAGCATCTACTTCTTTCATGTATTCTTTTATCCGAGAGACAATCGTTGGCAGCAATAATTGCTCGAATTTCTGCTGATATATCTCTGACAGATGTGAAAATTCAATAATTCGATAATCATTTTTTATTTTTTCAACAAGCAGAACATCTCTTAATCTTTTTATCTGCCGTCTTACATTTGATGATGCAACACCAAGCAATTGAAGATTAAACTCTTTTCGCAATGCAATAACTGCTTCCTTTATCTGCTCAGAATCCATCAGTTTCTTTTCTTGTTTTGCACGCAGCAGAACATAAAGTATATCAACAATAATATCACGAGAATCACCAGGCTGCAATAAACCAATGCTCAGGCAGAATTTCTTTACTAATTCTCGAGGATTAGACTTATCTGGCCGTTCATACCTTCGCAAAGTAATCTCCATCAATGGTGTATCACGCAATACTTTTTTCATAAAAAAACCTCTAATAAAAAGCTCACTTCGTTCGCTTTTTATAACTCAGTTAGTGCGGTTGAGTAAAACTAAATCGCAATTCTATATTAAAATATATAATCTTTTTTTATTTACTGTAAGAACTTATATAAATATGTTGTTTTTTATTTCACTAAAAATAATTTGTTTAAACTACTATTGCCTCATCGAAATCCTTTAGTTCCAATTATTTTAAGAACATATCTAATTTCATTAATTGTTTCTTGCTGATGGTTCTTATCGGATATTCTTACAAATCGAAGCAATAAGTCTACAAGTTCATCCTTGTTTAGACATTTTAATTTAAAACCATCAGTAATAAAATAAAAGCGAAAACTGTTATATTTCAATTCTTTAATAACAATGCCACCAACGCTACTCAACAATTTTCCTTTGTGTGGGTTCGTTTCAAGCTCATGCATTAAATCGAATATTTTAATTGCATCTTGCTTAAACTTCTTTTCAATCTCTTCATAGAGGCTTTCAACAATCTCTACTTTTGCCATCTTTCTGCATGCCTCTTGTGAGCTTCTGCTAAAGAAATAGTATTTTCTGATGAAAGAAGAAATTCACGCAACTGCTCTTTGACTGCAAGTTTATACATCCGTCTAATAATAAGCTCATAAGTATCTTCTTTAGTTCCAAAAGTAGCTATTAGACCTTTGGTTTCTTCGCTAAGCTGAATTGTTGTTACCATACTATAGATGCTATAGTTGCTATAGTATATAAAGATTTCGAAAATCTAAAAATAAAAAGAATTTTAGTTAGCTATCAAATCTCGACATACAGCAATTCCATGCATTAAACAACATCCATTCCAATCCTGACAGTCTTTCCTTTTATTTTTTCTTCAATGTTGTGCTTTTTGCTTGTAAACTCAACAGAGATTTCTATACTATCAGCACCGCATTTTTCTTGGATATCTCCGCTTAATGGTCTTATCATCTCTAAAAGATCATTTTCCATAGATACAACAATGCTAACTCTGTCTTTTTTCTGCAGACCAATATCTTTTCTAAGCACTTGTATCCTTCGCATGATTTCTCTTGCATATCCTTCTGCGTCTAAAGCAGCTGTTCTTTCTTTATCAATATAGATATCACCATATCTAAAATCACAAGCTGCTAAATGATCTGGAACTTGTTTTTCAATTGTAAAATGTTCTTTGCGCAGAACACAATCACGATGATCCAATTTTACTTTTAATGTTCCTTGTTCTAAATGCTTAATAACTGCATGTTCATTCTCCTGCACAAGCTTTCCTATAATAGCAGGTGCATCTTTTCCAAACTCTGGACCAAGCGTCTTAAAATTTGGTTTTGCTTTAGTAGTGATTGACTTAAATTCTTTAACAACATGCACTTTTTTTACATTTGCTTGTGTTTGTATTGTTGAAGCTAATGATTCAACTGCTACCCTTAAATCATCATTTTCTGTAACAATAATAATCTCTTTCAGAGGCCAGCGTATTCCAAGCTGAATTTTTTCTCTTCCTCCAAGAATGCTTTGAATAACATCTTGAGAAAGGATAAAATGCTTTTCCAATACTGTATTTATTTTTTTTTCGTCATATTTTGACCATGATATCAAAGATATGCTTTCTTCAACTAGTGCAATGTCAGTTAGTGCATTGTTTTTTCCTTCTGCATTTTTTCCAGCAAATGCTTCTTTTAATTGCAGATAAATCTTTTCAGAGATAAAAGGAGATATTGTATTGAACATCTTCAGTGATTCATAAAGAACAGCATATATTATTGAAAGTATCTGCTCTCTCTCCTCATGACTGCCAAACGCTATTCTATCTCTTACTAATTGAATATATGTTCGAGATAATTGTAAAAAGAGATTTTCAACTGCCCAAGGAATTTCATTAATCTGATATTTTTCAAATTTTTCAGTTGCTGATTTTATTGTTGTATTAAGAAGAGATATCATATATCTGTCTTCAACACAAAGTTTTTCTTCATCAAACTCAGATATCTGTTTGATATGAAGGTCATAGCTTTTCTGCATATCAATGACAAACTTTTGGAGATTCCATAATACACCAAGATTCTTAAACTTAACTTTCATATCTTCAAAATTATAATTAAGGTCTAGTCCAGGATTTGCTGCACCTATCATGTAATATCGTAATGTATCACTTCCATATTTTTCAATAACTTCTTGAGGAAGAATATAATTACCAAGTGATTTTGACATTTTTCTGCCTAATGCATCATTTATAAAACCATGCATATATACCGTATTAAAAGAATGTTTGCTCATGCTTACCATCGACGCTACAAACAATAAATTAAACCACCCTCGTATTTGATCTTTTCCTTCAAGAATAAAATCAGCGGGGAAATATCGTTCAAATAGATCAGTTCTGACAGGATAATCTAAACATATCCATGAAGCACTTCCTGCATCAACCCATACATCTAAAACATCTGGCACTCTTTCCTTAATCTTACCGCATTTACATTTTATTTTTACTGCATCAATATAAGGCTTATGTAAATCTTCTGGAAGCTTTGTACCTGAATTTGTTTCTTTTAATATCTGCAATAATTCCTTAGAATCTCCAACAACAATATAATCATTACATGATTTGCATTTCCAAACAGGCAATGGTGTTCCCCAATATCGTTGCTTTGTTATAGAATTATCACGAAGATTATCTAACCATGAATGAAACTGCCTATTACCAGCCCAATCTGGCATCCAATATATTGTTTTATTTATATCTTTCATATTTGCTGTCAGATCCTCAACTTTAAAGAACCATTGTGATGTTGCCCTGAATATCGCAGGAGTATGATGCCTCCAACAATGAGGATAATCATGTTCAACTGTTGCACTTGCTGCCAAAACACCTTCTGCTTCAAGACGTCTAATAAATTCTTTATCATCTTCTTTTGCCTGCAGATTTGAAAAAACACCCATATTTTCAAAATATCCTCGTTCATTGACTAAATTAAATGGCGGCAGATTATTACGATGACCTACTTCATAATCCCCTGGTCCGCAGCCAGGAGCACAATGCACTAATCCAGTTCCTGCAATTGTATCAACATATTCTTCTGATAATACAACAGTATGTAATTTTGAAGAGTTATTTTCAATCTCTTGTTTAGCTATTTCCTTAAAATGATCAATATATTTTGCAAAAGGATGCTGATATTTTAAACCTTCAAGACAGCTTCCATCAAATTCATCAACAATCTTATAATCTTTGCCGCATATTTTTTTAATAACAGCTTCAGCAAGATCTTTTGCAACAATCCATGTTTCTGCTCCTGCACCTCTTGCACCTATTCCTTCCATATCTGCTCTGATTTCTGCCTTCACATATTTTACTTTTGGATTAACCATAACAGCTAGATTAAAAGGAATTGTCCAAGGTGTTGTTGTCCAGATGATAAGAAACTCATTATTATCTCCTTCAAGACGAAGTTTGACATATATTGATTTATCATTTAGTTTTTCATATTCTAATTCATGTTTTGCAAGTGCAGAACTGCATTCACTGCACCAAGTCATTGTCCGCAAACCTTCGTACAATCTGCCATTTTCATGCGCTTTTTTTATCAGCCACCATTCACCTTCAATATAAGAATTATTTACAGGCATGTATGGATTATCATAATCCATCCATATACCAAGTTTCTTAAAATCAAGTATCATTCCATTCATATTATTGACTGATAATTTTTTACATTCTTTGATAAAATTCTCAATACCAAACTTTTCAATATCCTCTTTGTACGGCAGACATAGATTTTTCTGCACAGCATTTTCTGTTGGCAGCCCATGCATATCAAATCCAGCTCTATCCCATACATCAAACCCCTGCGCCCGTTTGTACCGCAATACAGAATCTCGCAA
>Ga0209211_10010650_pt1 | contig 11929 bp, 18 predicted proteins | sample RifGroA2_FD_183992 | JGI IMG/M metagenome (GOLD analysis project Ga0209211, IMG submission 183992) | Groundwater microbial communities from Rifle, Colorado, USA - Groundwater A2 (SPAdes) (version 2) | ecosystem: Environmental > Aquatic > Deep subsurface > Groundwater | place: Rifle, Colorado... | reverse complement strand
TGGAGCTGGAATTGCAGTAGCAAAACACGGCAATAAATCTGTTTCTTCTAAATGCGGCTCTGCGGATGTTCTAACAGCTTTAGGTGTTAAAATAGATCTAGAGCCAAAAAAAGTGGAGCAGTGCATAAATGAAATTGGCTTTGGCTATATGTTTGCCCCTAAATTCCATGAAGCAATGAAATATGCAATTGGCCCGAGAAAAGAGCTTGGCATTAGAACTGTTTTTAATATTTTAGGCCCGTTAACAAACCCAGCTGAAGCGTCTTACGAACTTATGGGTGTTTTCTCTTCCGATTTAACAGAGCCATTAGCAGCTGTGCTTGGGAAATTGGGATGCAAGCATGCCTTCGTTGTCCATGGCAATGGCCTGGATGAAATAACCTTAGAAGGAGAGACAAGAGTTTCTGAATACAAAGATGGCCATGTTAGAAATTTTACAATAAAACCAACTGATTTTGGAATTAGAATAGCTGATTTGAATGAAATAAAGGGCGGTTCTCCAGAGGAATGCGCTAAGATAATTATAGCTATATTAACTGGAAAAGAAAAAGGAGCAAAAAGGGATGTTGTCCTGCTAAATGCTGGAACAGCCATCTTTGTAGCAGGGAAAGCAGACAGCATTAAAAAAGGCATTGATATTGCTAAAAATTCAATTGATTCTGGCAAAGCGCTTAAGAAATTAGAACAATTAAAAGAATGGACAAACAAATAAAAAAGTTATTTTCTATAAAAATAAGATGATATTAGACAAAATTATCAAAAATAAAATTAAAGAAATTGAATTAGCAAAAGTGAGGCATCCTTTAGACAGCTTTAAGCCTTTTTTATCCTTATCTTCAAGAAATTTTAGAAGAGCAATAACAACTAAAAAAGGGTTAGCAATAATAGGGGAAATAAAAAGAGAGTCGCCTTCTGGCTTGAAGATGAAGGATTTTGATCCTGTAAAAATAGCAAGGACATATAAAGAGGGAGGTATAGCTGTAATTTCAGTTTTGACAGATGAAAAATATTTCAAAGGGGATTTGTCTTATTTGAAAAAAATAAGCAGGGAAATCAAAAGGATTCCTTTGCTTAGGAAAGATTTTATTATGGATGAATACCAAATTTACGAAAGCAGATATTATGATGCTGATGCTATCTTACTGATAGCTAAAATTTTAACTAAGGAACAGATAGACGATTTTATTGATATTGCTAAAATACTAAATATGGATTGTTTGGTTGAAGTACATGATGAAAAAGAGCTGGAGAAAGCGTTGAAAACAAAAGCAGTAATTATAGGCATAAATAATAGGGACTTGGATACGTTGAGTGTTAATATGAATGTTGTACCAAAATTAATAAAAAAGATACCTAAAAACAAAATAATAATTGCAGAATCGGGTTATGGAACTAAGAAAGATATCAATAAAATAAGAAAGAAGGTTAATGGCGTTTTAATAGGCTCTGCATTTATGAAGGCAAAGGATTTGGAGAAAAAGATTAAGGAACTAAAATGACCAAAGTGAAGATATGCGGCATTACAAATGAAAAAGATGCCTTGGATGCAGCAACACTAGGAGCGGATTTTGTTGGCTTTTTGGTTGAGATTAGTTTTTCAGAAGACAAAACAAAAAGAGAGGAAGCAAAAAATATTATTAAAAAACTGCCTTTGGAAGTTACACCTGTTTTTGTAACTTATGAGCAAAAAGCAGAGCCAATAATTGAAATAGCAAAAGAGATTTGCCCACAAATTATCCAATTGCATAATATTATTGAACTGGAAGAAATAGACAAAATAAGAAAAGAATTGCCAAAAATAAAAATAACAAAATCAATCCCTGTGGCAGATGAAACTGCTTTGAAAGAAGCAAAGAAATACGAGAAATATGTTGATTATATTTTAGTTGATACAAAAGGCAAATTCGGCAGAGGCGGAACAGGGAAAATCCATAACTGGAAAATAAGTGCTAAAATTGTTAAAGAAATAAAAAAGCCGGTTTTCCTGGCAGGAGGCTTAAATCCAGACAATGTTAAAGAAGCAATAAAAACAGTAAAACCATTTGCTGTTGATACTAATAATGGCGTAAAGGCAAAGCCAAGAATTAAAGATTATGAAAAGATGAAATTATTTATTGAGAGAGCAAAAGAAAAATGAAACCAGGCTATTTTGACAAATACGGCGGCATTTTCATTCCTGAAACATTAATGCCTGCTGTAATAGAACTGCAAAAAGCTTTTGCTAGCTATAAGAATAATAAAAAATTTAATGACGAGTTTAACGATTTGCTGGAAAAATATGCAGGAAGACCAACTCCTCTAACTTATTGTAAAAATCTTTCAAAAAAATTAAAATGTAAGATTTATCTAAAAAGAGAGGACTTAGCTCATACAGGTGCCCATAAAATAAATAATGCTTTAGGGCAGGCGTTGCTTGCAAAATACATGGGAAAAACAAGGCTGATAGCCGAAACAGGAGCTGGCCAGCATGGTGTGGCAACTGCAACAGCAGCAGCAAAGCTAGGCTTAATCTGTGATATTTATATGGGAACTACAGACATTGAAAGGCAAAAGCTGAATGTCCACAGAATGAAGCTTTTGGGAGCAAGGGTAATCCCAGTAAATACAGGGAGTAAAACACTAAAAGACGCTATTAATGATGCTTTAAGAGATTGGACTGCAAATGTTCAAAATACCCATTATTTACTTGGAAGTGTATTAGGGCCACATCCATACCCAACAATGATTGCTCATTTCCAGTCAATAATTGGCAAGGAAACGAAGAAACAGATCTTAGCAGCAGAGAAAAGGCTGCCGGATGTGGTTGTTGCGTGTGTTGGCGGTGGAAGCAACTCAATTGGTATTTTCAAAGAATTTATCCCTAACAAAGAAGTTAAGCTGATTGGTGTAGAGGCAGCTGGCTTAGGAATTGCTTCAGGAAAACATGCAGCAAGGTTTGCAGACAAAAAAGCAGGGAGATTAGGCATTATTCATGGAACAAAAACTTTGGTATTGCAGGATAAATACGGCCAGATACTAAACACACATTCAATTTCAGCTGGACTGGATTATTGCGCAGTTGGCCCAGAGCATGTCTATCTGAGAGACACAAAAAGAGCAGAATACACTTATGCTACTGACAAAGAATGTTTGGATGCGTTTAGGTTGTTGAGCGAAACAGAAGGAATAATACCTGCTTTGGAATCAGCTCATGCAGTTGCTTATGTTGTAAAGAATGCTGATAAATTAAAAAACAAATTAATTATAATAAATTTAAGTGGGAGAGGAGATAAGGATATGGATACTGCTGTTAAGGCGTTAAGATTAAAATGATTAAGATAAGGAAAGCAACTAAAAAAGATTTAGCAGCAATAGCAGATATTTGGTACAAGGAGGAAAGATTAAGCGAAAAACTAGAATCATTTTATAGACTAAAGAAAAACGCCAAAAAAATAATTATAAATAAGCTTAAAAAGAAGATAAACAAAAAAGATTTTATTATTTTTGTTGCGGAAGACAAAGGAAAGATAATAGCCTCATTTCAGGGATGGATATCAAAACCTTATTATTTGTGGGATTATGACGCAATAGGTCATGTTGGAACAGTTTATGTGGAAAGGGCTTACAGAAAGAAAGGAATTGCAAAAAAATTGTTAGATGAACTAATAAGATGGTTTAAATCAAAAAATGTTGATGCCATTGATGGGTATTTTTTAAATAAAAACAAAATTGCAAAAAAAGTATGGCACAAATTAGGTTTTAAGGATGTGATGGTGTACTGCATAAAAAACTAAAATGAGCCATCACAAAAAAGGGTTTAACAAACTGGAAAAAAGAAGATGAAGGAAATTAAATTGCTTCCAGGAAAACACGACTGCGGCAGAGAATTTGATACGAGAATAGTGGATGCCAAGGATGATAATAAAAATTCAGTTGCTTGGATTGTGTATGGTGTTTGCAAAAAGTGCAAAGTTGTCATGGTGAGCAACCTGTTTCTCCAGGCAGAAAAACCGCAGCAAGGGGTGGATTTTATAATAGATTATGAGAAAAAATCCGGAAAAGGCACGGAATGGAGGTGACAAAATGAATGAAAATCCGGTGGAAAAGGATATTGAAGAGGAGGGAAATGATCTCTGGGAAGAAGGTGGTTTTACTGAAACCCTAGGCCCAAAAGACATAAAGGAAAGAATGGGAACATTCCACAAAAAGCACAATGAAGACATGAATTTCAGCTGCAGAAAGTGCAGCAAGAAAATCTCAGCTCATAACAAAGACTGGCATAATGGGATGTGCGATGATTGCTTTAACAAGGAATATTATTGATGAAAACAATAAAAGGAATTGCAAAAAATAAAGCCAAATTGGACGATTTTAAAAAATTCAAGGTAATAGAACCGCATCTTATAGAGAAAATAGTAAGCTTGCCGAAAGAAGAGGGAATCAGGTTATTTAAGAGAATTAACTATAAGATGTATTTAGCTAAAGATAAAATCTTGAAACAGGCTTTTGATGAAAAACTTTTCACTGAAGAGGAATACGAAGAGAAATACAAGGATATGTTTTATGATGATTATGGAAGCGATAGCTTTATGCAATACATAAATGCTGTTATGAATGCTAAAATAAATTGTTTTGTCACAATAAATGAGCGCATCTTAAAAAGAAAGGAGGAGCTTAGGGAAAGATTCGGATTAAGAATTGCAAGTTTAAATGAGATCCTCAAAGAAACTGAAAGATAACTAGCTGTTTAGAATGTTAAAGCAAAGGGAGATTAAGAAACTATCGCTATAAAATGCCTTAAAAATAAGAAATATTAAATAGTAAAACAGATGAGCATAGAATAAAATGCCAACCGAAGAAGAACTAAGAGAATTTTTAAAAATACCAAAAACATCTTTGGGTAAGCTGGAGGCTATGAACAATTGTTTTTTAAAAGAAAAAAACCTCCAAGATGCTTTCAAGCAGATGATGGTGTTTATGGACTACCTCATAAGAAATAATCCGGATTATTACGAGGCTTTGAAGGGCTGCAAAACAGAGGAAGAGATAAAAAACAAAACAGGAGAATTTTTTGAGAAGAACCCAAAAATGGTGGAAGAGGTCTTGCAAAGCTTGGCTGCTGCTGAAAGAGATAAATATTTCGATAAGAAAAAATGACTCGCTACAAAAAATTATTCAACAAATTAAAGAAAAGCAAAGAAAAAGCATTAATGTGGTTTAATTACCATAATTTATCAACGAAATTTATAAATAAATATACACTAGTCTATGAAAATTGGGGGTTGATAATATGAGAGCTGGATTAATTATAGCTGGCGTAGTCGTAATGTTGGTTGGTTTGATATTATTAGTTGGTATTTTTACAAGAGCAAAACCAACAGAAATACATATTCATGAACATAAGAAATAAAGGAGGTATAAATGGAAATTTTTATAATAATAGATAAGATAATTTATTGGTTGACTTACCTAGTTTTTATTTTTATACTCTTATTAATTATTTCGCCAACGAGAAGGTTTATTGGTACAAAGATAAAAATAAAAATAGACACCGCACCTGATTCTGCAAAAGATATTATAATTGGGGTATTATCAAGTATTATTGTATTATTAATTTTAAAACAAGTGCAATTATCAAATGCAATTATCTTCATTTTATTAATAGTATTTATTTTTATTCTATTTTCCTTTAAAAAGAAACAAGGTGAACAAAAATGAAAATCTGCCCAAAATGCAAAAAAGAATATCCAGACGAAGATAGCTTTTGCGATGAATGTGGTGGTAAGTTAAAGGAAAAAGAAGAAAAGAAGAGAGTAGAAGCACATGGCAGGAAAGAACACATAATAGAGATTAAAGGTATATCTAAAAAAAAGATTTTGTATGTTATCATTACAGTCTTAGCTGTTGTCATAGTTGCCATTGTAATTTCACAACAAAAACCCTCTTGTAACAAACCCCATATTTTGGTTGGTACTGAGTGTTGTTTGGATAGGAATGGGAATAACATCTGTGATGAAGATGAAGAAACAACTGAATCACAACTAGGACAAAATTGCCAACTAAGCCCTGGTTTGAATTGTAAAAGTTATAAAGCAGACACAACAGGAATTACCCTGCTTATAGAAAACCCAAGTGCAAAGGACATAATAATCACTTCAATCAAATTTACAGACCTCCCAAAATGTGCATTGACAAATCGAAAAACAATCACGGTTGGAGATAGCGTAAGATTTGATATACCTTGCACAGGGGGACTTACAAGTGGTTCGCGGTTTAGAAGCGATCTTATAATCACTTATGATGAAACAGATGGTTTGACTGGTCTAACAAACACAGGAGCAGTCTTCCTTAATGTAGGTATAGCTAAAAGCATAGAAGAAGTAACTGAACCACCTATAGAAGAGTATGAGGTTTTGTATATTAATGACGATAACGATGAGACAGTATACGCGGAATTACCATTTAGGCTGAGAAATTGTATTAAAACAAAAATGATAGTCAATACTCAAGTAGAAGCATATACCTTATTTATTGAAAAGACAAAGGACAGTTGTAAATTAGAAGCAACAGGGGACTCTGAGGATGAGAAAATATTATGCTACTTACCACTTTCACTGGTCAAATCAGTTTATAATATGGAAGACATTGATATACTTTTTGATGAGCATTGTCCAACATGGGATTAGCACGAATGAAATACTGCAATAAATGTGGATCAAAAACCAGAGGAACTGAAAAGTTTTGTAGAAAATGTGGCGTTAAAATAGAAATTAGAACAATAGAGCATGAGAAAAAAGAGCATAAAAGAGAAACCAAACATAAAGAAGTTGTTGAGCATAGAAAACCCCATAGATTAGAACCCTGGCATTATCCTTGGATAGTTATTGGTATATTGCTAATCATATCTGCTATAATTTTACTACCCACAAAAGTTGTTTCTTACCAAGTTGAAGTACCTTACATCAATACAGAACAATATACTGTTGAAGTGCCTTATGAAGATGTTGAAGAATATATAGTACAGGTACCTTATGAAACAGAAGAAACCTATATTGAATCTGTTCCTGTTCAAGAACAAGAAGAATATTTAGATAAGGTTTGTAGTAATCAAAATATTAAATATACTATGGAGTGGGTCAAGTGTACTCTTTCAGGTGAATCATCAATTAAGTTTACAAATATTGACTCTGAAGGGGGTACTTTTGTTATCAATATTGGTTATATAACCAACTCAGGACAATTCGTCGGAAATCCTGCTTCAAAGTATATTAGTCCTGCTTCATCAGCCACTTTTACTTATTCCCCAACACCTTCTTCTTTTTATAGCTGTGATTATAAATCTCAATCGATTCCAACTAAACAAGTTTGTGATTATGAAAAGAAATATAGGATAGTTACTAATTACAAAGATGTTATAAAAACAAGAACAGTAACTAAATATCGTGATGAAACAAGATACAGAAAAGTCACAAAAACAAGAGATGAAACAAGAGAAAAGGAAGTAAGAAAAACAAGAACTGAAACTAAACAAAAAGAAGTCAATTGGATTTTTGGATTTGATGCTATAATAAAATTTAAGAGTTTAGAATAAAATGAAGTTCTGCAATTTCTGTGGCAATAAAATTAAGATAGAAGCTAAGTTTTGTAGTCATTGTGGTAGGAAATTGAAAAATTCAGAAAAAATAGAACACAAACCCGAGGTTAAAGGCATTAGACCAATACCAAAAAACATAGTCCCCGCTTTTTTTATTGGAATTGTCTTTATTGGGATTATCTCAGTGGTTGTTATTTTTCTAAGCCAGAAAAGTTCAACAACAGAAGGAGAAAATTTAATGCTAACTTTATCAGAAGAAAGAGTAACAGATATCTCTCAACAGATAAAAGAAATCAAAAGAATAGAAGAAAAAAGAAAGGAAGGTTATTCACTAAATGAAAAGCCTTTTGTAGAAGGGAATTATGCCTATGATGAAAGAACAGTAGATTTTAGGTTAGTTTGTAAAAGAGATTGTCCTATTCCAAAAGAGACTCTTGACCAAGAGTTTGCAGCAATTGCTTATGCTGTTTCTACAGTTAGAGGATTAACTCAGGGTGATATTGACCCAAGTTTAATGCCTTTTGAAGTACATGTATCAGAAGATGACGTTTGTCCTACTATAAAACCATATCATAATTCTCAAAATATTGCGAGAGCATATCGGTCATCATATACAGATATAAACGGAAATTCAAGAGGCCTTTTATGTTTTTTTTATGATATTTTTCCTTATGAAGACTTTGAGAGATTTTATTTTCCATATACTATATCTGTTCATGAAACAATACATTTATTTCAACAAAATAAGTTCCCTCCTTATTCTGGTTCAGGTGAAATTCTTACAGAAGGTGTTGCTATGGTAGTAGATTCTTTTTTTGTTAAAGGTAATGAAAGAAATAGTTTTTGTTGGGAAGGAAATAATTGGTTTAAATCAATCCAATATAATAATCCTGATGACCCACACGGTACTGGTCAAGAATTATTTTTTGAATTATGCAACCAATACGGATTTGATTATGATGACCTTCCTGCATTATTTAGGGAACTGGAAAGAAGAAATGGCGGTGTGGATGAAAAAGAATTTGTTAATATTATAAATAATATTGTTGGGGCAGATACATCTTACTTATTTAGATGGGCTGGGGTCATTTAGGATAGAGTAATTTCAATTCCTTTTTTGTGGGACATAATAAGCTGTTATTATTGCATTGGTTATTAATAAAAATTTCTTATCTTTTCTTTAGATTTTAGTTATTTAAAAAATAGAAATACAATGTAGAAATAATAAGATAGCACAAATCTAAAAATGTAACTAATTCTGTAATCCATGAAGCAGGTTTATAGAGGAAGATAGGTAATGTGGATTTATAAATGAAGATGTTATAAAAAGTACTATACACCAATATAGGTAATAAAATTATGCCTGCCCAGCCAATAATAATCCAAAATAATTGCATACCTGTTCTAAATTTTAATAGAAAATTCTTCCAGATGAATGCTAAAAAAGTTAGTCCAAAAAATATAGAAAAATAAAGGACAAAAAGCATATAAGCTAGTATCGTATTTGTTCTCTTTAATTGAAGAAACCATCCACATTCTATGAATAATACCGCACTTAAATACAGTCCAATAACTACTATAAAAAATGCAACAAGAATATCAACAAGGGTTTCTCTGGGATTTTCGCTCATTAATTAAGGGAGATAAGATGAAATATTTAAACCTTTTCAAACCACAAATTCCAAAATTCATTCGCTGGGCTCATTTTCCCATTTTGGAATAAACCCAAATCCAAACACTATTTCACAAGAATGCTCAAAAATCTTTTGATTATAACCAAAACATATAAATATAACCTATATACTTCTATGTGTATAATATGATACACCTAGAGATATAATTATGCTATTCACAAAAACGCAGATAAAAATCTTGAAATTGCTCTGTTCAGCTATAGCTAAATCTTACAGCATCAGGGCTATTTCCAGAGCTATAGGGCAAAGTTACCCGCTCACCTATCACTCAGCAAAGGATTTAATAAAAAAAGGATTTATTATAGAAGACGAGCATAGGCTGCTGAGTTTAAATTACAAGTCAAACTTTCAGGATTTAGCTTATATAGAATCGCTAAGGGCAGAGGAATTCTTAAAAAAACACAAAGATATCATGCTTTTTGTTGATGAAGTTCTAAAAAAAATAGAAGGTTTCTTCACTCTGCTAATTTTTGGCTCCTATGCAGCTGGGAAAGAAACAAAAAGTTCTGATATAGATATTTTAATGGTAATTGAAAAGACAGAAGATACAGAAAAAGAGGAAAAATTCTTAAATAGGGTAGCAGACATATACCTAAAAAAGCACCATTGCATTATTATAGGAAAAGAAAGCGTAAAAGAGATGGTTAAGGAAAGGGATAAATTGAATGTAATTAATGAAACTCTTAACAGGCATATTATCCTCTTTGGGGCTGATGATTATTACAGGATGATAAAGGAAAGGTAAAAATGTTTGATGAAAAAAAGATTGAAAAAATTAAAAAATTAGTCCCAAAGTTACTGGACGAAGGTTTAATAAAAAGGAATGATGAATACAAGAAACTAACGCAATTTTTTGTTGAAAATGCCAAGGACTCATTAAACTCTGCTAAATTATTATTTGAAGTATCTACAAATGATAAATTAATGGAGTTAACGGGTTTTAAAAATTTTAAAGGCTATTTATGGGCAATTAATGCTTCTTATTATTCTATGTTTTATATGGCAAATGCCTTATTGGCTTCTGAAGGCATTAAGATTGCGGCAGAAACAGGAGTTCATAAAATTACATTTAACGCATTTACTTATTATTTTTATTTAAATGGCAAAATAACAAAAAAATATATAGAGGAATTTTTGGAAGCGCAAAAAGATTCAGAGGAATTATTAGGCAGGGAGGAAATTGCAAAAGAAGCAGATATTAAAGCAAAAAAGTTAATAATTGATTTGGCTTATGAAAGCGAAAAAAGAAAGGCTTTTACTTATGAATTAGAGAGAACAAGGATAGAGGCAAAGGCAAAGACATCAATTGAAAGAGCGCAAAGTTTCCTTGTAGAAATCATGAAAATGCTGAAATAATGATAAAAGTTAAATAACAGGGTATAATAACATATATTATGAAGAGGGAATTATGAGCAGATACACCAAATTATTCAATCAGTTAAAGAAAAACAAGGAAAAAGCATTAATCCCGTTTGTAGTAGTTGGAGATCCAAACTATAAAATCAGTCTAGAGATAGTCAAAACAATAATAAGCGCAGGGGCTGATATTTTAGAGTTGGGTTTTGTCTTTAGCGAGCCAATTGCAGACGGCCCGACAATACAAACAGCAGGCATCAGGGCATTAAGATCTGGAGTTAACACTGACAAGAATTTTAATTTTATAAAGCAGATAAGAAGATTCAATGATAAAATTCCAATCGGGATTTTAATCTATGCCAATTTAATATTCCAAAGGGGAATTAACAAATTTTACGCAGATGCAGCAAAAGCAGGAATAGACTCAGTTTTAATCGCAGATTTGCCAATAGAAGAAGCTGATGACTACATAAAAGCAGCAAGAAAGCACAAGGTTGATACTATTTTTATATTAAGCCCATTAACATCAAATGAAAGGTTAAAAAAGATAACTAAAAAAACCAAAGGCTTTGTTTATGTTGTATCTAGGCTGGGTGTAACCGGAGCAAAAGCAGATTTGCAGGAAGGAACATTAAAATTATTAAGAAGGATAAGGCCAAAAACAAAGCTGGCATTATGCGTTGGCTTTGGGATTTCAAAGCCAGAGCACGTTAAAGCAGTATGCAAAGCAGGAGCGAATGGCGCTGTTGTTGGCAGCGCTGTTGTCAGTATAATAGAAAAGAATTTAAGAAACAAAAAGGCAATGCTTAAAAAGATTGGAAATTATATAGGGATAATGAAAAATGCAACAAAAAATAATTGACCCTTACGGCTCTGGCCTGCCGGAGGATTATGAAAAAATTATAAAGGATTTTGGTTTGGAGAGCTTTAGCCCTGGCCTGTTTCCAAACCCAAACAGGCTGATGCGCAGGGGCGTTGTCTTTGCTGGCAGGGATTTGGAAGTTATCTCAAAATGCATCAGGGAAAAAAAGAAATTTTATGTTCTCTCCGGGATAATGCCGACAGCAGAAAAAATCCATTTGGGAAATAAGATGGTTATTGAAAACATCAGGTATTTCCAGGAGCAGGGGGCAGAAACTTACATATTGGTTGCTGACTTGGAAAGCGCAGCTGCAAGGGGCATTCCATTGGAAGAAGCAAAAAAGAGGGCTTTAAGCTTTCATATTCCTGCGTATATCGCTCTTGGATTAAATCCTAAAAAAACAATCTTTTATTTTCAGTCAGAAAACAAGGACGTTGTTCATTT
>Ga0209211_10010648_pt1 | contig 11930 bp, 7 predicted proteins | sample RifGroA2_FD_183992 | JGI IMG/M metagenome (GOLD analysis project Ga0209211, IMG submission 183992) | Groundwater microbial communities from Rifle, Colorado, USA - Groundwater A2 (SPAdes) (version 2) | ecosystem: Environmental > Aquatic > Deep subsurface > Groundwater | place: Rifle, Colorado... | reverse complement strand
GGCCTGCCAGCCGCCCTCCCCGCCGGGGCGCGTGCGACCGTGCTGGTGGGACCCGAGGGGGGCCTGAGCCGCGACGAGGTCGAGGCGGCCCGGGCGGGCGGCTTCACGGTCGTTGGCCTCGGGCCGCGCGTCCTCCGCACGGAGACCGCGGGGCCCGCCGTCATCGCGATCCTCCAGGCGAGGTTCGGCGACCTCGCTTGAAGTCGCCGTCGGGGTGGCCTTCACAACCCTCTGTGGCGTGTCTCGCTTCCGAGACACCACCTGGGACCGCACCGTGTCGTCGGCGCAACCGACCGGGCTCGGCGCCATCTGGGCCTGAGACGAGAACTCCTTCGGAAACAATCCCTTGAGTGACCGTTCCGGCACTGGCATCAACGTTGCTGCCTCTGCGCCCTGGCTATGAAGCAGCACACCATCCGGAAGCCGGTCAGCATCGAGGGTATCGGCCTGCACTCGGGCAAGCCTGTCCGGATCACGCTCTCCCCGGCCCCGGAGGACTCGGGCATCGTGTTCCGCGCGGGCGCTCAGGACGACCGCATCCCCGCCGCGCCCGAGAGTGTCGTCAACTCCCACTACGCGACCACGATCGGCAGGAACGGCACGCGGATCCAGACGGTCGAGCACCTGATGGCGGCCGCGGCCGGCCTCGGCGTCGACAACCTCGACGTCCGGGTGGACGGCGTGGAGATCCCCGCGCTCGACGGCAGCGCGAAGCCGTTCGCCGCGCTCCTGACCGCCGCCGGGCGGCACGAGCAGCCGGCGCGCCGGCGCCCCCTCTCGCTTCCCTACCCCGTCCGCGTCGGGAGCGGCGGGCGCTGGATCCACGTCTTCCCGTCGAGCGCGCTCCGGATCAGCTACACGCTCGACAACGATCACCCCGCGGTCGGCACGCAGGCGCTGTCCTGGACGCCCGCGGAGCGCTCGTTCGTCGAGGACCTCGCCCCGGCGCGGACCTACGGGTTCCTGCGGGATCTCGGGCTCATGCGGAAGAACGGGCTGGCGCGCGGCGGCTCGCTCGACAACGCCGTCGTCATCGGCAACCGCGGACCGCTCAACGGCCTGCGCTACCGCGACGAGTTCGTCCGCCACAAGATCCTCGACCTGCTCGGCGACCTCGCCCTGCTGGGCCGGCCGATCGTCGCGCACGTCGTCGCGCGCAACGGCGGCCACGCGCTCAACCTGGAGCTGGTCCTGGCCATCCAGCGGGCGCTCGGCCTCGAGCGCCGGCCCGCGGGGGTCGCCGTCCGCGTCGCCGCGGCCTCCGGGGGGCCGGCCCGGCACGAGGCGTTCGCGCCGGCTCCCGGCTTCGCCGCGATCTAAGCGGCGCGCCCGTCCCGGACCCGCACGTTATAATGTCCTGTCCGCCGTATGCATGCTCTCCACCCGGTCAGGTCCCTCGTTGCGGCGGCGCTGGTGCTCCTCGCTGCGGCGCCGGCGCGGGCCGAACTGCGCATCAGCGACCTCGACGTCTTCCTCAACGACCACGTCGTGACCGTGCACACGGTGCTGCTCGACGCGATCCCCGACGGCCTGCAGGAGGGCGTCAGGAGCGGGATCCCGGCGCACGTCAGGCTCACGCTCGAGCTCTGGCAGTACCGCCGGCTCCTGCCCGACAGCCTGCTCACCTCGAAGGTCGTCGAGCGGACGCTCGTCTACAACGTCGTCACCAAGGAGTACCGGGTGACGTCGCTGAAGGGTGAGGCCCGGGCCGTCTACGCCACGAAGACGCTGCGCGACGCGCAGCGCGTGCTCTCGGATCTCCGTGGCGTCAAGATGACGCCGGCGACGGCGCTCGACCCCGCCGCGGTGATCTACGTGCGCGTCCACGCCGAGGCCGCGCTGAACGGCGAGAACACATTCGTCGCGCGCATGAACGGCACCGCCGCAGAGACCTCGCGCCAGTCCGACTACCGCACGATCCAGCGGGTGCAGTGATGCCGCTGCTCAGCGACGAGAACCGGCGCAAGCGGAACCTCGTGATCATCGGCGCTTTCCTGCTGCTCGTCGGCACCGCGAGCGTGCTCGACATCGGCGTCTACGCGCCCGACGTCCCGCTCGCCTCCAACATCACGGTCTTCGCGCTCTTCAACCTGAACCTGATCGTCCTCCTCCTGCTCGTCCTCCTCCTGCTCCGCAACCTCGTCAAGCTCTGGTTCGAGCGCCGCGCGCAGGTCATCGGCTCGCGGTTCAAGGCGAAGCTCGTCCTCGCCTTCCTGCTCCTCTCGCTCACGCCCGCCAGCCTGATCTTCCTGATCGCCTCGAACTTCATCAACAAGTCCATCGAGGGGTGGTTCAAGCCGCAGGTCGAGCGCCCGCTCGACCAGGCGCTGGCCGTCGCCCAGACCTACTACGCGAACCTCGAGCGGACCGCGCTGCGCCACGCGCAGAACCTCGGACGCGTGATCGACCGCGACGGGCTGCTGGCCGACGACCGCCGCGAGGCGCTCACGGCGTACCTGGTGGAGCAGCAGGAGCAGCTCGGGCTCAGCGCGATCACGGTCTTCACGCGCGAGGGGCAGGAGCTCGTGCACGTGAGGGACCCGGTGCTGGGCGACCTGCCGACGCGCGACGTCAACGAGAGCCAGCTCCGGCGTGGCGCGGGCGGCCAGGAGGTCACGACCGTGCGCGAGCTCGAGTCGGGCGACCTCATCGAGGCCGTCGCGCCCGTCTGGACCGGCCGGGATGCCGAGCGGCGCGTCGCCGGCGTGATCGTGATCGGCACCCACATCACCGAGCGGCTCGAGTCGAAGGTGCGCGGGATCTCGCAGGCGTTCCGGGAGTACAAGCAGCTCAAGCTGCTCAAGACGCCGATCAAGGGCATCTACATCCTGCTCTTCCTGCTCATGACCCTCATCGTCGTCTTTTCCTTCAGCTGGTTCGCCCTGTACCTGGCGCGCGGGATCACCGGCCCGATCGCCGAGCTCGCCGAGGGCACGCGCGAGGTGGCCGCGGGCAACCTGCGCTACAAGGTGCAGGCGCGCGCCGACGACGAGATCGGCGTCCTCGTGGACTCGTTCAACCGGATGACGGACGACCTCGGGGAGTCCAAGCGCCGCCTCGAGGAGGCGTACCTCGACCTGTCGGACAAGCACACCGAGCTCGAGGACCGGCGCCGCTACATCGAGACCGTGCTCGAGGCCATCGCGACCGGCGTGGTGTCATTCGACCCGCTCGGGCGCGTCACGACGATCAACCGCGCTGCCGCCCGGATGTTCGGCCTCGCCGCGGAGACGTCGCTGGGGCGGCTCCTGGAGGAGGTGTTCGCCGCGCCCGAGGGCAAGGCCGTGACGACGCTCCTCGGGCGCACGCGGCGGCCCGAGACGGGCGCGGCGGAGCTCCAGCTCCACCTCCGGCGCGGCGGCTCGGCGCTCACGCTCCTCGCCTCCGCCACCGCGCTCCGCGGGCCGGACGGCGAGTACGCCGGCGCCGTCGTGATCTTCGACGACCTCACCGAGCTCTTGAAGGCCCAGCGTGTCGCCGCCTGGCGCGAGGTCGCGCAGCGCATCGCGCACGAGATCAAGAACCCGCTGACGCCGATCCAGCTCTCGGCCCAGCGGCTGCAGCGCCGCCTCGGGCGCATGGCCGGCGAGGAGCGGCAGCTCGTCAACGAGTGCACGGAGACGATCGTCCAGGAGGTGGACGGCCTGCGGCGGCTGGTCGACGAGTTCTCGCGCTTCGCGCGCATGCCGGCGCTGACGCCGCGGCCCACCGACGTGCGGCAGCTCATCGAGTCGGTGGCGAGCCTCTACCGCGACTCCCACCCGGCGCTGACGCTCGTGATCCGCCACGCCGAGACGCTGCCGCTCCTCGAGGTGGACCCGGACCACATCAAGCGCGCGGTGCTGAACCTGGTCGATAACGCCGTCGAGGCGGTCGGCGGCGCCGGCACCGTGGTCGTCGAGACCGCGTACGTGCCCGAGGCGGGCACCGCGCGGATCGTCGTCGCCGACGCGGGCCCCGGCATCCGCCCCGAGGACAAGGAGAGGCTCTTCCTGCCGTACTTCTCGACGAAGGCCGCGGGCATGGGCCTCGGCCTGCCGATCGTGCACGAGATCGTGTCCGAGCACGGCGGCACGATCCGCGTCGAGGACAACGTGCCGCGCGGCAGCCGGTTCGTCGTCGAGGTGCCTGTGACCCGCGCCGGCGCGCCGGTGGAGGCGTAGGTGGCGGGCGAGCACATCCTGATCGTGGACGACGAGCCCGCGATCCAGGCGTCGCTCCGCGGCGTCCTCGAGGACGAGGGCTATCGCGTCTCCGCCGTCGGCAGCGGCGCCGACGCGCTCCGCTTCCTCGCCGACGAGCTGCCCGACCTGACCTTCCTCGATATCTGGATGGAGGGCCTGGACGGGCTCGAGACGCTCGCCGGGATCAGGCGCCTCCGCCCGGACGCCGTCGTCGTCATGATCTCCGGTCACGGCACGATCGAGACGGCCGTCAAGGCGACGCGTCTCGGCGCCTGGGACTTCATCGAGAAGCCGCTCGCGCTCGAGAAGACACTGGTCACCGCCGCCCGCGCGCTGGAGCACGCGCGCCTGGCGCGCGAGAACACGGCGCTCCGCGAGACCCTCGGGCAGCGCACCGAGATCATCGGCGAGAGCGCGGCGATCCGCGGCCTGCGGGAGCAGATCGCCACCGCCGCGCCGACGACCGGCCGCGTGCTCGTCCACGGCGAGAACGGCAGCGGCAAGGAGCTGGTGGCGCGCGCCATCCACGCCGGCTCCGCGCGGCGTGCCGGGCCGTTCGTCGAGGTCAACTGCGCCGCGATCCCCGAGGAGCTGATCGAGTCCGAGCTGTTCGGCCACGAGAAGGGCGCCTTCACCGGCGCGCTCGCCCGCCGGCGGGGGAAGTTCGAGCTGGCCGACGGCGGCACGCTCTTCCTCGACGAGATCGGCGACATGAGCCTGAAGACTCAGGCGAAGGTCCTGCGCGCGCTGGAGGAGCAGGCGTTCGAGCGCGTCGGCGGCAAGGACACGATCCGGGTGGACGTGCGCGTGATCGCCGCGTCGAACCGCGACCTCGAGGGCCTGATCCGCGACGGGCGCTTCCGCGACGACCTCTACTATCGCCTGAACGTGATCCCGATCGAGGTGCCGCCGCTGCGCGAGCGCCGGGACGACGTCCCGGCGCTCGTCGACCACTTCGTCGCGCTCTTCTGCGCGGAGAACGGCAAGCGGGCGAAGGCCATATCGGGGGAGGCGCTCGCGTACTTCCTCGCCTACGACTGGCCGGGCAACGTGCGCGAGCTGCGCAACATGGTCGAGCGGCTCGTGATCATGGCGCCGGGGGACGTCATCGACGCCGACCACCTGCCGGCGCCGCTCCGGCCGAAGGACGCGCCGGGACCGGGCGCCGAGCCGCGCGAGCGGTCGCTCCGGGAGGCGCGCGACCACTTCGAGCGCTCGTACATCCTGGCCGAGCTGCGCGCCAACGACTGGAACATGACGCGGACGGCCGAGCGCCTCGGGATCGAGCGCAGCCACCTCTACCGCAAGATCAAGGCGTACGGGATCGCGCCGCCGAAGTAGCGTGCCCGCCTGGAACTTCGTCCGGAAGAGCTTCTACCGGGACTCGGTCACGCTCATGCGTCTGTCGCGGGACCTGGAGGCGGTCCCGGGCGTGACCCGGGCGGCCGCCATGCTGGGCACGCCGGGGAACCGCGCCCTCCTCCACGACGCCGGCCTGCTCGCCGCCGAGGGCGAGGCGGCGGGGGCGGCGGACCTGGTCATCGCCGTGTGCGCCGACTCCTTCGCCGCGGCCGACGCCGCCCGCGCCGAGGCCGAGGAGGCGCTCGCGGCGCGGCGCGCGCCCGCCGGTGCCCCGCCCGGGCCCCGGCCGCGCACGCTCGCGGCGGCCTGCCGCGCGCTCCCGGACGCGACGCTGGCGCTCGTCTCGCTGCCCGGCGCCTGGGCGGCCGACGAGGCGCGCCGCGCCCTGGAGGCCGGCCTGCACGTGATGCTGTTCAGCGACAACGTCGCCGTCGCGGACGAGGTCGCGCTCAAGCGGCTCGCGCGGGCGCGTGGCCTCTTCCTCCTGGGGCCCGACTGCGGGACCGCGATCCTCGCGGGGGTGCCCCTCGGCTTCGCCAACGCGGTGCCCCGCGGGAGGATCGGCGTCGCCGCCGCGTCGGGCACCGGCCTGCAGGCGGTCACCTGCCACGTCGCCGCCGCGGGTGAGGGCATCTCGCACGCGATCGGGGTCGGCGGGCGTGACCTCTCCGACGAGGTCGGCGGCCTCATGCTGGAGCCGGCGCTCGATGCCCTCGCGGCCGACCCGGCGACGGCGGTCGTCGTCGTGCTCGGCAAGCCGCCGGGCCCCGCGACGCTCGCGAGGCTCCGGGCCCGGGTCGCCGCGCTCGCCAAGCCCACGGTGCTCCACTTCGTCGGTGACCGAACGCTCAGCACCGCGGCAACGCTCGAGGACGCCGCGCTCGCGGCGGTGGCGCTGGCCCGGGGGCAGACGCCGGCGCCCGTCGAGTTCGGTGCCCCGCCCGGCGAGATCGCAGCGTGCGTCGAGGCCGCCGCGCGGGCGCTCGGCGAGGGCCAGCGGTGGGTCCGGGGCATCTACGCGGGAGGCACGCTCGCCTGGGAGGCGCGCGAGCTCCTGGCCGCGCGGCTCGCCGACGTGGCGCCGGGCGTGGACGGCGGCGCGAGCGGCCACCGGGTCGTGGACTTCGGGGGGGACGCCTTCACCCTGGGCCGCCCGCACCCGATGCTCGACGGCACGATCCGGCGCGAGTGGATCGAGCGCGAGGCCGCCGACCCCGCGGCGGCGGTCCTGCTCCTCGACGTGATCCAGGGCTTCGGGGCGCACCCCGACCCCGCGGGCGAGCTCCTGCCGGCGCTCCGCGCGGCGCGGCGCCGGGCCGAGGCGGAGGGGCGCGCGCTCGCCGTCGTCGCCAGCGTCACCGGCACCGAGGAGGACCTGCAGCCGCGCTCGACGCAGGTCGCGGCGCTCGAGGCCGCGGGCGTGCTCGTGATGCCCTCCAACGCCCAGGCGGCGCGGCTCGCCGCCGCGATCGCCGCCACCAGGGCCTGACGCCACCTGCCGGGCCGCGCGCGGCTCACCGCTGCGCGCGTGGCTCACTCCGGCCCGAGCACCTGGCTCACGATCCGGCGGATCTGCTCGGCGTCGAACGGCTTGTCGAGGCTCGGCCGTCCCGTCGTCTCGATGAACTCGGACACCTCCGCGCTCAGGGCGTCGCCGGTGAGGAAGATCACGCGCCCGGCCAGGGCGGGCAGGCGACGCTCGACCTCGCGGTAGAACCCGCGGCCGTCGAGGTTCGGCATCTTGATGTCGCTCAGCACGAGGTCGTAGGCGCGACGGCTCAGCCGGTCGAGCGCGTCGAGGCCGTCGGTCGCGGTGTCCACCTCGTGGCCGTCGGCCGCCAGCAACTCGGCGAGGACCTGGCCCACCTCCGCCTCGTCGTCCACGACCAGGATCCTCCCGCGCCGCGCGAGCGGCGGCCGCGCCGACGCCCCGGGCTCGACCGCGGGCGGCGCCGGCCCGCCCGCCGGCAGCTCCACGACGAAGGTCGCGCCGGGGCCCCCGCTCGCGACGGTGATCGTCCCGCCGTGGCCCTCGACGATCCCCTGGCAGATCGAGAGGCCGAGGCCGGTGCCCTGCCCCAGGGGCTTCGTCGTGAAGAACGGCTCGAAGACGCGGGCGCGCATCGCCGACGGGATTCCCGGCCCGGTGTCCGCCATCTCGAGCCGGACGCGGCCGTGGGCCGCGTCGGCGCGCGTCGTCATGACGAGCCGGCGCGGCGGAGCCGTGTCGCGCATCGCGTGGTGGGCGTTCGTCACGAGGTTGACGACCACCTGGTGGAGCTGGTGGGGATCGCCCCAGATCGGCGGGAGGTCGGGGGCGAGGTCGAGCGTCATCTCGACGTCGTCCAGGTGGAGCGGGTAGGAGACGAGCTCGACGGCCTCGAGGACGACCTGGTTCAGCCACACCTCCTGGCGGGTCGGCGGCCGCTGGCGCGCGAGCGCGACGAAGTTCTTCACGATCCGCGCGCAGCGCTCGGCGGCGTCCGCGAGCTTCTTCACGGTCGACTCGTGGAGCCCGCCCGCCAGCGCGCTCCCGAGCATCGCCGTCCGGGCGATCACGACGGTGAGCGGGTTGTTCAGCTCGTGGGCGACGCCCGCGAGGAGCTGGCCCATCCCGGCGAGCTTCTCGCTCTGGTAGAGCGCCTCCCGCTGCTGCCGCAGCTCCTCGTCCAGACGCTTGCGCTCGGTGACGTCCTGCTTGACCGCGATGAAGTGGGTGATCCCGCCGCCGGTCGCCCGCACCGGGGTGATGGTCTGCTCCTCGGTGTAGAGCATGCCGTCGCGGCGCCGGTTGACCATCTCGCCGCGCCATGGCTCGCCCGCGAGCACGGTCGCCCACAGGTGCCTGTAGAAGGCCTGGTCGTGCCGGCCCGACCTCAGCAGGCGCGGCGTCTGGCCGACGACCTCCGCCGCCGGATAGCCCGTGAGGCGCGTGAACGCCCGGTTCACCCACACGATCCGGCCCTCGCGGTCGGTGATGACGATCCCATTGGCGGCGGCGTCGAGCGCGCTCGCCTGGACCGCCAGCTTCTCCTCGGCGCGCCGCTGGGCGGTCACGTCGCGCGAGTTGATGACGCCGATCGCGGCGCCCGCCTCGTCCACGAAGACGTGCCCGACGGAGTCGATGTGGCGCCACGTGCCGTCGCGGTGGCGGGCGCGGAAGGCGAGCGCCTGCGGCGTGCCGGGAGCCCGGAAGCCCTGCGCGAGGCGCTCGACCACGCCCGGCAGGTCGTCGGGATGCACGACCGCCACCGACGACCGGCCGATCCGCTCGTCCGGCGTCCAGCCGAGCACGCGCGTGATCGCCGGGCTCTCGTAGACGACCACGCCCGCGGCGTCCACGACCGTGACCATGTCGAGCGCGTTCTCGAGCAGCGAGCGGTAGAAGGCCTCGTTGCGCCGGAGCGAGGCCTCCGCCCGGCCCCGTTCGCTGCTCGCGTCCTCGAGGGCGCGCGCCACCCGCTCCACCTCGAGGATCGAGGACCGGGGCCGTTCGAGCGCGGCGCCGCGCCCGACCACGGCGGCGGCGTCGGCCAGCCCCGCGATCGGCGCCGCGATGCGCCGGCCGACGCGGATCGCGAGCCAGGCGCCGCCGAGGAGCAGCACGAGCCCCGCCGCCGACACGAGCGCGATCGCACGGCGGACCGGGGCGTTGACGGCCGCCGCCGGCGCGGCGACGGCCACCGTCCAGCCGGACACCGTCGAGCGATGGAGCGCCGCCTGCACCTCGAGGCCCTCGGGCGTCGTGCCGCGCCAGACGGTGTCGGCGGCTCCCGCGTCCCGGCTCTCGAACATCGGGCCCCCGGGCCGGCCGACGAACCGCTCGGCGCCGAGGGTCCGCGCGACGATCACCCCGCTCCGGTCGACGACGGCCGCCAGCCCGCCCGCGGGGACGCGCTCGGAGCCGAGCAGGGCCTGGATGCGCTCCGGCGAGGTGGTCGAGGTCAGCACGTACCGGACCCCGTCGGCGCGCACGACGGGCACCGCGAGCGCGATCACCGGGCGCCTCGTCAGGGAGCTCAGGAACAGGTCGGAGACCGCGGGCTGCCGGGTGGCGATCACCCGGGCGATCAGCTCCGGGACGCCCGTCCGCGGCAGCGGGGACCCGTAGGGGACGCGGCTGCTCACGAGCTGCTCGCCCCCGGGGTCCACGAGCATGACCGCTTCCCACGCCGGCGAGGCCTCGACCGCGCGGGCGGCGAGCGCGTGGAAGCGGCCGAGGTCGCGCCGGTCGAGCTCGTCCGCGGTCGCGAGGATCTGCAGGGAGCGGACGTGCGTCTCGGACTCGCGGTGCAGCGCGAGCGAGAGGGCGCGCGCCGCGGCCCGCAGCTCGCGCTCGGTCTCGACCCGCTCGCCCCGCGCGAACAGCGCCGCGAGGACGACGCCGAAGACCAGCACGGGCAGGAGCGCGGCGCACACGAGGACCACGAGGTGGACCCGAAGCGGTCTCGCCGGTCGGCTGGTTTTCATCCGCCGATGTCACTAGTGTACCCCAGCCCGTGCGCGGCCCCCTGGTTCGGGGGGCATGGCGCCGGGCGTAGGATAGGGCCGTGCCCGGGAGCCCCCGCGACCTCCTCCGGACGCCGCCTCGCGTCGTCAACGTCGGCCTCGAGCTGTTCGCCGACACGCTCGCCGCGCTGCGCGTGCCGGTCGTCCACATCGCGTGGCGGCCGCCGGCCGGCCCGCGCGCGCGCGCGCTCCTCGCTCGCCTCGACGCGCGGCGCGAGGCGGTCGAGCGCGCGAACGCGGTCGCGTTCGACCGGCTCACCGGCGGCGATCCCGTGCTCGTCGACTGTCGTCCGGCGCGCGAGGCGCTCGAGCTGCCCGAGCGCACGGTGCTCCACGCCGGGCCGCCGATCGACTGGGCGCGCATGTGCGAGCCGATGCGCGCCGCCGTGCTCTGCGCGCTCCGCTACGAGGGCTGGGCCGCCAACGACGACGCCGCGGAGGGCCTCGTGCGGAGCGGCGGCGTCCGCCTGGCGCCCTGCCACGACTGGCGGGCGGTCGGCCCCATGACCGGGATCGTGACCGCCTCGATGCCCGTCCTCGTCGTCGAGAACCGCGCGCACGGCAACCGCGCCCACGCCACGATCAACGAGGGGCTCGGCCGGGTCCTGCGCTTCGGCGCCAACGACGACTCGGTGATCGCCCGCCTCACCTGGCTCGCGACCGAGGCCGGGCCGCTGCTCGGCGCGGCGCTGCGCGCCGCGCGCGGGATCGGGCTCAGAACCCTCATGGCCCAGGCGCTCCGGATGGGCGACGAGATGCACCAGCGCAACGTCGCCGCGTCCGCGCTCCTCGTCCGCGCGCTCATGCCGCACGTCGCGCGCGTGGGCCAGCGCCACAACGCCGTCGCGCGGCTCGCGGAGTTCGTCGCGGGCAACGACCAGTTCTTCCTGAACGTCGCGATGGCGGCGGCCAAGGCGCTCGCGGACCCCGCGGCGGGCGTGCCGGAGGCGACCCTCGTCACCGCGATGGCGCGCAACGGCGCGGACTTCGGCATCCGCGTCGCCGCGACGGGCGACCGCTGGTTCACGGCGCCCGTCGAGATGCCGGCGGGGCTCTACTTCCCGGGCTTCGGCGCCGGCGACGCGAACCCCGACCTGGGCGACAGCGCCATCGTCGAGACGGTCGGCCTCGGCGGCGGCGCGATGGCGGCCTCCCCCGCCGTCGCGCGGTTCGTCGGGGCGGGCGGCCTGGCCGAGGCGCTGGCGGCGACCGAGGAGATCCGGGACATCTGCCACGGCGAGCACCCGTACTTCGTGATCCCCACGCTCGACGAGCGTGGGGCCCCCGCCGGCATCGACGTGCGGCGCGTCGTCGAGACAGGGGTCACGCCGCTCATCAACACGGGCATCGCCGGCCGCACGGCCGGGACGGGTCAGATCGGCGCGGGGACCGCCCGCGCGCCGCTCGCCTGCTTCGAGCAGGCGCTCGAGGCGCTCGTCGGATGAAGCCGCGCGTTCCTGGAGCAGGCCACCCGCGGCGCGAGCCGGCCTCGCGGACCCCGCTCCAATCGGCGCCGGGGCGCATCTCGATCAGGCCACCCACGGCGGTGCCGGCCTCGCGGACCCCGCTCCAATGAGCCTGCTCGTCGTCGCCATCGGCGGCAACGCCCTCAAGGGCGACGAGAGCGGCTCGGCGACGGAGTGGTTCGAGGCGCTCACGCGCTCGCTCCCGCCCCTGCTCGACGTGCTCGCCGCGGGCCACCGCCTCGTGCTGACCCACGGCAACGGGCCGCAGGTCGGCGAGGAGCTGCTCAGGATGGAGATCGCCAAGCTCGTGATCCCGGCGCTCACGCTCGACCTCTGCGTCGCCGAGACGCAGGGCAGCATGGGCTTCGCGATCCAGCAGGTGCTCGGCAACCTCCTGCGCGCGCGCGGG
>Ga0209211_10010647_pt1 | contig 11930 bp, 10 predicted proteins | sample RifGroA2_FD_183992 | JGI IMG/M metagenome (GOLD analysis project Ga0209211, IMG submission 183992) | Groundwater microbial communities from Rifle, Colorado, USA - Groundwater A2 (SPAdes) (version 2) | ecosystem: Environmental > Aquatic > Deep subsurface > Groundwater | place: Rifle, Colorado... | reverse complement strand
CGCCGCCGACGGCTTCTCGGGCTGGCTGCGCCGGGCGCTCGACACGCCGCCGGCCAACCGCGCCTCGCCCTTCGGCTGGCGCAGCGGCGGGCTCGGGCTGGCGCTGGTCGTCAGCATCGTCGCCAGCTTCAATTATTTGGAAATAGGTCTGAAATCCCTGTTGACCGTGGAAGCTGCCCACAGCATCGGCGAATTCGTCGCCGGCTTCTTCCCGCCCGATCTGTCGGCCGAGTGGCTGGCCAAAGTCGGCAAAGGCATCTGGGAAACGCTGGCCATCTCGGTCGTCGGCACCTTGCTCGCCGCCATCGCCGGCCTGCTGCTGGCGCTACCGAAATGGCGGGCGCCGTTCAGCTTCCTGCTCAACACCCTGCGCTCGGTGCCGGAACTGGTCTGGGCCACCATCACCGCGCTCGCCGTCGGCCTTGGCCCTTTCGCCGGCGCGCTGGCCTTGGCCCTGCACACCGCCGGCGTGCTCGGCCGCCTCTACGCCGAAGCCCTCGACAACGCGCCGCCGGCCCCCGGCAACGCCCTGCGTCTGGCCGGCGCCCCCGGCGGCTTTGCCTTCCTGTACGGCACCTTGCCCGGCGCCGCCCCGCAGCTCATCGCCTACACGCTCTACCGCTGGGAAATGAACATCCGCATGGCCGCCATCCTCGGCTTTGTCGGCGCCGGCGGCCTCGGCCAACTGCTTTATTTCGAACTCTCGCTGTTCCACCACGCCCAGGCATCGACGGTGATCATCGCCATGCTGTTGCTGTCGATTGCCGTCGATCAGGCCAGTGCGTGGCTGCGGCGAAAAATGCACTGAAACACGGAGATTAATCATGCAAAACATCCTGATCATCATCAACGCCGCCCCCTACGGCAGCGAGCGCTGCCTGTCCGCTTTGCGTCTGGCCACGGCCTTGGCCGGCAGCGACGCCAAGCCGGCGGTGCGCATTTTTCTGATGTCCGACGCCACGGTGCTTGGTTTGCCGAACCAGATCGACGGCGCCGGCAACGGCTTGCAGGGCATGGTCGAGGGGCTGGTCGGGCAGGGCGTCGAGATCAAGCTGTGCCGGACCTGCGCGCTGGCCCGTGGCCTTGGCGAGCTGCCGCTGATTTCCGGCGCGTCTATCGGCACGCTGGTCGAGCTGGCCGAGGCGACGCTGGCGGCGGACAAGGTGATCACCTTCTGATTTTGCGCCGGATGAGTATTTTAATTTTGGCCGTTATTTCCGGTTGACCGTGGGAATCCGCCGGTTTCCGTCGTTGTCCGGAAGGCGTTAGCACGGTTTGCGGGACGGGACAAAATGTCCCACTCGCGGTGGCGATGGACAAAATGTCCCGGTTTTTCCTTCCGTCTGAACCCCTGATTCCCCATCGTTCAATGACTTACGCCGATGGCACATTCGTTGCGATGTTTTCCCCTTGCGACACGGGGTCGCATAAAAGAGGGAAAACTCAAATGAACATGAACAGGCGGCAGTTCTTCAAGGTCTGCTCCGCCGGGCTCAGTGGGTCATCCATCGCCTTGATGGGTTTCTCGCCGACCGCAGCCCAGGCGGAAGTACGCACCTTCAAGCTCGCCCGCGCCACCGAAACACGGAACATCTGTCCGTACTGCTCGGTGTCCTGCGGCGTGCTGATCTACTCGACAGGGGACAAGTCGAAAAACACCCCGGCCGAGATCATCCACATCGAAGGCGACCCGGATAATCCGGTCAATCGCGGCACCTTGTGCCCGAAGGGCGCCGGCCTGCGCGACATGGTGCAGAGCGCCAATCGCCTGAAATGGCCGGAAGTGCGTGAAGCGGGCACCAATGAATGGAAGAAGATTTCCTGGCAGGAGGCCTTCGACCGCATCGCCAAGCACATGAAGGCCGACCGCGACGCCAATTTCATGGCGCAGAACAAGGACGGCCAGACCGTCAACCGGTGGACCACGACCGGCTTCCTTGCCTCGTCTGCCGCGCAGAACGAAGCAGGCTACCTGACGGTCAAGACGCTTCGCGCACTCGGCATCACCGGTCTCGATACCCAGGCTCGCATTTGACACTCCCCTACGGTGGCCAGTCTGGCTCCGAGTTTTGGGCGTGGTGCGATGACCAACCACTGGGTGGACATCAAGAACGCTGATCTGGTTTTTGTCATGGGCGGCAATCCCGCTGAGGCGCACCCCTGCGGCTTCAAGTGGGCGATCGAAGCAAAGAAAACACGCAAGGCCAAACTGGTCGTCGTCGATCCGCGTTTCAACCGCACCGCATCCGTGGCCGACTATTACGCGCCGGTCCGATCCGGTACCGACATCGCCTTCCTCGGCGGCGTCATCAATTACCTGTTGTCGAACGACAAGATCCATCACGACTATGTGAAGGCGTATACCAACGCATCCTTCCTGATCGATGGCGGCTTTGGTTTCGAGGACGGCATCTTCACCGGTTACAACGAAGAGAAGCGCAGCTACGACAAGTCCACCTGGAAATACCAGATGGGCGAGGACGGCTTCGCCAAGGTCGATGAAACCCTGCAGGACCCGCGTTGCGCCTTTCAATTGATGAAAGCGCACTATTCCCGCTACACGCCGGAGATGGTGAGCAAGATCTGCGGCACGCCGAAGGAAGCCTTCCTCAAGGTCTGCGAATACATCGCCGCGACGGCAGCGCCGGACAAGACGATGACCAGCCTCTACGCGCTGGGCTGGACCGAGCATTCGGTCGGTTCGCAGAACATCCGCTGCATGGCGATCATCCAGCAACTGCTCGGCAACATGGGCATGGCGGGTGGCGGCATCGGCGCGCTGCGTGGTCATGCCAACGTCCAGGGCATCACCGACATGTGCCTGTACGCGCAGAACCTGCCGGGTTACCTGAAGGCGCCGACCGACGCCGACAAGGACCGCGAGACCTATCTGGCAGCGCGCACGCCCAAGCCCTTGCGGCCGGGCCAGATGAACTTCCCGCAGAACTTCCCCAAGTGGTTTACCAGCCTGTGCAAGGCCTGGTGGGGCGATGCGGCGACCAAGGAGAACGGCTTCGCCTACGACTACCTGCCCAAGCTGGGCGGCGCGTCCGACACGCTGTCGATCTTCAATGCGATGTACGAAGGCAAGATCAACGGCTTCTTCTGTCAGGGCTTCAACCCGCTGGCCTCGGTGCCGAACAAGAAGAAGGTCGGTGACGGCTTGGCCAAGCTCAAGTGGCTGGTCATCATGGACCCGCTGGCGACCGACACTTCCGAGTTCTGGAAGCCGCATGGCGAGTTCAACGATGTGAAGCCGGCCGAGATTCAGACCGAAGTCTTCCGCCTCCCAACCTCGCTGTTCGCCGAAACTGCCGGCACCTTCACCAATTCCGGCCGCGTCATCCAGTGGCGCTGGAAGGCGGCGGATGCGCCGGGCGATTCGAAGGACGACACCGAAATCATGGCGACGCTTTTCCTGAAGTTGAAGGAAATGTATGCCAAGGATGGCGGTGCCTTCCCCGACCCGATCCTCAAGCTGACCTGGGCCTACAACCAGCCGACCAAGCCGTCGCCGGAGGAACTCCTGCGCGAAATCAACGGCAAGGCGCTGGCCGACGTGCTCGACCCGAAGGATCCGACCAAGGTTCTGGTCAAGGCTGGCGAGCAATTGCCGAGCTTTGCCATGCTGCGTGACGACGGTTCGACGAGTTGCGGCAACTGGATCTATTCCGGGGTCTGGTCGCAGGCCGGCAACAACTCGGCGCGGCGCGACAACAGTGATCCGTCCGGCCTCGGCCAGACGCTGAACTGGGGCTTCGCCTGGCCGGTCAATCGGCGCATCCTCTACAACCGTGCCTCGGCCGACCTGGCCGGCAAGCCGTGGGATGCGAAGCGGACGGTGCTCAAGTGGGCCGGCGACAAGTGGGCCGGCAACGACGTGCCCGACATGCGCCCCGATGCCGCACCCGACCAGAACGTCATGCCCTTCATCATGAATCCCGAAGGCGTGGCCCGTCTGTTTGCCCGCGACATGATGGCCGAAGGACCGTTCCCCGAGCACTACGAGCCGTTCGAAAGCCCGCTCGAAGCCAATCCGATGCACCCGAAGAACCCCAAGGCCAAGTCCAATCCGGCCGCCCGGGTGTACAAGGGCGACATGGAAGCGTTCGGCACGGCCAAGGACTTCCCGTACGTGGCAACCACCTACCGCCTGACCGAGCATTTCCACTACTGGACCAAGCAGAGCCGCATCAACGCGATCATGCAGCCGGAACAGTTTGTCGAAATCGGCGAGGAGCTGGCCAAGGAGAAGGGCATCGTGGCCGGCGACAAGGTCAAGGTGCGCTCCAACCGCGGCTTCATCAAGGCCGTGGCGGTGGTCACCAAGCGGATCAAGGCGCTCGAGGTCGATGGCCGGAAAGTGCACACGGTCGGCATTCCCATCCACTTCGGTTTCAAGGGGGCGACGAAGCCTGGCTTCCTCACCAACACCCTGACGCCGTTCGTCGGCGACGCCAACGTCCAGACGCCTGAGTTCAAGGCGTTCCTGGTCGCCGTCGAGAAAATCTAAGGGAGAGCTGACATGGCACTGCAATCGCTAGACATCAAACAGCGCTCCGCGACGACGACGCCCTCCACGCAAGTGCGGGAAACCATCGAGATCGCCAAGCTTATCGACGTATCGGCCTGTATCGGCTGCAAGGCGTGTCAGGTTGCCTGCTCGGAGTGGAATGACATCCGCGACGAAGTCGGCAACTGCCACGGCGTCTACGACAACCCGATGGATCTGACGGCGAAATCGTGGACGGTGATGCGTTTTACCGAGGTCGAGCAGAACAACAAGCTCGAGTGGCTGATCCGCAAGGACGGCTGCATGCACTGCGCCGACCCCGGCTGCCTCAAGGCCTGCCCGGCCCCGGGCGCGATCATCCAGTACAGCAACGGCATTGTGGATTTCCATCAGGAAAACTGCATCGGCTGCGGCTACTGCGTCACCGGCTGTCCGTTCAATGTCCCGCGCATCTCGAAGGAAGACAGCAAGGCCTACAAGTGCTCGCTGTGTTCCGACCGGGTGGCGGTCAACCAGGCTCCGGCCTGTGCCAAGGCCTGTCCGACTGGCGCCATCCAGTTCGGCAGCAAGGAGGACATGAAGGACTACGCGGCCAAGCGCGTCACCGACTTGAAAGAGCGCGGTTACGAGCAGGCTGGTTTGTACGACCCGCAAGGGGTGGGCGGCACGCACGTCATGTACGTACTGCACCACGCCGACAAGCCCGACCTCTATGCCGGCCTGCCGGCCAATCCGTCGATCAGCCCGCTGGTCTCGCTGTGGAAGGGCTTCGCCAAGCCATTGGCAACGCTGGCCATGGGGGCGGTGGCGCTGGGTAGCCTGTTCCATTACGTGACCAAGGGTCCGAACGAGGTCTCGAAAGAGATCGAGGACGAGATCGAGAAGGAGGATGCAAAATGATCCGCGACCCGAAAGACCTCAAGCGCTACGAGTCTAGGGAAAGGGCCAATCACTGGGTGGTGGGCATCAGCTTCATCCTGCTCGCCCTCTCCGGTCTGGCCTTCTTCCACCCGGCGTTTTTCCCACTGACGCAGTTGTTCGGCGGGCCGACCTGGGCACGCATCATCCACCCCTACCTCGGGGTGCTGATGGCGCTGTCCTTCCTGGCTCTCTTTTTCCGCTTCAAGCATCTCAACAAGATGACGCCGGCGGATAAGGAATGGCTGAGCAAGGCCAAGCAGATGGTGGACGGCGACGACCACAACATGCCGGAGCAGGGCAAGTACAACGGCGGCCAGAAAGTCATGTTCTGGGCGATGGCCATCTGCATGCTGCTCATGACGGTATCGGGCTTGTTCATCTGGCGCGCCTGGTTCGGCTTCGACATCACGCTCGTCCGCATGGGCGCCGTGGTGCACGCTGCTGCGGGCGCCGTCATCATCGGTCTGATCATGGTTCACGTTTATGCCGCTATCTGGGTCAAGGGCACCATCCGCGCCATGTGGTACGGCACGGTGACCCGGGGCTGGGCCAAGCAGCATCACCGTGGCTGGTACCGTCAGATGACTGGCAAATAACGAATGGCCGGGCTTGCAGGCTCGGCGTTGCGCCCGCTGGCCGTACCAAGTGTACTGTCTGCGCGGGCGCGCCTTGATCCTGCGGCGCCCGGTCATTTGCCGGAACGATTTAGCTTTACCTTGCGTTTAGGGGGCTCTGCGGAGCAATGTTCCGCAACCCCCATTTTTTTGAGCTGACATGCAGACCCAAATAATCGATTTCCATCCGCCAGCCGAAGAAGCCGCACCGATTCTGCTGCCGGTGACCACCACCCTGTTTGCCGACCGGGCCGACCGCTTCGCCGCGTTGGCCAGCGGCCACAGCCTTGGCGACTGGCTGGATTTTCTTGGCCAGTTGAGCCGGGCCCAGCACACAGCCCTGAAAACCTTGCCGGTGCTGCCACTGCCCGATGCCGCAAGGCTCGAACAGGCGCGCACCCACGGCATGCCCCCGTTGAATCTCGCCGTTCGCCCGAGCGCCTGGCGTGACGCCCTGCGTCAGATCATTCGCGAACTGGACAAAGATGCACCGGAAGGTGCCCGCAATTCGCTCGATGCATTGCTCGCCGCTGACGACACCTGGCTCGACAAGCTGGCCGATGCGCTGCTGAGCGGCGAAATCGAAGCCGGCGATGCGGCCGAACTGCCTTTCGTCGCCGCTGCCCTGCAGGTCGTTTTCACCAAACTGGCCAGCCAGCTCGATGCCAGCCAGCTGCAAAAACTCGACGCCCACGGCGTCTGCCCGTGCTGCGGCAGCCCGGCGGTGGCCAGCGTCGTGCGCCTCGGCGCCGCCATCAACAACCTGCGCTACCTGCATTGCAGCCTGTGCAACACCGAATGGAACGTGCCGCGCGCTACCTGCACGGCCTGCGACACCGACAAGGAGGTGGCGCTGCATGAAGTCGACGGTTCGAAGGGCGCCGTCCGCGCCGAAACCTGCGACGCCTGCAAGAGCTACCTGAAAATCGTCTATCAGGAGAAAGACCCGCACGTCGACCCGGTGGCCGACGACCTCGCCACGCTGGCCCTCGACATGCTGGTCGACGAAGCCGGTTACGAGCGCTCCGGCCCGAATCTGCTGCTGATCGGCGCGTATAGCGGCTAAAGCCATTTGATTAACCTTTCTGCCCGGTCCGGGTGAAAGCCATGAACGAAAAAAGACACCTTCCTGCGGTCGACCGCGTTTTAGGGCAAATCCCTGAATTAATCGAAGTGCACGGCCGCCAGCTGGTCACCGGCTGCGTCCGGGCCGAACTGGCCGCTGCCCGCGAAGGCCTCAAACACGGCCTCCCGCTGCCCGACGAAAGCAGTCTGTTATCAGCCATCCACCGCCGCGCCGACGACGCCGGCCGGGCCAATCTGCGGGCCGTTTTCAACCTGACAGGCACCGTGCTCCACACCAACCTTGGCCGCGCCCAACTGGCCGAAGAGGCCATCGCCGCAATGGTTGACGCCGCCCGCTCGCCCTGCGCGCTGGAATACGACCTGGCTTCCGGCGGCCGTGGCGACCGCGACGATCTGGTCTCCGGCCTTCTGGCTGAACTGATCGCCGGCGGCTCGCCGGATATCGCCGCCACCATCGTCAACAACAACGCCGCCGCCGTGCTGCTGACCCTCAACGCGCTGGCCCAGGGCAAGGAAGCCGTGGTGTCGCGCGGCGAACTGGTCGAGATCGGTGGCGCCTTCCGCATCCCCGACGTGATGCGTCGGGCGCAGGTCAAGCTGCATGAAATCGGCACGACCAACCGCACCCACGCCAAGGATTTTCAGGAAGCCATCGGCCCGAAAACCGCGCTGCTCATGAAAATCCACACGAGCAATTACGCCGTCACCGGCTTCACGGCGGCGGTCGACGAAAAAGTCATTGCCGGGATCGCCCACACCGCCGGCCTGCCTTTCGTCATCGACCTCGGCAGCGGCACGCTGTGCGACTTCGCCGCCCACGGCCTGCCGGCCGAGCCGACGCCGCAGCAGGCGCTGGCGGCGGGGGCGGACATCGTCACCTTCTCCGGCGACAAGCTGCTCGGCGGTCCGCAGGCCGGGCTCATCGTTGGCCGCAAGGACCTGATCGCCAGGATCAAGAAGAACCCGCTCAAGCGCGCCCTGCGTGTCGGCAAGACGACACTGGCGGCGCTCGAAGCGACTTTGCGCCTGTACCGCGACCCGGACCGCCTGGCCGAGCGCCTGCCGACCTTGCGCCTGCTGACCCGGCCTGTCGCCGAGATCAGCGCACTGGCCGAGCGCGTCCTGCCCGCCGTGCAGGCCGCCATCGGCGAACAGGCCACGGTGAGCGTCGCCCCCTGCAGCAGCCAGATCGGCAGCGGCGCCTTGCCGGTCGAACGCCTGCCGTCAGCGGCGCTGGTCGTCCGGCCCAATTTCAAAAAAGCCGGAAAATTCCTGTTGACCGTGGAATCGGCTTTCCGCAGCCTGCCGACGCCGGTCATCGGCTACATCCGCGACGATGCCTATCATCTCGACCTGCGCTGTCTCGAAGCGAAGGACGAAGCCCGCTTCGTGGCGCAATTGCAGGACCTGAAGTTTTGAAAGCAGCCTCGCTGGGCGGTCTGCGTACCGCCTGCTGCTTTCTTCTATGCCCGCTTGGGCGCACCTGTAAATCCGGGCATCTCCGTGTCTGGGTGGTTCACATAATGGAGAAGAGAGCATGACCTTCAATCGCCGGCAATTCCTGGCGGCGGGCGCAGCGCTGGGGGCCACTACGGCCATCGCCCAGCCGACCAGCCCGCTGCCTTTCCTCATCAATATGCAGTCCGATCCGCTGCTGCCCAAGGCAACCGGCAAGCGCGTCGTCATCTGCGGTGGCGGCTGGGGCGGCATCAGCGCCGCCAAGCATCTGAAGAAGCTCGACGCCAGTCTCGAGGTGGTCGTTCTCGAACGCAATCCGGTGTTCTTTTCCTGCCCGATGAGCAACAAGTGGCTGGTCGATGTCGTCGATACCAACTTCCTGACCTTCAGCTACCTCGAAGTCGCCCAGAAGTACGACTACAAATTCATCCAGACCGAAGTCACAGCCTTCGAGCGCGACAAAAAACGCGTCATCACCGCCCAGGGCTGGCTCGATTACGACTACCTGATCATCGGCTCGGGCATCCGCTACAACTACGAGGCCTGGTTCGGCAACGACCGCAAGGCAGCCGACTACACCAAGGCCATGTTCCCGGCCGCCTACATCCCGAACGCCGAGCATTTCCGCCTCAAGCAGAGCATCCAGAATTTCAGGGGTGGCGACCTGGTGATGACCCTGCCGCCACCGCCGCACCGCTGCCCGCCATCGCCCTACGAGCGCGCCTGCCTGATCGCCGGCCTGTTCAAGGAGCGCAAGATCAAGGGCAAGATCATCATTCTCGACCCGAAACCGAGTCCGGCGCCGATCACCGGCGGCTTCCAGGAAGCCTTCGCCAATCTCTACAAGGACCAGATCGTCTACGTACCCAAGGCTGTGATCCAGGAGGTCGATCCCTTCAACAAGAAGATCAAGACTGCAGTCGGCGACTTCACTTTCGACCATTCCATCCTCATGGCCCCGCATCAGGCCGGCGACATGGCGTGGAAGGCCGGCGTCATCGGCAAGAACGACGAAGGCAAGCCGACCGGCTGGGCCGGCGTCGATCCCTTCTTCCTCAACATGAAGGACGACCCGGACGTGTACGTGATCGGCGACTCGGTCGGCATGGTCTCGCCGCAGTTCCGCTTCTATCCCAAAGCCGGCCACGTCGCCAACGCCCACGCCCGGATCGTCGCCAAGTACATCGCCCAGCGCGTCAAGGGCCGCGAGCCGAAATACGCGCTGCCCGATAACCTCTGTTTCATGATGGTCAATACCAAGCCGCGTGAAGACATCGCCGTGCGCTTCAAGTACTACGTCAACGAGAAAGGCATCATTATTCAGGATCAGGACGACGACAATCTGCGCCGCGACGAACTGGTCAGCGAAGACTTTGCCTGGGCCGGGCGGATGTACGAGGACATGTTCGGCTAAACCCCATTTGCCCGGCCCGGATAACGGGTCGGGCGTGCCAGAATAGGTCTGTTATTCAACCCGACAACTGCCATGTCCCACTTCCTCTTCCTCAATGCCAGCACCCGCGAGCCGGGCCACATCGGCAACAGCGAAACCCTGGCCCGGCGCGCCGCCGCCGCTCTGTCGGCTGATACCCAGCAAACCTGGGTCAAGCTGGCCGACCTGGAACTGCCGCCTTTCGTCGATCTGCGCCATACCGCCGGCACCTATCCGATGCCGATGGCCGACGCCAAGTCCCTGCTCGACGCCACGCTGGCGGCCACCGACCTGGTTTTCGTCTCGCCGGTCTACTGGTTCTCGATCCCGTCGCCGCTGAAAACCTATCTCGACAACTGGAGCGCCTGGCTGCGCGTCCCCGGCCTCGATTTCAAGGAAGCGATGGTCGGCAAGCGCCTGTGGGTCATCGCCACCAGCGGCAACCGCGAAAAGGCCCAGCCGATGCTCGACAGCTATCGCCTGTGCGCCGAATTCCTTGGCATGCAATGGCAGGAACCGCTTTGGGGCAAAGGCGGGGCGCCGGATTCGGTGCTCGCCGATGGCGAAGCGATGGCTGCGGCGATCCGCTATTTTTCGGGGCAGCCGGCCTAGATGGTCGTCGAACGCCTTTTCCTCAGCCCCTCCCGCGGCGAAACGCAGCGGGAATGCCGGCAGCTTGAGTTGCTGGCCGGGCAGGGCGTGCTTGGCGACCGCCATTTCGCCAAGGCGAACTGGGCCGGTCAGCAATTGACGCTGGTCGAGGCCGAGGAAATCGAGCGTTTCTGCGCCCATACCGGGCGTGCCAACGACCTGTCGCTGACCCGCCGCAATGTCGTGACGCGCGGTATCCGCCTGAACGGGCTGGTCGGCCGGCAGTTCCGCCTCGGCGGCTGCTTGCTGGTCGGTGTCGAAACCTGCGAACCCTGCCGCACGCTGGGCCAGCGGCTGGCCAACGACGCCCTGTCGGCGCCCGAAGTCGTCAAATACTGGCTCGGTCGCGGCGGGTTGCGCGCCAATGTGCTCGCCTCCGGCTGTCTGGCCTGTGGCGATACGTTCACGCTGATCGAACCCGGCGAGGGCGCTGCATGATCATCGGCACCGCCGGCCACATCGACCACGGCAAAACCACGCTGGTCAAAGCCCTGACCGGCGTCGACTGCGACCGCCTGAAGGAAGAGAAGGCGCGTGGCATCACTGTCGACCTTGGCTACGCCTACACCGAAAAGCTTGGTTTCATCGACGTGCCCGGCCACGAAAAGCTCATCCACAACATGCTGGCCGGCGCCACCGGCATCGATTTCGCGCTGCTGGTGATTGCCGCCGACGACGGGCCGATGCCGCAGACCCGCGAGCATCTGGAAATCGTCGAACTGCTCGGCATCCAGCGCGGCGCGGTGGCGCTGACCAAAATCGACGTTGCCACGGTCAACCGGAAAAATGAGGCAAAAACGGAAATTGCCGAATTGCTTGCCGGCACCGCGCTGGCCGACGCGCCGATCTTTCCGGTCGCTGCCGTCAGCGGCGACGGCATCGCCGAGTTGCGCGCCCATCTCGAAACTGCTGCGGCGGAGCAGGGCGAGCGGCAGAGCGCCGGCGGCTTCCGCCTCGCCATCGACCGCTGCTTCACCCTGTCCGGCGCCGGTACCGTCGTCACCGGCACAGCCTTCGCCGGTTCGGTCAAGGTCGGCGATCAGTTAATCCTCACGCCACCCAACAAGCCCGTCCGCGTGCGCAGCCTGCGCGTCCAGGATGCGCCGGCCGAATCCGGCCACGCCGGGCAGCGCATCGCGCTGGCGCTCTCCGGCGTTGAAAAATCCGAAGTCGAACGCGGCCAGTGGATCGTCGCGCCCGGGCTGCACGCCTCGGTCCGCCGCTTCGATGCCAGGATCCGCGTCCTCTCCGGCCA
>Ga0209211_10010646_pt1 | contig 11931 bp, 10 predicted proteins | sample RifGroA2_FD_183992 | JGI IMG/M metagenome (GOLD analysis project Ga0209211, IMG submission 183992) | Groundwater microbial communities from Rifle, Colorado, USA - Groundwater A2 (SPAdes) (version 2) | ecosystem: Environmental > Aquatic > Deep subsurface > Groundwater | place: Rifle, Colorado... | reverse complement strand
GGCGGATATTGTTGACGGCGACTGAACGGCAGCAGAACGGTACGATCGGAATAAGTGTGAACAGGGTCGTCCGTTAGGGCCCCTGTAATCGCACACTGAATACACAGATGTTACAGACTTCCACCGGCAAGATCTTCGTTGTAAAGATTTCTAGTCCGTGAAAATCAGTAGCATCAGTGACAATCAGTGTGCCATTACCGCGAACAATCTGAACAAGGAGCTACCATGAGTTTCGAGAATGGAATAATCGACCTGAGGAGCGATACCGTCACTCACCCGACACAAGCTATGCGTGCGGCCATGGCAAATGCCAGAGTGGGAGATGATGTGTTTGGTGATGATATGACAGTGATCGAGCTGGAAGAGTATGCGGCTGACCTTCTCGGTTACGAAGCATCGCTGTTCGTGGCATCCGGTACCATGGGAAATCTGGTGGCGCTGCTGACCCATTGCGAACGCGGATCCGAGGCGATCGTGGGAAACCGGTCGCATGTCTTTCTGCACGAGGTCGGGGGGATGGCGGCGCTTGGCGGAATACAGGCGAACAAAATCCCGAACCAGCCGGACGGGACGCTCCGGCCGGAGGATGTCATGGAAGCAATACGAGAAGACGATGTGCACCATCCGCGTACGCGGCTCATTTGTCTGGAGAACACACAAAACGCATGCGGCGGCGTCCCACTCACGCCGGAGTATATGAGCCGCATGTCCGATCTGGCGCACAGCCGCGGTTTGAAGCTTCATCTCGACGGGGCGCGCCTCGGGAACGCGGCAGTGGCGCAGGGCGTGAGTCTTAAGGCTCTGACGAAGGGAGCCGACTCGACCATGATTTGCCTTTCCAAGGGACTCTGCGCGCCGATCGGATCGCTTCTGGCCGGGTCGAGAAAGTTCATTGCCGAAGCAAGACGGAATCGAAAGCTGGTGGGCGGGGGAATGAGGCAGGTCGGTGTGCTCGCGGCAACGGGGCTCCTCGCCCTGAAAACGATGATTGAGCGATTGGCCGAAGATCATGCCAATGCACGACGGCTGGCCGAGGGGCTCCGCGGAATTCCGGGCATCGAGCTGGAAACTCCGGCGCCGCAGACGAACATGGTATATTTCCGCTTTGCACAAAGCGGCAAACTCGACGCAGCAGAAATCGTGGAACAGATGCGGAAACGAGGAATACTGGCGGACGTACGGCTGGTGACCCATCGCTGGATATCATCAGAGGATGTCGATAAAGTAGTCGTGGCCTTCAGAGAAGTGATGAAGGCATGACAAGGCTCGTCGGCTCAGCGCACTGACTCTCTGCCTGAATGTGGCGGTCTTCTTGCCGAAACAAATCCGCCCAAAAATGCGTTATATGATGCATGCCGCGGGGAGATCACCGTTTTTCGGCCCCCGCAACGGCGTTTGAGTAGCCCGGTTTCAGAGCACCGCTGTTCTTCGTCCGGAGTTGTACTGCATAATCCGTCAGGGAGGATATCCGCACATCGATCCGTGGTCATTGCCGACCGCCGGAGAAAGGACCATTTCGATGAAGTCTCTCTCTGTCGTCCTCGTACTCCTTCTCGTCGTTTCCACTTCGTTGTCTCAAACACGTACGATTCCGCTTGTTGTGAGCAGCACCTGGCTGTCGGAGCACATGAATGACCCCGACCTGGTCGTGCTTCAAGTGGCATTCAACCGCGCCGGTTATCGAACTGGTCACATTCCGGGCGCCCGGTTCCTCTGGTACGGTGGGCTGGCCATTTCAACCCCGGATGCCTCGACGGAGATGCCTCCTGTCGAACAGGCTGATACGCTTCTTGAGGGCCTGGGGATCACATCTCGATCCAACATCGTTCTCGTTTTCGGCGGCAGCAGTGTCTCCATCACGACGCGAATGCTGCTTGCATTCTCCTACTTCGGAATGGGTGACCGCGTGGCGTTCCTCGACGGCGGCTTCGAACACTGGAAGTCAGAGAACCGCCCGGTTTCGACGGAGGCGCCGGCGATCAAGCGCGGCTCCGTGCGGCTGACGCTCCATCCGGAGGTGATCGCAACGGCGGAAATGATAAGAGACAACCCGGCGAACCCGAACGTGGTGATTGTTGATGCCCGGGACAAGAACTTCTACGACGGCGACGGTGGAGGCGCCTCACGACAAGGGCATATCAAAGGAGCGAAGAGCATCCCTTTCACAACTGTTGTCGACAGTCTGAACATGTTCAAAGAAATGGCCGTCCTTCAGAAGATCTTCGAAGATTCGGGCATCAAACGGGGGGAAAAGGTGATAACGTATTGCCACGTCGGACAACAGGCGACGGTGATCTATTTCGTCGCCCGTCTGTTGGGCTACGATGCGGCGGTGTATGACGGATCGTTTGAGGATTGGAACTCGCGGGGCGACGATTACCCTGTAGAGAAAACGCTCAAACCGAAGTCTTGAAGAGAGGCTTGCCGCCTTGAGCGGAGCGCATCGATCGGATTCAAAGGATAAACGCTATGGCAACATATCAGGATGCTGCGATCAGAGCTCAACTGCTTCATCGCCACGAGCGATTGAAGGATCTTCTGGTTGAAGAAAGGAAAACGCCTCAGCTTGTCAAACTCCTGCACGAAGTTGAATCGGCGCTGGAGCGGCTGAGTGACGGCACGTACGGGATATGTGAAATTTGTCACGAGAGCATCGAGCCGGACTATCTGCGCGTGGAACCTCTCGTGCGGGTGTGCCTTGGTCACTTGTCGGAGGAACAGCAGCACGCCGTGGAGCGCGATCTGCAGCTTGCCGCTGAGATCCAGGGGAAACTCCTTCCTCCGCGGGATGTGAAGATGCCCGGGTGGGACCTCGGTTTTCATTACGAGCCGCTGGGGCCCGTGAGCGGCGACTACTGTGACATCGTGAGTTCGCAGCCGGCGGAAGGCGGAACGTACTTCTTCTTCGGAGATGTTTCAGGAAAAGGCGTTGCAGCATCGCTCCTGGTGTCGCATTTGCACGCGATGTTTCGCACGCTGCTCGCGTCGGACCTTCCGCTGAACAAGCTTGTCGAACGTGCAAACAGGCTGTTCTGTGAGAGTACACTCTCGGCCAATTTTGCCACGCTCGTATGCGGCCGGGCGCTGCCATCCGGTGAGATCGAGATCTGCAACGCGGGGCATTGTTATCCGCTGGTCGTCAAGGGCGGACAGATCCGCTCGATTGAAAGCACGGGGATGCCGCTGGGAACGTATTTCAATGCCGAATTCCAGGTTCGCAAGCTTCACCTTGGTCCGGGCGATTTTCTCTTTCTCTACACCGACGGATTGACTGAGGCACGCAATGCCGCAGACGAGGAGTACAGCGAGGCTCAGCTCTCGACACTCGTGACGAGAGAATCCCAACGCGCTCCGCAGGCTCTCATCCAGGCTTGCATCGACGATGTCGTACGATTCAGGTCCGGAGCGCCCAAAGTGGATGATCTGACCATCATGGTTTTGCGAAAAGCGGGATAAGATCCCGTCCCAGAGAAAAGTAATCCATCAAGACCCTTTCTGGAGCCAAGACGAAAATTCACTTCATGCCACCAAGACACAAAGTCACAAAGGTCATTGAAAGTGAAAAAACTTCAGTGTTGTTCTTCGTGTCTTTCCTGCCCGGTAAATTAGAAAAGGTCTCGCTTTCTTAGTGGTGCAGTCATCCGAAGACGACGGATGAGCACATTGGCATCTCACTAAAGAAAGGAGACCTTAAATGAACACGATAAAAGTAACACAGAGCCAGGGCAAAGGCAAGAGCCTTTGCTTGGATGATTTCGATCATTTTCTGGCCCTTGACTGGTCTATGAAGGTGATGGCAATCGGTCATATGGGACGACGGCGCAAAGAACCGGAGACGTTTGAACGGCCGTCTGATCTCAAAGAGCTGAAACAGTATCTTGCCACCCTGAAGGGACGGAAAGTGATTACGATCGAAGAGACGACGACAGCTCAGTGGTTGTATGTAGAGTTGATTGACCATGTGGACCGGATCATTCTGTGCGATCCATACCATAATCGATTGTTGTCGAACGGTCCGAAGACCGATAAAATCGATGCCGGGAAACTGTGTGTGCTACTGCGAGCAGGTCTTCTCAAAGAAGTGTTCCACAGTCTTAGTGGTCTTTACGAACTTCGTCGTCTTGTCAGTGCTTATGAGGATCTTGTCAAAGCCGGTGTCCGCGTGCTGAACCAGAAGGCTTCAATGGAACAAGGTCACTTCGAATCGGGCAAACACGCGCCTTTCATCCTCGAGCACATAGAGAAGCGCATCGAACTCTATCAGCGCAGCAAAGAACGGTATGAACGTAAGTTCTCGGAGCTCTCCAAGCGCAACAAGCTTGTGAAGAACCTTATGGACGTCAGTGGTATTGGCATCATTGGTGCTGTGAAGATCGTCGCCATCGTCGTCGATGCCCGCCGCTTTGCACGAGCAGGAAACTACTTGAGCTATTGTGGCCTGATCAAACACGAGAAGATCAGTGGTGGCCGCAGTTATGGGCGCCGTGGTCCTCGGTTCAACCACACGCTGAAAGCTGTTTACAAAGTAGCTGCGATGTCAGTCATCAGTGGTAACAACAACCCGATCCGCGAATATTACGAGTATCTCCTGGCCAAGGGGATTGCCGAACACAATGCGCGGCATGCCGTCGCACGGTATATTGCACGGCTCACCTATGGCATGCTCAAAACAGGTAAGCGCTACCAGCGATATCAATGGAGGAACCAAGCCGCCGGACCTCAGGCCGCATAGAACCAGACTCCCTATATTGAAGAACTCGCAGTCCGACTATGAAGGCTTCGTCTGGGTAGAACGCATCTGTTCTTTGTTCCATGATGAGTCTCACCATGGGGAGAGAGAGCTCAAAGCCAAGGCGTGCAATCTCATCGCTCGTTCAACGAGAATATGCCACCTGCCCGGTTAGCCCCTCCCGTCTTATACTGGAATTTGCCGTAGCCCAAAGAGAGCTCAGATAGACGCATAGAAAACGAAAGCGCGCAAAACAAGATCTCGAACGTTCAAAGAACAACTATCTCAGCACCTGCGCTGTTGTCTGGGAAGCGAGACGGAATGTCAAGAAACAAGGGTCACCACCTTTGTAAGGGGTAACTATTTTTCTATTGACATTCTTTTCTATAGACGCCTGATCGCCGGTCGCCAGCCCGCCAACGAAGAACGTCGATGGTCTGGCGGGGGCGGGGTGACTTCGCGGCAAATCTAATGTTTTCGACCGCATCTCTGGCTGGGTTCTGATCATTTATATGACACTCGAGGATGTATTGTGGCGGCTAATCCGGTAAACTGGTTCGAAATTCCCGTGAACGATATGGAACGCGGGAAGAAGTTCTATGAGACTGTTCTCGGGGTCCAACTCCAACCGCTCGCGCTGGGAGCCCTGACGATGTCGCTCTTCACCTGGGTCCAGGGCGCTGAAGGATCCGCGGGCGCTCTCGTGAAAGCCCAATCCTACGTGCCGTCACATTCCGGATCGATGGTGTATTTTTCGGTAGATGACATCGATGCGACATTGGCCAGGGTGGAGAAGAACGGCGGGAAGATCATCCGTACAAAGATGGATATCGGGGAGTTTGGATTCGTGGGACATTTTGAAGATTGCGAGGGGAACCGCGTGGCACTTCATTCGGTGAAATAGGGGCCTTATCCTATCCGATCCTCCGCATCAACGGAAGCTTCGCCGCTCGTGCAACGGAGCGCGCGAGTTTCCCCCCCTTTTTTGCTGAAAGCCCAGTAAAAGAGGCATTCAATCGGATGATCGCGGCGCATGGACCTGATCGCTTTCGTCAGAAGTCGTTTCGCAATTCCCTTGCCTCTGTACTCCGGCAGAACAAGTGCGGAGCAGAGATACACCGCCTGATAGGGACGGCCAACCGGTGTCCGCTTCAGGAGCTCATTCTCGCCGATTTGTCCCTCGATGAATTTTAGCATGAGTCTTGTTGTGGTAGGGATGACAAGCATCCAGGCAATCGGCCCGTTCCTTGTAGTCTTAGCCGACAGTGTGGCCGGATGCATCCGCTCCAACCTCGCTCTCGCCCGGGGGGTCACATTGATTTGCTCGGGATCGGTCCTCGCTTCAAAGAACTCATCTGCGAGCTTTATCATTCTCTGAAGATTCGCCTGCATGCTACAATCGACACGGCGTGATTCTTCTCTTCTGCTTTTAAGCTACGATCCAATAATCGGAAGTGAGATTGCCAAAAGCAATCCTGGTGTCGATTCTGATTCCGGCGAATAACTATGAAGGTGCCACGCACCACATGTAAGAAGTCCGTCTTCTACCTGAGAGCGCACATGAAGAAAACGGACTTCTACAAGAGAGGTGCGTGGCACCTCGCTGCGGCGCATACTGACTTCTGATTTCTGACCACGTCATTCCACATTCCGCAATCCGTGGTGAGCGCCTGCCATGAGGAATACTCGATGTTAGGCGGGAAGTCGAACCATCCGAAATCGACTCAGATTCTTCTTTCACCTCCATCTCTTTCTCCTTAGATTTCATAGCCGTGTTTCACGCGATTGGTAATTCAACTACCGGAGACAACACGAATGAAAACTTACTCGTTGAAAATTGATCCGCTCACAAACGAAGAGTATATCGAAGTTGCGTTACGGGGGCAGCAGGTGCTAAACGATCCTTTTCTGAACAAAGGGTCGTCGTTCTCCGAAGAAGAGCGCCTGAGCATTGGACTCTCGGGTCTTGTCCGGGCAAACGTCTCCACGATCGAGACGCAGCGCGCCCGCAGCTATGAAATGTACAGCCGAAAGCAAGATGACATCGAACGGTACATCTTTCTTCAGTCACTGCTCAACCGGAATGAGACACTGTTCTACAGCCTCCTGAAGGAGCACCTCATCGAGATGCTCCCGATTGTCTACACTCCGGTGGTTGGACAAGCGTGTCTCATGCTCAGCCGCATCACGAGAGAATACCGCGGCATTTACATAAGTCCGGAGAACATCGCGAACATCGATAAGATCTTCCACGAAGTGCCGCTGCCGGAAGTGTCGCTCATCGTTGTGACCGACGGCGAAAGAATCCTGGGCCTGGGCGATCTCGGTTCGGACGGCATGGGTATTCCGGTCGGAAAGATCAATCTCTACGTCGCGGCGGGCGGACTCCATCCCTCATGTTGCCTTCCGATCTGTCTTGATGTCGGGACGAACAATGACCGGCTGCTCAACGATCCATTGTACCTCGGATACTGCCAGCGGAGGCTCGAAGGGAAGGAGTACGATGAGTTCATCGAGCGCTTCGTCCTCGGCGTGAAGCGGAACTTCCCGAACGCGCTTCTGCAGTGGGAAGACTTCGCCAAGCACAAAGCATTCAAGCTGCTCGAGCGCTATCGCGACCGGATTCTTTCGTTCAACGACGACATCCAGGGAACCGGTGCGGTGTCGCTTGCTGCGCTTCTGACGGCCATGGACATCAAGAAGGAGCGTTTCAGCGACCAGCGGTACATCGTTGTGGGGATGGGTCAGGCCGGTTCGGGCATCGCGAATAACATCTGGACGATGCTGAAGGAAGAGGGCGCATCCGATGAGGAAGCCCAGAGCCGCATTTGTGCCGTCGATGCTCCGGGTCTGTTGATGGAGGATACGCCGGGCCTCGAACCATATCAGAAGAAATTCGTACAGAAGCGGTCGACGGTGGCAGGGTGGAAACTCGAGAATCCCGGCGTGATCAGGCTTCCGGACGTTGTGCGGAATTCAAGGGCGACCGTTCTGATCGGTGTTACCGCGCAAAACGGACTCTTCAACGAAGCGGTTCTCACGCAGATGGCGAAAAATACGGACCATCCGATCATCTTCGCACTCTCGAATCCTACGTCCAAGTCCGAATGCACGCCCGAAGAAGTGGTGAAGGCGACGAAGGGGAAGGCGTTTATGGCGGCGGGGAGCCCGTTCGCACCTCTCCAGTACGAAGGGAAGGAGCTCATCACGTCGCAGTGCAACAACATGTTCATCTATCCCGGCATGGGACTCGGTGCGCTGGTGAGCCGCTCGTCGAAAGTGACATCGAAGATGTTCCTGAGCGCGAGCAGAGCCTTGAGTGCGCTCGTGACACCGGAGCAGCGAAGCAGGAACATGCTCCTGCCGAGCATGAAGGACATCAGGGATGTCTCGTTACACATAGCGAAGGCAGTGGCGATCGAAGCGCGCGATTCCGGCCTCGGTCGTCTCCTGAGCGACGAAGAATATGAGCGCGTCATCCGCAAGGCTCAGTGGGAGCCGCACTACTACCGCTTCAGACCGAAATAGCGCCGTCATTGCAGCTACATGAAAAGAGTCCGACCTCTCACGGTTGCTTGATGGGGAGGCCGGACTTTTCATTTGGTCGGCGTAGCTGTCCGAATGCTTTCCCGTTCCCCACCTCGGAAGTCGGACTCCTCACACGAAGAAAGGCCCGCCTAGTACGTCTCCGACCGCGACGCCATTTTTCAAGGGGGGTCGAATTTCTCCGATTCTTCGTCCTAACTGTTTTTGATGTAAGCAGATAGAGGAAAAACGGGCGAACTTGAAAAATACCAAGTTTACGGTATTGTGCATCAGGCGGCCCCCAAGTACCATAGTCGGGCGGAAAACAAGACTCCGGGGAGAGAGCTGATCTTCCGCAATCGGCCGATCTCCCCAAACACTTCCTGATAGGGAGGCTTCCATGCAAACAACAAAACGAAAATTCTTTACCTTACTCTCGGCTGCTGTGCTGACAGCACTTGTTCTTTTCCTGGTTTCGACGGGAGCGACGAACGCCGGCGCCCGACCGCAAGAGTACACCGGAGCGAACAATCACATCATCACACTTGACCAGGCGGTGAAGTATGTTCAAAACTATGCCGCAGCTCCCAAGTATGCAGTCAAGGGCGGATATTTCGACAGAAGTATATTCGATAAAATCCTCGCACAGAACGGCTGCATAGGTGTCCGTTGCTACTATGCGCAGAAGGATGATGGTTCTCCTTCCCTCGTACTCGTTGGCGTTGATACGCAGGGGAAGGATATGGCCAGTGGAATTCTTGGCGATGATTGGGTTCCGTGTCCGCCTTTGTGTGGCATCGCGAGCCCACTCGTCAAATAAGGTAAAATTGTGAAACTCCCGATCCTTGTCTATTTCGTAGTCGGAAGCTCATTCCTGGCGGCGATGGTCGCACTGGTGAGATATCATAGACTCGATACGGCGGCGAAGGCATTGGCATGGCTATGCATTGCCAACTACTGTGAGGGCGCGGTCGCGTACATCTTGAGTTTGAGGAAGATTAGAAATCTCGAGCTTCTGAACGACTACAGACCAATCGAGCTATTCTTGACCGCCTGTGTCTTCTATTTCATGGTGCAGAGCCGCACTGCCAGGAGGCTGCTTGTTCTCTGCACATCGATATTCGTTCTGGTGTGGATCGCCGACAAGATCTTTCTCGATGACCCGGGCCACCTCAACAATCGGATGGCACTGCTCTCGAGAGTTGTGGCGGTCACTATGTCGATTGCATCTCTTTACTTCGGGGCAAAGGAATCGGAGACTCTGTTCATCGAACGGCCGCTCTTTTGGGTCGGAACGGCCGTTCTGCTTTACTCCTCGGGCACGCTGCTCGTTCTTGGCTTGAGCAATCAACTTGCATTCATGAATCGTGAAATTTTCATCATGGCCTGGCAGATCAATTGGATTTTGCTCATTATGGCCAACCTTTTCTATACGAAAGGCTTGCTGTGCAAACCTCAACGCCCGAAATAATCTGGGTTCTTGTCGCAGGGACGCTGCTCCTTCTGACGCTCGCCGCAGGCTACATCATGGTGATGTTCTCGAGTCACCGGAGAGTGACCGAGGCCCAGCAGGCGAAATTCGAAGAAGTACAGCGCAGCGAGGAGCGGTACAAGAGCCTGTTTGAAAACTCCGTTGCCGGCATCATCAAGTTCTCGCTTGAGCACTGGACGGTCGTCGAATCGAATGAGGCCGTCCGGTCGCTTTTCCGGTGCACGAGCAACGAGGAGCTACAGGGCAGTATACTCAACCTTCCGGACTATGCCCGCCAGGCCATCCATCAATCTTTGCAGGCGAACGGCTTCATCTCTGAATACGAGATCCATGCCTCCCGCCGCGACGGCGAGGAGCTCTGGCTCCTGTTCTCGGCGAAGATCACGCGCGAAGACCATCTTGCCGAGGCGGTCATGGTCGATATCACGAAGCGAAAGCAATTCGAAGAGAAGATCAGGGAGCAGGGGACGCTGCTCGACCAGACGCAGGATGCGGTCATCGTTGTCGACGGCCATGGCATCATCGAGTACTGGAACTCGGGAGCCGAGCTGATGTACGGCTGGTCGCGTCTCGACACGATGGGAAGAGCGCTCGGCGCGCTTCTCTACAGCGACGAGCAATGGGAGAATTTCACCGGCGCGATGGAAGACGTCAGGCAGTACGACGAGTGGAACGGCGAGCATCGGCAACGCCGGAAAGACGGAAAGGACATTCTGGTCGAAAGCCGGTGGAAGCGGATCGAGAAGGGATCCCGGGGGCGGCTGGCGATCCTGATCGTCAATTCCGATGTGACGGAGAAACGGAAGCTCGAATCGCAGTTCATCAGGGCTCAGAAGATGGAGAGCATTGCGCTCCTGACCGGCGGTATCGCGCACGATCTTCAGAACATCCTTGCTCCGGTGGCGATGTCCATTCCGCTTCTGCGGAAAAAGCTCACCGACGAATCGGCCAGGCCCATCCTGAATACGGTTGAAGAAAGCGCCCGCAGCGGACTCGAGCTCGTGCAGAAGATTCTGACGTACGGACGCGGTATCTCGGGCCAGCGTCTGCATCTGGACGTTGTTCAGATCCTGGATGAGGTGCTGGACATCTTTGCCCCGGGAGTCGCGAGCTCTATCGACCTGCGTCGCCATGTGAACGGGAGGCCCTGTTTCGTGGCCGGTGATCACAACCAGCTGAAACAGGTGTTGCTCAATCTTCTCGTCAACGCCCGTGACGCGATGCCGTCGGGCGGTGTGCTGGACGTCGCGGTTGAGCGGCGGGATCCTGATGAGAGTCTGCTGGATGAATTTCCCGATGTGGAGAGCTGTCCGTACGTGGTTATCAGCGTGCGGGACAGCGGCAAAGGGATACCGGATGAGAACCGCGACCGCATTTTCGAACCGTTCTTCACGACGAAGGAGCGCGGCGAAGGAACGGGACTCGGGCTTTCGATCGCTCAGGGGATTGTGCAGAGCCACCGCGGGTACATCACCGTCAAGAGTGTTGCGGAGGAGGGGACGACGTTCCGGGTGTATCTTCCCGCGAGCGGTGAGTAGAGAATCTCACGCTTCGCCCCTTCCGGCAAACAGAGCGGCCGACAAGCCGGGGCTTCGCTCGCAATGACTCTGAGGTTTTTATTCGAATGAAGTTGGTGTAATGCTGTTGTGAATGGAGAGTGCTTATGGAATCGACATCATCGACGAACGGGAAGATCCCGGTCTGGGTCATTGACGACAACCAGGGATTCTGTTTCATACTCGCCGAATCGCTCAATCAGAGTGATTCGGTGCAGTGCGTGAAGACATTTCATTTTGCGAGGACCGCGCTGCAGACGCTTCCGACGGAAGTGCCGCGGCCGCATGTGATCCTGCTCGACATCAAGATGCCGCAGATGTCGGGGCTCGATGCCATCTCATCGATCAAGAGGATCGATCCCGACGTACAGATCCTCATGCTCACGTCGCATGACCTTGACGAAAACATCCGCACCGCGATGAACCGCGGCGCGTCGGGGTACCTTTTGAAATCCTCGACGCCGGAGGAGATCATTCACGCCATCGAGAACGTGGAGAAGGGGGGAACGCCGCTCGATCCGATGGTGACGAAGAGGATCATGCATGTCTTTCTCGGCCAGAACGATGAGAACCCGTATCGTCTGACGCGGCGTGAGCGCCTCATCCTTCAGTCTATTTCGAGCGGACAA
>Ga0209211_10010645_pt1 | contig 11931 bp, 10 predicted proteins | sample RifGroA2_FD_183992 | JGI IMG/M metagenome (GOLD analysis project Ga0209211, IMG submission 183992) | Groundwater microbial communities from Rifle, Colorado, USA - Groundwater A2 (SPAdes) (version 2) | ecosystem: Environmental > Aquatic > Deep subsurface > Groundwater | place: Rifle, Colorado... | reverse complement strand
CTTAGTAGACTATGCAAATTCATTAGATAAGCTGGGACCTGTAGCTAAACATGTTGAAGACTTAGAACTTGTCCTTGATGTGATTAAAGGACATGATGTTAAAGACTCAACTTCATTAAGAGATGACTTAAGAAAAGATAGGACTGTTAAGAAAATTGGATTAATTAAAGAAACATTAGATGTTGATCCAAAAATAAAAGAGATTATTCTAAAAAAGTTGGATGAGATGAATGTGAAATATGAGAAAGTTTCATTACCTAAGACCTCAAAGTATGCATTGTCTTCTTACTACATCATTGCTATGGCAGAAGCTTCAACAAATTTGGCAAAATATTGCGGGATGAGGTATGGGCAGGAAGGAAAAGTGAATATGCCTTTTAATGAATACTTCTCTGAGATAAGAACAAAGAACTTTAACAAGGAAGTGAAAAGGAGAATTATTCTGGGAACCTTTACAAGAATGGCAGGATATAGAGATGCGTTTTATCTAAAAGCGATGAAAGTCAGAACTTTGGTGATTGAAGAATACAAAGAGGCTTTTAGAAAATATGATTTGTTAGTTTCTCCTACTATGCCCATTGTTGCACCAAAACTTTCTGAGGTGAACAAATTAAAACCAAAAGACCATTATATGATGGATGTTATGACTGTGGGACCTAATCTAGCTGGTATTCCTCATATGTCTGTGAATGCAGGGTTTTACAACAACCTCCCAGTCGGAATAATGTTTACAGGAGATCATTTGAATGAGAATAAGTTGTTTAAAATTGGAGAGAATGTAATATGACTAAAATTGGGTTAGAGGTGCATCTGCAACTGAACACAAACTCTAAGGTGTTTTGTAGCTGCTCTACTAAACAGGTAGAGACCCCCAACTCTAATGTGTGTGAGATATGCTGTGGATTTCCAGGATCAAAACCTGTGCTGAATAAAAAAGCATTTGAAAAAGCATTAAAAATTGCTTTGGCTTTGAATTGTACAATCAACAAAACTACTTTCTTTTCAAGAAAAGGCTACTTTTATCCGGATTTACCAAAAAATTTTCAGATAACTCAATATGAATCCCCTATAGGGATTAATGGAAGTTTTAGGGGAATAAGGATAAGAAGAGTACATTTAGAGGAAGATCCTGGAGCATTGATTCATAAAGGAAGTTACTGTCTAGTTGATTATAACAGATCTGGAATTCCTCTAGTTGAGATTGTTACAGAACCTGATTTTAAAACAGCTAAAGAAGCGAGGGAATTTTTGAGAGAACTAATAACCGATTTAAGCTATCTAGATGTCTATGACAAAAAATCAGATTTTGGGTTGAAAGCTGATTTAAACATTTCCACTATAGGACCTAAAGTAGAAATTAAGAATGTGAATGGATTAAAAGATATAGAGGATGCTCTAACTTATGAAGAGGAGAGACAGAGCAAAGAAGTTCCCGATAGAAGTGAAACCAGAGGATGGAATGCCGAAAAAAGGATTACTATACTGCAAAGAACAAAGGAATCTGAAGATGATTATGGGTATATTACTGAAACTGACTTACCTATCCTTGAGATAAACGATAAGTTGTTAAAGGAAATTAAAAGTTCTATTCCTGAGCTATCAAAAGAAAAGTCAACAAGGTTTACCTCTCAGTACCAATTGAGTGATAAAGATGCTAAAGTCCTGTCAAATAATAAAAAACTATCTGAGCTGTTTGAGAAAGTCGCTGAAAAAGTTAACCCAGAGATAGCTGCAAAGTGGATTATAAGGGATTTAGTTAATCAACTGAACTATCATAAGAAGACTCTTGATCAAGTAAAAATAAAACCAGAATATATGGTTGACTTGTTGAAATTGTTTGAAGGTAAAAACATAACTGATAACACCACAAAACAGGTTATGATTAAATTAATCAAAGAAAAGAATTTTTCCCCAAAAGAGTATATTGAAAAAAACAATTTGGTTATGCAATCTAGTAGTTCTAAGGTTGAAAGGTGGTGTGAACAGGCAATAAAAGAGTGCCCTCAAGCAGTTGAAGACTATAAAAAAGGAAATGAATCTCTTAATTTTGTTGTAGGAAAAGTTATGCAATTGTCTAATAAAACTGCCAATCCCGATATTGTCAGAAAAATTTTAGTAAAGCTTATAAGAAAGTAGATATTACCCCTTAGTATCAAAAAGAAAGGCGTTTTTATGAATAAGAGGATTTTTGCTTTATTTGTTCTAATGTTATTTTTAATGCCTTCTGTTGCTTTATCTCAGGAAACCAGTCTTCCTCCTGAGTCTCCATCTACAGAGCAACCACCGACTCCTCCTCCAACAGAACCAAGTAGTCCTCCTCCAACTGATTCAGGATTGACCCCATTGCTCCCTGTAGAACCTAAAATATCTTCTCCAACCCCTCCTCCAACAGAGCAACCTAAAATAGAGCAACCCCCTCAACAAAAATGCCCTCCTGAAAAAGCATGTATGAAAGGGGAGGAGTGTGTTCCTTGTCCTGAACAGGAGCGAAGGGAATCAGAACCCCAGTCTGGAGGTGGAGGCTGTCCAAGCCCTCCGCCAATACCTTGTAGCTCAGATCAAAAAGCACAACCAAATTATGATGAAAAAGGATGTATTCGCAACTATAGATGTATGGGTGCAGGAACTGCTACAGGTCAAATAAATGTCCCTCAAGGATGTAAAAAAGTAGAGAATGAATATTCAGTTCAGATAGTTTGTGAACAAGACCAGCAATTCTCAAATATAAAAGCTGATAAGGAAAAATCATGTGTCCAATCAGGTGGGAGATTTTCTGTGAGAGAAGATGGCTCTTTTGACTGCTCTTTTGAGGGTAAGCAAGGATTCTTCCAACCAGTTCAATGCCCAACACCCGAAGAGCAGAAAAAAGTAGAGCAAGAATGTAGAAACAAAGGTGGTCAAGAAGAATACTTTATGGACAAGTCTGGCTGTTATGCAATTAATTGCAAGGAAAAAGGTAGTCAGCAATTTCAGAATGAAGATGAAAAAATAAAATATAGGGCAATCTCCTGCCAGGAATCAGGGGGGCAGTTCATAACAAATGAGCAGGGAATCCAGTGTGTAGGTAGCTCGCAGGAAATCAGAATTAATAAAGAATTAAAACCACTGGATGGGATTGAATTGTTGAAAATTGCATTGGAGATGGAGAATGTAATTCAGGCATTTAATGAGATTGCCTTAAAACTAGAATCGCTCCAAAAATATTATGAATCAAGGGGAGATGAAGAAAAAGCCAAGACATTTTCAATAGCACTTTCTCAGTTGGATGGTGCATTAACAAGACTTGATGAAATAAGACTCGGATTAGCTGAAAATGCAGATAACTTGCAAGCAGAGGATAGGTATAAAGCATTGGAGGATATGCAGCAGATTAATTCGATTATAAAAGATGTTGCTGTGACCTTGTTAACGGGTGGAAAATCAAAAAGAGCAGCAACACAGAGATTTGAACAAAAAACACAAATGGGAGAAATAAGTCAAGAACGAGGAATGGATATAACGGAAGCATTTCAGGATTGTGCAGACTTTTCAGAAGAATCTCCTTATGAGTTCAGGCCAGAGCCAGGAGTAATAGTAAAACTTCAGGGACTTAAAGATGGCAGGTGCGTAATGTATACAAAACCAGAAGAAGCTCCAGAGGGAATAACATTCTTATTGCCTTCAGGAGTGTATCAATTCTTTGATGATCCTAAACTTCTATTGAGGGAGGATGTAGAATGCTCACCAGAACTTGTCTGTAATATAATGAAAGATAAATTGAGATCAGGGGAGATAGGGTCATCCCAACAAGCAGAGCGTTTCGGAGAAAAGGAGAGAAATGAGAAATTGGGCATTGAATTTGGTAAACTTGGGTGTAATGAGCCTGGGTCAAAAGATAAACTTGTCCAACAATGTAAAGATCAGGGGCAATATGCTTGCGAGATAAAAGTTTCTGGCTGTGAAGACTGGATTGTATGTGAGAAAAATGAAGAAACCTGCCCACCAAACAATTACTGTGAGTTAAAGCCATATGCATGCCCTGCTGAAAAACAGCAGCAACAAGAAAAAATTGAGCCTGTGGAGAAAGAAGATTCCCAACCCTTTGGCCAAAATCCGAATAAATTAGATATTGGGGAGATAGAGCCTATAGCATCTAGTGTAGTCAAAGAAATAAACCAATTTATTAGAGGTGAATAAGATGAAAAAAATGATATGCTTGCTGTTATTGCTTTTTGTATTAATTGGAGTAATAGGCTGCAATATTGGAGAAGATAAGTCAACTGTACGATCAGAAAAAGAAGCGAAGCAAACAGTTTCGGAATTAAGCAATGACTTGACAAATTTAAGTACCGACTTGGATAGCCTTAATAAACAATTGAGTTGATATTCTTTTGTAGGATAAATTATTTAAAGAAATGCTCTCTTTTAAAAAGAAAGTGGAATCAATGAAAACCGTAGTTCTTGCCTTGGGCGGGAATGCAATAATCCAGAAAGGAGAAAAAGAGACTTATAGCACTTTAATAAACAATATTAGGCAGATGTCAAAAGTGATTGCTCCTATTGTGAAAAAATACAGAGTTGTTATCACACACGGAAATGGATATGAAATAGGCAACTTGCTTCTTCAAAATGAAATAGCCAGAAATAAAGTGCCGCCAATGCCTCTGGATATTCTCGGTGCTCAATCCCAAGGGTTAATTGGATATCCTTTAGAGGAGCAATTAACCAATGAATTAAGGAACACAAGAAAAAACATTATTGTTATTTTAACACAGGTACTAGTAAATAGAAATGATCCTGCTTTTAAAAATCCAACTAAATTTATCGGTCCATTCTATACTCATTCACAGTATAAGAAATTAAGCAGAAAATATAAAATTAGAAAGGATTCTAACAGGGGGTATAGGAGAGTTGTTCCTTCACCAAAACCTACTAAGATTTTAGAGTTTAAGACTATAGACTTTTTAGTTAGAAAAGACAATGTTGTTATTTGCGGAGGGGGAGGGGGCATTCCTGTCATAAATAAATCTGGGAGACTTATTGGGGTTGAGGGGGTAATAGACAAAGATTGGGCTTCTTCCTGTTTGGGAAAAAGCATAAATGCTGATACTTTGCTGATATTAACAGGTGTTAAAAATGTTTGTTTAAACTACGGCAAAAAGAATGAAATCAAATTAAAAAAACTAAGTGTTAAAGAGGCCAAAAACTATTTAGAAAATGGGGAGTTTCCTCCTGGAAGCATGGGACCAAAAATAGAGGCAGCTTTAGATTTTCTAAAAACCGGGAAAAGAGTTATAATCACTGATATTAACAATGCGCAGAAAGCATTGAGGGGTAAGGCGGGGACGCAGATAACAAAACAATAAGTTTATTAAAAAAGAGATTTCACTATGTAATAGAGAGGTGATAATTTGAGAGAAATAAAAACTGAGCGAGAATTATTAGCAAGATTAGAGAGTTATTACCTTTTTGATGAAATTAAGAAATCTAATGCTTTTGAAAAAAAGTTTCGGTTAGCAAAAAAATATGTTAAATATTGTCTTTTAAAACAAAAAAAATTAACTAATGCTCAAATAGCTAGGAAACTATCGTTAAATTACGGTACGGTAAGAGGATGGAGTAAGCAAATACCACATTTAATAAGGATAGCTTCTCAGATTCCTGCACAAAATTTACCTGAAAATTTTAAATGGTTAAATTTTTCTATGGTGGGGCAATGGCAGTATAAAGATTTTATAAAAGTTCCAATTAAAATTAGAAGTTATAATGATATAATCTTTGTATTAAGACAGTTGAATAGCTTGAGTAATAATAGAACCTTACAATGGAAAAATAATTTTGGATATATATCTAGGGAACAAGCCTTTGGTTATGTTCTTGGATTAATGATTAGTGATGCTGATAAAGATAAAAATTCTTTGACTTCTTTGAGGATTAGAATGGGTCTTTCTAGAGTTTATGAATGGAATAAGAATATTGGTGAAGCACTGTGCTATTGTCTTAGTATAATTGGAATAGATGCAAAAAGAGTTAAAGATGGTAAACCTTATAATAGGAATCTTAATGGGAAATACATTTGGAGGTCTCAATTAACTTCTTTTTTGGCATGGATGAAAAAATCTTGTTTGGGTTTGGACTTTAATGAGACTACAACATATACTGAAGTAAAGATGGATTGGGTGTTTAGGTCCTCAAATGATATTAAACTATGGATGCTTAATGGAATATATGATGGGGATGGTTGTGCTTACATAAGAGGATGGCAAATTACAAATGCTGCTAGACCGAATCAGGAATTTTTTAATCGTCTTTTGAGAACTTTTAATATAAAATCTGTGACTAGGGGACCAAAGTCTATAATAGAAACTAAAGAAAGTTTAAGATTAGCTTCTTTTTTGCCCATATTTAGATTTGCGACTGGAAAAGTTGAAAAGACTAACCTTATGGTTAAAATGATGAAAAATAGTGGAGGTATACTGAGAAGAGATGATTATTATAAAATTATGAATAGAATAGTGACTTTGAATAGAGAAGGGCTTCAACCTAGGGATATTCCTTTTTCCATATATAATGAATTTGGAGTTGGGATTCATCCAAGAAGGATCTATACTGTTTTAAGTAGGAGGGATTTGTTTGGCAAATAAAAAACGCAACCTAATCTGCTTAGGAGCAGGAGGCAGGGATTTCCATAATTTCTTAACTTATTTTAAAGATAATAAAAATTATAATGTAGTTTGTTTTACAGCTGATCAAATTCCTGGAATAGAGAAAAGGGTTTTTCCTAAGTCTATGGCTGGGAGATTATATAAAAAGAGCATTCCAATCTATCCTGAAAGTGATCTACCAAAATTAATAAAAAAATTTAAAGTTGATGAGGTTTGTTTTTCCTATAGCGATGTTTCTCATGAATATGTTATGCATAGAGCATCTTTGGTTATTGCGAATGGAGCTTCATTTTCACTTTTAGGGACAAATGACACTTATATCAAATCAAAAATCCCAGTGATTAGTGTCTGTGCTGTTAGGACTGGTTCTGGAAAAAGTAAAGTAAGCAGAAGAATTGCTTTATTCTTAAGAGATCAGGGATACAAAGTTGTTGCTATAAGACACCCAATGCCTTATGGAGACTTAAAAAAAGAGGCTGTTCAAAAATTCTATCAATATGAAGATTTAGCAAAGAATAACTGTACTGTTGAAGAAAGGGAAGAATATGAGCCTCATTTAAGGATGGGTATAGCTGTTTTTGCTGGTGTTGACTATGTTCAGATTGTAAAAGAGGCTGAGAAAGAATTTGATGTTATAATCTGGGATGGGGGGAATAATGATTTTCCTTTTATAAGGCCTGATTTACATACTGTTGTAGTTGACCCCAGAAGAACAGGGCATGAGACTAAATATCATCCTGGAGAAGCTAATTTTAGGATGGCAGATGTGATATTGATCGTTAAAATGTGGGGGGTTGGTTCAAAAGAAATTAATGAAATAAAAAGTAGTGCTAAGAAATTAAATCCAAAAGCAAAGGTTATGGTAATAAAATCTGAAATTGTATCTGATAATGGAGAATTTATCAGAGGAAAGTCTGTTTTAGTTGTTGAAGACGGGCCTACATTGACTCATGGAGGCATGACTTATGGAACTGCAACTGTTGCAGCGAAGATATATGGAGCTAAGAGAGTTGTGGATGCTCAGAAGTATGCTGTAGGCTCATTAAAAAACGTTTATAAACAATATCCCCATCTTGGCAAAGTTTTACCAGCTGAAGGTTATGGAAAAAAACAATTAGATGACCTTAGAAAGACTATCAACAGAGCCAAGGCAGACTTAGTTGTACAGGGAACGCCTTCAGATATAAAGAGATTACTAAATCCAAACAAACCAGTAGTGTACGCAGGATATGACATTAATGTAAATAGTTTAAAGCCTTTATTCAAGTTAATAAAAAAGATTGTGAAATGAAACATTTAATTTCTATTGAAAGTTTGAGTAAAAATGACTTACTTGATTTTATTTCTTTGGCTCAGAAGATAAAAAAATCTCCCGGGAAATATAGGGCTAAACTAAAAAACAAAGTTCTTTTAGACCTGTTCGAAAAACCCAGTTTAAGAACTAGACTTTCTTTTGAAGTAGCGATGTATCAGTTGGGAGGGCATACTATCTTTTATGACTTAGAAAACTCTCCTTTTGAAATGGGCAAGGAATCTATTGAAGATACTTCCAGGGTGATATCAAGATATGTGGACATAATTATGGCAAGGTTATATTCTCAAGAAAATTTAGTTAAACTTGCTAACAATGGAAATGTTCCCGTAATAAATGGATTAACTGATTATGAACATCCATGCCAGATACTTGCAGACTTACTAACTATCAAAGAAAAACTAAAAAGGCTAACTAGCCTTAAACTTGTATATATTGGTGATGCGAAGAACAATGTAACTCACTCTTTGATGTTTGCTTGCTCTAAACTAGGAATCAAAATGTCTATAGCCTGCCCTAAAAGTATGCACCCTTTAGTGCATGTAAAAGGGATTGAGATTACACAAGACATAAACAAAGCAATAAAAAATGCCAATATACTTTACACTGATAGCTGGATGTCTTACCAGATTCCAAAGTCACAACACGCTAAGAGAGTGAAATTATTGAAGAGATATCAGATTAATGAAACTTTGATGAAAAAAGTACCTAATGCGTTGTTTATGCATTGTCTGCCCGCGAAGAGAGGAGAAGAGGTTACTTCAGGAGTGATGGATTCAAAAAGATCTATTGTATTTGACCAAGCTGAGAATAGATTGCACATCCAGAAGGCCATTCTTTTGAAACTTTTATAAACTGAATTTGATTTGATTGTGCTATGAGAATAGGGATTATTGGTGGGGGGTTTTGTGGCAGTTTATGTGCTAAAAAACTTGAAAAGCGTTTTGATGTTACCCTAATTGATAATAAAGACTTTTTTGAGTTTACTCCTTCTATACCACGCGTTTTGTGTGATTATGACTACAGAAATAAAATTCAAGTAAAACATACTGATTATTTAAGGAAAGCTAAAGTTATAATTTCAAAAGTTGATGAAATTGGAGAGGGGTATTTAATAGTTGGAAGTAAAAAATTAAATTTTGATTACATTATTGTTTCTACAGGGTCTTCATATCATGTTCCATTCAAGTCAAAAGTTGTTTCTACACTATCAAGGTCCAGGGGCTTACTAAGGATTGCCAATCAATTAAGAAATGTAGATGAAATCCTTATAGTTGGAGGAGGGGTGGTGGGGGTTGAGGCTGCTGCAGAGATACTGACCAGAACTAAAAAAAATGTAATACTTGTACATTCACACAATAGGCTTATGCATAGGTACCCAAAGAAAGTTGGGGACTACGCAATGAAGTTTTTAGAGAATAGAGGGTGTAAGATTTTATTAAATAATAGGATTACTTCCCATAAAGGAGGATGGTTTATTACGGATAAAAAGAACAAATTTAAACCTGGTCTAGCATTGTTGTGCACAGGTATTACTCCTAACTTTAACTTTAAATCTAAGATAGCATCTGATGAATACGGATTTTTAATTGTAGGTTCCACACTTAAGATTGGAAATAAAATTTATGCTGGAGGAGACATAATTAATATCATGGAAGAGAAGACGGCTCAAAATGCCAGGAACCATGCTAGTTTAATATGCAAGAACCTGGAAAGAGAGATTAAAGGTAAATCTCTTTGTGATTATAGAACTAAAAAAACTCCAATGGTTATAAGCTTAGGGTCTAATCATGGAATTTTCTTTTATAACAACTTTGCATTTAAAGGTTACACCCCTAGCCTGATGAAGAAATTTATAGAAAAGAGAGTAATGATAGGGTATAAGCTTTTTTAGATTACACCATTTCATCCACCAAGTAACTATAAATCTCCCCAAATGTCGGATGGAGATGCGGCATTTTTGCGAGATCATGTAAGGTAGCTTTGTAATACCACAAAGGGATTGCCTTATGAATTAGATCTGAAGCTTCATTACCTACAATAACAACTAAATCGTATTGCATAATTAGAATGAATTTAATTCATATAAAAATCTTTGTTTGGAAAGTCATGAAACTATGCTTTTATGTCAATTCTTTGCCCCTTTGAATCTGCTGGTGGTGTTTCGTCAACTAAAACTGTTACGTTATATGGTTTTCCTGTTGCAGTATAATAGACTGTTCTCATTTCTACTCTTGGTGTGCCAGAGGCCCCAACATATTCTTCAGTTCCAAAAGCAGTTTGAGCCTTTAATTCTTCTTTTCTAGCAGTATCTCTTTGGATACGCCCCTCTTCAATAGTTCTCTCTATCCCTTCTTCTGGGTTTGGGCTCTGCTGTTCCTTCTTGGATCCCAGGCAGAAATATTTACTGTACTAACCTTATCTATTGCCATATGATTCTTAATGAACAATGATTTAAAAGCTTATTCTAGAACACTGTATTTTCTGAAATTATAGGATGGAGAATATTTATAAATGTTTATTATAGACAATATTTTATGCGATGGTAGTATAGTGGTTAGAATATATGTAATTTTACCATATGGCCAATATTTTGCCTTGCCAAGGCAGAGACCGGGGTTCAAATCCCCGCCATCGCATTTTACAAATACAACTTTTCTATTACGTTTTTTATTATTTCTGCAGCTACTTCTGGGTACCAGAGGTTGATAAAGTGGCTACCTTCTACTTCCATAACGGATTTATCTTTCATATCATTTAATTTTCTTTTAGGACCATGAGCCAGTTCCCCATTGAATACGTTTTGGAATGTAATGCATGGTTTTGGGGAATTTTCTAAGGTGCTCTTTGTAGCCCTCACATAATTTTGAGCGGTCACATTATCTTTGAGCCTTGTGAGTATGTATGGTCTGCAATATTTAGAGATTATTTTTAAATCACGAGAAAATACAGCTCTTTGTTCTCGGTTTAGGCTTCTTAGATTAAAAGATCCATATCTTTTGATAATATTTGCTATTATTCTCTCAGTTTCAAAGAGGATTGCTTGTTTGTAGGGTCTGTCTACTTTTTTGAAAAAATCAGAGTATTCTCGATTTACTTCAGTCATTGTTTCCATAATGTCCTTCTTTTTACCCTTGAGTTCTATGAAATCCATTATTCCTGGAAGACTTTTTAGTCTGTTAAACTGCCTATGGACTAGTATAATGGTTGATCCTGATTCTATCTCTGCCCAAAAGTTTTGGTATATTTTTAGTCTGGCTTCGTAATCATTTTCGTCTTCTGCAACCCATGCATACCTTTTCCTGTATTCAAAAAATTCATCCGCCTCTGAAGCTTTGCTATACATTGATGTTGCGGTTTTGACATCTGGGATGTCTCTATTAAAGTCTACTCCTAGAACCCTATCCCTTGGAAGATTCCCAACAACCAGCTTTCCTCCTAATAACTTCCAAAGAATGCTTCCTACTGTTTCACTATTATCATCCCTAGAAGTCGTTCTTTCTAATGCCGGACCTGAATGAGGGCAAGCTATGACATAGTCTCCTTTTGTCTTGTATACTATAAATCCCCTTTTTACATCAATCTTCATACACTAAATATTTCCTAATTATATATAAACGTAAGCCTTTAAAACTAGATTTTCTGCTTCTTCTTATGGAGTTTAAAGAAAAATTTGTCGAAAAATATGCATCTTTAACCGATATAGACAGGTTTCTGGAGTTCTCTTTAAAGAGTATAAGAAAGTCAATAAGGGTTAATACTTTAAAAACTTCTGTTACTGATTTAAAAAAGAGGCTTAAGGACTATAGACTTACTCAAGTTCCTTGGTGCAATGAAGGCTTCTTTGTGGAGGGGCCAAGAACGGATCTTGGGAATTTAAAGGAGCATCAGCTTGGGCTATTTTATGTTCAGGAAGCTGCTTCTATGATTCCTCCCTTAATATTAAACCCAAAACTAGGGGAAATAGTGTTAGAT
>Ga0209211_10010644_pt1 | contig 11931 bp, 8 predicted proteins | sample RifGroA2_FD_183992 | JGI IMG/M metagenome (GOLD analysis project Ga0209211, IMG submission 183992) | Groundwater microbial communities from Rifle, Colorado, USA - Groundwater A2 (SPAdes) (version 2) | ecosystem: Environmental > Aquatic > Deep subsurface > Groundwater | place: Rifle, Colorado... | reverse complement strand
ATGATGAACCCGTCGCGCTTTGCCGGAGTGCGTGTAAATACACGATAATTCCGTGCCGATTATGAAATAAACATCTTTAATGGCTGGCTCTTTAAACCGCGGATCTTTTATTCTTAAATTAGGCTTGAGGCGATACAAACCATTACCCACCGGCTCTAATTTACTTTGAATTTCGGCAAACCACTTGGGGTGGGTAAAATCACCGCAGGAAACAAGGCTTAAACCCTTAATGCGGCACCACAAATCAATGTTTTCCAAGGTCAGCTGTGGTGAGCAAGCTCGGGCATATCGTGAGTGAATGTGAAGGTCGGCGTAATAATGCATATTATCAGTGTACCATGAGTATAATATGCCCGTGTACACTTAAGCATTAAATAAAAAAGGTAGCTGGCAGAAAAATCCGGCTACCTTGTTGCTTTCCCGATTTAATGGGTTTATTTTGCTTGGACGAGTGTTTGACGCCAAGCACTAATCAACTTTTCCACTGCCGCCCCATTGCCCGCCGATTGTACATCGTACAATGCTTGGATGATATGATTGGCATGGGTACCAAACCGATCAAGGCGATCCTCCATATTAGAAGGCGAGTAGAGTCGATTGAGAAACCCACCAGCCTGGTTAGAGTATATGGCAGGATGGGGCACCTCTACCAAGACCGGTCTTGGTTCACATAAATACCAGAGCTTAATAAGACCTTCAAGGCAGGTTCCATACCGTTCTAGTTTGAGCTGCTGCGAGAGAAAATCGGCTACCCACCTTTTAATACACCAGAAACCTGTCAATGGATCAGTGATGTGTTGCCACCCGGTAACTGCCCGAATCTGAGAAGTCACGGCGATATTCAATAAATCGCGGTCGAGTGGTGGATTATAGCGCAGCGACTCTGGATGATAACGCGAAGCAGTGACAAGATCTATCCCCTCAACCAAACGGCCTATAACTACCGACAAAAGGTTAACGTCGTGCTGACCGTCAGCATCCATCGTCACCACAAAATCATACCCCTCATCAACCGCTAACCGATAACCACGCCGCAGACTGAAGCCCAAACCACGATTACTATCATTCCTTACCAAACGGTAACCGCTATTGGAAATGACCTTTATAGTGTCGTCGTTTGAACCATCGTCAATCACCACGATATCAACTGCCAAGTCCCTGAGCTGCTTAATAGCTCCCTGAAGCCGCGGTAAAAAATGTGTAAGGGAAATTGCTTCATTGCACGCCGGTACAACTACGATTCCTTTCATGATACTAGCCCTCTTTCTTTTAAAAAAACTATTTTTGTATATTTTACTGATTAACTTTCTTAATTATTTCATCAACTGTCAATATAATTGTTCTCTGGGAATTTGAGTTATCAATTAAAAATTTACGTTCTATTGAACTATGCTCAAAAAAATAACGGTAACAGTCACGCTTCTGCCGCGCCTTTTTTAATCCTTCGTCTCCCCATGGAAATTCTTTATTAGACGATAACCGATCTCCTAAGCGCTGATTTAATGAATCGTCATCAAAATCAATCAATACTAGATGTGTATTTAATTCATTCAGCCTCTTTTCAATACTATGGAATGGTTCTTCTATGCTGTAAAAAAGCTTAAGATAAACACTAGCCGTCAGGTGAAAACGATTAAAGATTAATTCTTCGGCTGAAACTCTATTAAAAACCGACAAGAAGGCCTGAAGGCGGCGGTGATGATATTCAATGGCTGAATCTACTGTCTTTATACTCTCCAAAAATTTTGGGTGGTAATAACCATGTAGTGTTACAACCACTGAGTGGACAAAACGTCTTTCCAACTCATGCGCAATGCTGGTTTTACCAGACAGATTTGAACCTTCAATAATAATTTTTGGTGCGGCCATAATTAAAAACCCACTTTACTCAAAATTTCTAGCTGCTCCGACATATTAACCCCCAGCGCCTCCACTGGGTCAACCAACACTGCAACAGGTTCTATCCCTTGCTTAAAAGCAATCCCTACTAAATCGGTTAAATAATACTCCTGCTGGTAATTGGTATTGGTTAATTTATCTAAATTTTGCCACAACCACTTGGCCTGAAAACAGAAAAAACTTGGATTGACTTCGGTAATTTTTAATTGCTCTGACGTCGCATCCTTTTTCTCAATAATTCCCTCAATCTTGCCCTGCTGATTACGTAAAATCCTCCCAAAATCATTGTAGACGGTGCGCCAATCATTAAAATCCGATACTGATACGGTAGCCATAGTTAATACCGCATTTGATTTAAGATGCATGTCGGCTATTTTTTTTATAGTATCCGCTGACAAACACGGGTGATCGCCATATAACACCATGACATTTTCCGCGCGATCAATTAATAATGATTTAGTTGCTGCCACGGCATGGCCGGTGCCTAATTGCTCGGGCTGAGTTATATAAGTATAATTTTTCCCTAAGGCCGCCTTTACTTGATTGGCCTTTTGCCCAACTACTATCATCACTGACTCACATACTTTCGCCAAGGCTATTGCATCAAGCAGGTGTTTAATCATCGGCTGACCGTTAAGCGAAACTAAAACTTTAGGCAACTCGGAATTTTTCATACGCTGGCCGTGGCCTGCCGCCAACACCACTACTTGTAATTTAGTTTTTTTTAGATTCTTGTCCATAACGATTCAAAAAGTAATTTTTGGGTTTCGTAAATTCCCTGGTTTTGAATTATTAAACCCACGGGCATGCCGGCTTCCACTGTAGATATCATGGCCAACCGTCCTGCATAAATCAAAGTGTAAGTGGGGGACGATTCATCTTTACTTAACCATTTACGCTCAGATAGTTGCGCAACTTCGCCGCCGGCGCCAATGGCTAAAACTTTAACTTTAATTTTTTGCGCTATTCTCTGTTCAGTAAAATCTGGATAAGCGGCGTATAAATATTTCCGAACCGCCGCGGAAGAATATGCATAATATTCTTTATCAGCTTGTAAAGCCACCTGATCTAGCACGTCTTGTAAAATAATCCTTACGCCTGATAAACCATCGTAATACGTAACCACCGGCCGATCGGCCACAATCTTAGCAATAGAACGCAATTGTGGCACCAACTCTTTCAAATCATTTTTTAAGGCCGTAAAACTTTCTAATTTATTTTGCCAAGCGTCAAACAGCTTCTTGGGATCTTCGGCCACAAAATACTGATGCTTATCTTTGTGATAATAACCAGCTAAACCTTGGTCACGTAGACTTTTTAAAATGTCGTATGTGGTGCCGCGGTTTACGCCAGCTTTACCCGCCACCTTTCGTACCGGAGAAGGCCCTAGCTCCAACAAAGCCAAATATATCCTGACTTCTTTATCCGACAAGCCATATTTACCCAAAATTTGATCGATTTTACTCATATTTTCTTTGTCCGAAAGTTTTCTACAAAAGTTATCAACATAAGGTATTATAAGTCTAAATTAAACAAAAAAATTGTCAAATTAATTTTGACACTCCTCCGTCCCGACGGTTATCGGGACTTCGGCGTGCGGGACGAAAAAACGCCATAGAAAACGCTCAATAAATTCGTCTAGCGCTTATATCAGGATATACTAAAAAATTTGACAATCAAAAAACCAGCAATTATGTCCTGGCAATGCCTGCCTGCCGCAGGCAGGGCCTACCCATACACCCGGTCCGACTTGTTCGGACCGGTACTCGGGAAGTATCACCTGTCGGTTGACTGCTTGGTGAGGTACACAATTCTCGCACTGGCCTACTTTCCCACAGGCTAATGCCTGAGTATCATCGGCGCAGATGGGCTTAACGACTCTGTTCGGAATGGGAAGAGGTGTGACCCCATCGCTTAAAGCACGAGAATTCTATATCTCACTTTTGAAAATTCGACAGGTGAATCGGCGCACAAGGGCTTTCCGCCTCCATTACTTGATAGTAATTTCGGCGGATCCGCCGCAGCAATAATTTATTAGCGGAGGCGGAAACACTCTGTGGCCACCGCCTAACGGCGGGGGGGGTGTGACCCCTCGGCTTGTCGTCGCTACGCGAGATCTAGCGCAGCTACGAAATCACCAAGACGTAATTGCTGGCTTTACTAAATACCAGCGGAAGTTGCCGGCGTTAAATATAACGCCAAGCTTATCACTACTGATAAGAGCAGAAAAAGTAAAGCTAATTTTAATCCTTCACTTTGTTTATTTAACATATTTTGGGCACTGACACTTAATAAATTAACTATACATGATTACCGTGTAAAAGTTAAGTGTGATAAATTTGAATATTCGTTCTTGTGGTTAAACCTTCAGCTAATTAGTATGGCTCGGCTGAAAGCATTACTGCTCTTACACCTACCACCTATCAACCCCATAATCTCTGGGGAGCTTAATAACGAAACCTAATCTTGAAGACGGCTTCACGCTTAGATGCTTTCAGCGTTTATCCGTGCCGAACGTAGCTACCCAGCTATGCCCCTGGTAGGACAACTGGTACACTAGAGGTTCGTTCTTCCCGGTCCTCTCGTCACATTTATCCACTCTCACGAGTGGTGTAGACTATATCTTCACCCTCCCGCAGCGGGTAGGGGTCAGCGTGTGATAGAAGTTTAATTTCCTGATTATCAGGTACCTTCTATCTCATCCGTTCCCTTTTTTATAGGTACTAGGAATCAGTCGTTACGGGGTCAAACCTACAATTTTCCAAAGTTCCTTTCTCGTCTTCTTAGTTCGTGTGGCATAATTGTGCCCTTGTACTGTCAATAGACAGTTACAAAGAAACCGCTTGTTGCGCGCCGTTAAGGCGGCTATTGGCCGGCGCAACAATATGCCGCAAGCCTTATAAATGGCTTGCGCTTGCACTTTCTTAAAGCGCAAATATGGGAGTAGGAATTTTAGAATAGTTCGTACTTGTATATAACCATTGACTCGTACTTCGGTAATACCGTCGCGGCGTCGGGATACATATCCGATTCCGAGCTTACGACGAATCCAAAGTAGCGGTGCCTCGTGGCGGGTGTCTTGGTAAAAACAAATCGTTACCATAAAACGCCAGCCGCGTCTACTCTCGTGACGATTCTTTAGCTGCAACATTAAGCTGCCATCGCCATCGAGAAAACCAGCTATATACGCATACTCAACTGCTGTTAATGTAGGTCGACTTCCCACGGTATTATCTTCAGTAGAATTAACTATTGGTCCTCAAGTACACGATACCACAATTCTTTGAACCGATCAAGAAGTGGTTGATCAACCAATGATCTACGGAAGACTTCACCGTTATTAGCTGTATTGTCAGCCCGAATTACTTCGGGCAGTAGCAAGGGCCCTTAAGGGCCTACTAGGGAAGAGCCTTCTCAAGTTTCGAGCGCCCGCGACAGATAGGAGACCGAACTGTCTCCATGATTAACCCAACTATTTCTAGTGGCATAGACTATATCTTATCCCTCTTTTCTCACTGTGAGAGTAGGGACCAAGCGTGTGATAGAAGTTTAATTTCCTGATTATCAGGTACCTTCTATCTCATCCGTTCCCTTTTTATAGGTACTAGGAATCAGTCGTTACGGGGAGTCCTCAAAGAATGCACGTACTACTTGAGTAGTATTTCGCCGACGTTTAGAATAATTCAACTCCTTAAATTGGTCAATTAATCCGCCAACTTTAAGAAGTAACTTTTTGTCTAAGCGTTTATATCTTGGAAGAATTTTTGCAATTCTTTGAGCCACGTCAACATGAGGCTTTTTTAGGCGTAGATAAGGCTTTAACATGGTGAGTACTTCCATTACGGGTTGTATCCCGACAATAGTGTACTCGGCCATGCCATCCTTACGCTGCCTAATATATCCATACGACAACTTATTCTTCAACCAATCCAAATGTGCTTGGTGTACCTGTTTTTGATAAAACACCACACTAGCACGAACTTGATATCCATACACATAATCTTTTCGTCGTACAAACTGAAACATTACACATCCATCGCCGTCTAAAAATCCGGCTATGTATGCTTTTTCTGCTTCAGTTAACCTCATAAGACGATTACTCTTCCCTCGGTATTGCCCTTTCTCCGTTCGGTCAAAATTAGAGAGGAGGGTTTCACCGATATTAGCTCGATTTTACATTTATGTTACCATAAAAGGTCGCAAGTGTTTACGACGTTCTGAACCCAGCTCGCGTACCGCTTTAATTGGCGAACAGCCAAACCCTTGGGAGCTTCTTCACCCCCAGGATGCGATGAGCCGACATCGAGGTGCCAAACCTGGTCGTCGCTGTGGACGCTTGGACCAGATCAGCCTGTTATCCCCGGAGTAACTTTTATCCGTTGAGCTTCGACCATCCTATATTGGATCGTCGGATCACTAACTTCTGCTTTCGCAACTGCTCGGGTAGTAACCCTTGCAGTAAAGCTGGCTTGTGGGTTTGCCCTATCACTCCCGTTTCCATCGGGAGCTAGCCAACCTTAGTAAACGCCTCCGTTACATTTTGGGAGGCCACCGCCCCAGTCAAACTACCTACCAGATACTGTCCCATTGCCGGATAACGGCTAATAGTTAGAATATAAACTCCGTTAGAGTGGTATCTCACATTGCGACTCCGCCCCAACCAAAGTCAGGGCTTCAAAGTCTCCCACCTATACTGAGCAAACAAAACTTATATTCAATACCAAGTTGTAGTAAAGCTTCACGGGGTCTTTTCGTCTAGTCGCGGGTAATCCGCATCTTCACGGATCTTGCAATTTCACCGAGTCCCTTGTTGAGAGAGTCGTCAAGTCGTTATGCCATTCGTGCGGGTCGGAACTTCATAATAGAACCGTGAATCAAAAATTCAGAACAATGAATTAAGAATCATGGTCCAATACGCTTAGTGTTACCCTTACGCGCCTTAAGTAAGGCTCTTTGTCGCCAAAGAGATCGGACTATATCATCACCCAGTCATTCGACTGGGGCATGGCGTATAGTCTCTGAGGATTTATAGGAAATTCAAAATTTAAAATGCAAAAATCAAAATTACGAATCAAAATGCAAAATTTTTCAATTCTACATTGTCATTTTACATTTTAATTTTTTATTTTTAAATTTCCCATATCTTTCCTGCTGATTGTCCGCACTGCTTGGTTTGTTACGCCACTTGGCGTACCAGCAGATACTCGGATATTCCAGCATATAGCCAAATTTTACGCTAATTAATCGCTGTTTACCTATTTCCCTTAGCGCACTACCTTACGGTAGTTTCGGGCAAGTTGCCGCACGCAATTGTTACCCGACAAGGAATTTCGCTCTTGATGTTACTGATCTAATAAATAGATCGACGCAGGCATTTCTGCTGCGTTCTGTATGTCGCCATACAGTTCGGACTATATCTTGTCGCTCATTGAAAAATGTGGGTTACTTTGCTTATGCATTTCACCCTTTTTCAATAGAACGGCCTCAGCGTATAGTCTCTGGGGGGAACTTTCGAGACTATGGGACAATAATTTCAATTTTCTCGCCACTATCGTTGATCTTCATCAGCTTCAAAATAAGCAGCGAATTATCACCATGAGCCTGTCGGCATTTCTTGAAGTTTGTAATTACTTCTTCATCAGAAATACCCTGAACCGGAATTGGTGTTGGAGAAACATAACCATTTTCTCTATTAACCAGACATGCTTCGTATTTCATACGTGCTCCTTTTCTTGTTCTTCCCTGCTGGTTGTCCGCACCGGGCACATTTTCACCTTAATGGTAGGTAGTACCGGATACACCGGATATTCCAGCATATAGCTAAGTTTTCTTCTACATCTCCGATCGGCATGGATCGGAGTTCAAAGGAGGTCTTGCACCTCACTAAGGCAGGTTTATTCACCTTAGGACGGTTCTGTCGTGTTACACCCCGCTTATGAGCGGGACTCCCGATTGGGTACGGGACTCACAGTCGCCCGTGAGATCGGACTATATCATCTCGCTACCTCTCCTGTCAGTGATAGGGAGAGACGAGTTTGGCGTATAGTCTCTGGGGATACTAAGCCGCCACTCTGTAGCGGAATTTCTAAATCTTAATTTCTAATTCCTAAATAAATCCAAATGACTAGCGATTAAAACTTTTAGACATTAGACATTTTAAAATTGAGAATTTATTAGAAATTAGTAATTAGACATTAGTCATTCCGACGTGGAGCATCGGTTAGTCTTTCCTGCTGATTGTCCGCACTGCTTGGATTATTACGCTATATAGCGTACCAGCAGATACTCGGATATTCCAGCATATAGCCAAATTTATTTAGTTTACCAATAAGATAACTACAACCGTCAGTTTATAGTTACCGCCGGCGTTCATCAGCGCTTCAGCTCAAGGCTACGCGCGCTCCGCTAACGCTCCGCTAAATTTAAAATGTAAATATCAAAAATGAAAATTCAGGTAATTATTTCGTCCCGCCAAGGCGGGACTCCATAATTTTACATTTTGACTTTTGACTTTTTAATTTAGTGCTGAGCAATAGCGAAGCACACTCACCTCTCACCTTAACGTTCTGACACTGGCCAGGCATCAGCCCCTATACATTGCCTTACGGCTTTAGCAGGGACCTGTGTTTTTGGTAAACAGTCGCTTGACGTCTTTTACTGCGTCCGCCTTGCGGCGGAAGGCCTTATCCCGAAGTTACGGCCGTTGTTTTGCCGAGTTCCTAAACAAGGGTTCTCTCGTTCACCTGAGGCTACTCGCCTCACCCACCTGTGTCGGTTTACGGTACGGATGCCATATATTTAACCCTAGGGGTTTTTCTTGGCTTACATCTTACTCTGGTTGATTCCGTGTTGCCACTTCCTCTTCTCATCAAACGCCGGCTGATGTATTCCGGATTTACCTAGAATACACCGGCATTTGACCAACGTTCATAACCAAATAACGTCAGAATCTAATGTAAGCGTCACCTCATTGGAAATATATGGCAGGGCAGGAATATTAACCTGCTTGTCCATCGCCTACGCTTTTCAGCCTCAGCTTAGGCCCGCCTCACCCTGGGACGATTTGCGTTGCCCAGGAAACCTTGGGTTTACGGTGTTCGGGGTTCTCACCCGAATTATTGTTACTTATACCAACATTCTCACTTCACAGATCTCCACCCCGCCTCACGGCTAGGGCTTCATCGTTCTGCGAACGCTCCTCTACCGCACGTCCCGATAAATCGGAACGGCTCGCAAGTTCGGTATCAAGCTTAAGCCCCGGTAAATTTTCGGCGCTCGGTCACTAGACTAGTGAGCTGTTACGCTTTCTTTAAAGGATGGCTGCTTCTAAGCCAACCTCCTAGTTGTGTAAGCGGCCAAACTGCCTTTTACACTGAGCTTGAATTTAGGGACCTTACTTAGCGATCATGGGCTGTTTCCCTTTTGACCAGTGGAGCTTAGCCCCCACGGTCTGACTCTGTTTCTTGGCTTACCGACATTCGGAGTTTGGTTGGACCGTCTAGGCTTAAAGCCATGACGCTCCATTCAGTGCTCTACCATCGGTAAGTAATAAAACAGGCTATACCTAAATATATTTCGAGGAGAACCAGCTATCTCCGAGTTCGATTGGAATTTCTCCGCTAGCCACAACTCATCCCCGCGTTTTGCACAGCGCGTGAGTGCGGGCCTCCATACGGTTTTACCCGTATTTCACCCTGGCCATGGCTAGATCACCCGGTTTCGGGTCTAGTGATAGCAGCTGTTGAACAAGAAAAGCGGTGCGCGCAAATAGCACGCTCCACTTTTCAAATTCAGTTCGGCGGTTAAGCCTCGCTTTCACTGCGATTCCATCCCGTAGGATTTAATCTAAAGCTACTACCAACTAACTCGTTGGTTCATTCTTCAATAGGAACGCCATAGCGCTCGTACCTCGCTTAGGCTCGTTACTTCGCTAAATTTAAAATTAAAAAATCAAAATTTAAAATTTAGGTAAGATTATTTCATCCCGCCAAGGCGGGATTCCATAATTTTGCATTTTGATCTTTACGTTTTTCATTTAGGAGTGCCGAACTTAAGTGAGGCACGAACGCGTTGACTCTTTGTAAACAAATGGTTTCAGATACTATTTCATTCCCCTCTCGGGGTGCTTTTCACCTTTCCCTCACGGTACTAGTTCACTATCGGTTACGAAACGTATTTAGCCTTAGCGCATAGTCACGCTGGCTTCCCACAGGATTTCACGGGTCCCGTGGTACTCAAGATTAATAACTAGGAGCACAAAACCCTTTTCGCTTACAGGACTATCACCTTCTTTGGTTCCACTTTCCAGTGGATTCAACTAAGGATGTTCTGACTTAAGCTCCCTTAGGAATCGCTCGTTCCTAAACATTATTACCTTTCTACCTTCTACAAAGCATTGATCGAGGAATCTTTAACCACTCTAAAACTTTATCCGAAGACAAAATTTTAAAACGGCTAGCTCCATAGAATTTAGGCTGTTCCCTGTTCGCTCGCCACTACTAAGGGAATGAGCGCAACCAACAACAGACAACCATCAACCTACAACCAAAGTTGTAAGCTGATAGTTGAAAGCTGAAAGTTGGCTTTCGTTGTTTTCTTTTCCTCTGGGTACTTAGATGTTTCAGTTCCCCAGGTTGCCTTCATACACCTATGTATTCAGTGCATGATATCCCGATCTTCCATCGGGATGGGTTGCCCCATTCGGATATCTACGGATCACAGGTTGCTTGCCACCTCCCCGAAGCTTATCGCAGGCTGCTACGTCCTTCATCGTCGTTTCGTACCAAGGCATTCACCATTTGCCCTTTATGTTGGTTTAACCACAAGAATGAATATTGAAATTCATGCTTGTATTACTTACTTAATTTGCGGTTACCCAAATTAATTACTTATTATTACTTTACTTTCGCTCGTATTAATTTGTTAAAGTGCCAGCTCACAACTATGCTTGAATTCGCCATCTTATAAATCGTGAACTCAAGGTAACTGTGGATAATTATTTTAGGGGTAAAAAGGTACACCCCCACACCCATTCTAAATTTCACTAACTCCCTAACTTTTTAAATTCTTTTGGAAGCCTTCTCGTTACCCCCGGAAATGACTTACTTGGGTGTGTGGGGGTAAAAAAAAGTCGCTTATAAGCGACCTGGCTACAAAATCCGACTTTAAAACAAGCTACACCACTAGGCCGCTTTCTTTAATGATTAAAGACTGGGATTTACGCATATTTTACTGAATATTAGGTTAAAATCGTTATTTTGGCGAGTTTCACTATAAGTACATATAGTGTACATAAATACCAAAACAGTGTCAAGATTATCACGGTTGTTAAATACTGGCTCCAGTTTCTTTCGCTAGGTTGCTTACCACAAATGACGCAATGGCATAGGCAGCCAAAATAATAATCAACCCCACTACCCCAGCCACAACAATTTTCCGTCCATCGGCTGATTGCTCTTCATTGCCGGCCGCTGTCATCATACGAAATCCGCCGTAAATAATTCCCACTACCACTATCACCCCCAAAAAACCGAAATCACATTTTTGTAATAACACAGTAACACAATAACATTTTAACAATTGTTAGTATGTTATATTGTTACTTTGTTAAAATGCCTAACTGATTTTAGTGATTTGGGCGGTTACTACCGCTGGCCAAAAACTTGCCCAACTGCCGACTACTAATAATTTTATCTGCTTCATATAATTATTTATAATTTTTCGCTAACTCTATTAATACTCGCGTGCCGGTGCCGGTTGCCCCTTTGGCCAAGCCTTGTCCGTCCACCGCTTTCATAGTCCCCGCAATATCAATATGCACCCAAGGATATTTTTTGGCAAACTGATACAGGAACATAGCGGCAGTAATAGCGCCACCGTAACGCGACTTGCCCATATTTTGTACGTCGCCAAAAGTTCCTTTAACTTCATCGGCGTATTCTTCCCACAGCGGCAAACGCCATAAATAATCACCGGAAATTTCGCCAGCAGTTAAAAGTTCATTAGCAATTTTATCATCAGGTGTAAAAAGTC
>Ga0209211_10010642_pt1 | contig 11932 bp, 14 predicted proteins | sample RifGroA2_FD_183992 | JGI IMG/M metagenome (GOLD analysis project Ga0209211, IMG submission 183992) | Groundwater microbial communities from Rifle, Colorado, USA - Groundwater A2 (SPAdes) (version 2) | ecosystem: Environmental > Aquatic > Deep subsurface > Groundwater | place: Rifle, Colorado... | reverse complement strand
ATTCCGGAAAAAAAGAAACACATGCGCGATCACGTCCGCAGGCTCGTGGCAGGCCTCGGTTTCTATCGCCTACAAGATAGCGTCTGGGCGTATCCGTACGACTGCGAAGACGTCATCACGATTCTGAAGCTCAATCTGAAGATTGGTTCGGAGGTTCTTTACATGATTGTTGACGCCATCGAATATGACCGTCCGCTGCGCGTGCATTTCGATTTACCTCCGGAAACGTGACAGGAATGATGTTGTTTGCAGTTAGCTATAGCAAAGAATAAACAACACGTGGTTCGTTCCGCAGGAGTTGGATTCGGGTCCGCCGGTTCACGTTGGCGCCCGCTACACTGCCGGCTTTAATGTCATGCGGCGATCCTTCGGCTCGAAGAAGGTGATAGTGAACGGGTACACTTTGCCGAGCTCGAGCTTCGCGCGCAAGTCGTCCTCGCTTGCGAATTCGGAGATGTGCACCAATCCCGCCACGCCTTCTTCGATAGAGGCGAGCGCACCGTGTTTGTTGTATTTGATGACGACGGCGTCCACGCGCTGGTCCTTTTTGTATTTCGCACCCGCCGCTTTCCACGGGTCGTCGAGCAGCGCTTTGATAGAGAGCGAGACTTTGCCCTCTTTTATCTCGATGACCTTCACCTTGACCGCTTCGCCCACCTTGAAGCGCGTCTTGGGATTCTCGACGAGCGCCCAATCCATTTCGGAGATGTGGACGAGGCCTTCGAGACCTTCTTCGAGCTTCACGAAGACGCCGAATTCAGTCGCGCCCGTGACGATACCTTCGAGCGTATCGCCCACGTGGTATTTCTCCACGAGCGATGCGCGCTCGGTGACGCCGGCACCTTTTTCACTGAAGATGAGTTTCTGCTCTTTGGGGCTCGCGGTAATGACCATGACCTCGACTTTCGTGCCCACCATCTTCTTGAGCTCTACGAAAATCTTTTCCTTGTCACCGTCGGGCACGCGCGGGTAGTGTGCGGGGGAGAGCTGCGATGCCGGCAAGAATCCTGCGAGGCCGTTCCAGTTGATGATGAGTCCGCCCTTGTTGGCATCGGTAACGGGCAGCTCGAAGACCGTCTTCTTCTGCATGGCCTGCTCGGCTTCGTTCCAGATGACGGCCTGGCGCGCCTCGCGCAACGACAATTCGATATAACCCTCGGCGTTGTCCATGCCGACCACCTTCGCGGTGACAGTGTCGCCGATGTTTACATTCTTCAAAGCCTCACGTGCGGAGAGGTATTCGCGCCCGTAGATGATACCCGTGCCGTACGGTGCCAAGTCGATAAAGACGCGCGCGCGACCGATGGCGACCACGGGGCCTTCGACGACGTCGTCTATGACGGGCGGCGTGCCGGCGGAAGCCATGAGCTCCGCCATGGGGCCCTGCTTTTCAGGGACTACCTCTACTTCATTCTCCTCACTACCAACAACCTTCATATCCTCCTCAGTTTCTGAGTTCATTTTGTATTACGTCCGGTGCCCCGTTTCTTGCGCTACCGTGTCTGTCGGAAGCAGGGTATGAACCATCCGCTCTACTATTAATAATACGTCCGCCGAGTATATTGTATGAACACGCAAAAGTCAAAAAAATGAAAATGAATGAGGGAGCCAGCGGACGCATGTTTGCGCTGGCTCCCTCTGATGCGATTTACAGTCGCATTTTCACAACCTCCGTAAGGGATTCCGGGAGTCATCCCGGTTCCTTTTGACCGCCCAGGTTCAGGTCTTCGCGATCGCCGCGTTGTTCGCCGGCATGCTGATGATCGACTTCGTACTGGCCATAGTGACTGCCATGTCGATCGACTGCATCGCGGCGGAGTTAGCCATGATAAACATGACATTTCTCCGACAGTTGCGTGAATCCACCCGCAGTGGGTGGGACTACTTACTCCGGATACCTCTGAGCGAGGGTTACCGGATGCTTCAAACCTACCTATAGAACTACATGACGTCAATCAGTCGCAGGTGGATATAAAAAAACGAGGCCCGGGAGGAGCCTCAACGCACAATTGCAGTTGAAACTTTCTCCCGGGAGATATTGCCCGTCAGGACACACGGACGACCTCGGGGGTCGTAGCCGGTTGTCCAGCATCACTGGGCCAGTTGGCCGGCATTCCACGGCCGTCTCGTCCGACGTCGCGCTTCTCGGTGCCTTTTCCCGCGACACCATTTTGGTGCGCCACATACTTTGTGCCGCTGCCACTTTGTACTGGCCGGCCGTTTGATCCCACCTTATTCATGGAACACCTCGCTATGAAAACGTGCATCGCTTACTTCACCACGAAGTAAGTGCGCATATGCTCATAGTCACCCCTCACTGCGTAAAGTCAATCTGCTATACTGTGTATATGATTCTCACTTTTCACGAGGGTGCTTGCATACGCGCTGCCGCGGGGGACACGACAGTCGTCTTCGGGCCTGTTTCCAAACAATCCAAGAATTTCAAGCCGACGAATTTCGGCGCCGACGTCGCTTTCATCTCTTTTAATCATCCCGATATGAACGGCGCGGAGGAGGCGGCGCGCGGAGAAAGGCAGCCGTTCATTATTTCAGGTCCTGGAGAGTATGAGGTGAAAGACATGACCATCGCGGGGTTTCCATCGGGCTCCAAATACGGGAGTGACCCGCGCATCAACACTATCTACTACGTACATTTCGACGGCATGTCCATCCTCTATCTCGGCGCACTCGGCGACCTCGATTTGCCGGGCGACGTGCTCGAAATGGATTCGCCCGATGTACTCATCGTTCCCATCGGCGGGGGCGGCGCACTCACGGCCGCGGAGGCGCAGAAACTTGCGGTGAAGCTCGAAGCGAAAATAATCATTCCGATTCTATACGACCTGCCCGCGCGCGGCGCGCAGGCGGGCGACAAATCGCTCAAACAATTTTTGAAAGAAGCGGGCGAGGAGAGCACGAAGCCCGTGGACAAGCTCACCATTAAGCCGCGCGACCTTGTAGGCAAAGAAAATGAGGTAATAGTTTTAAGTTCTTAGTTTGGAGTTTTTAGGTGTAGAATTTAGGTACGCATTACACTAAAAACTATCAACTGAAAACTACAAACTATTCCTATGGTGGTACAAAAAGCAATCAACAATCTCAAGCAGGGTCCCAAAGACGACAAGGTTGCCGTCGCGAGCGGTATCGCGATATCGGTCGTCGTCGTCCTCCTCGCCGCGTGGGCGATATTTTTCTTCCGCGGTGTCCAGAAAAATGCCAACCAGCTCAACTTAAGCGGCGGAGCGCAAGATGAATTCAATTTCTCGAGCGTCAAAGAAGCGCAAGAGAAGCTGAAACAGGAATATTCAAACACAGCCGAGGAATTTATGCAGCTCCGCAACGACGCGGCAGCGGGGCAGGTACAAGGTCAACAACAGACGGACGTGCAGGGGCAGCAGGGCAGTGGAGCGGACCAATTCGGCACCCAAAATACGACCTACTAGCAAAAAAGAAGACCGCCGCGCCGAAGCGCGGCGGGTCTCACAAGTTCAATCTTCCGGAAAGAGCGAGGGTTGCGTCCTGCGGAAGTGTTCTTTTGCCCGCACTTCTTTCAAGACGGCGAAAGCCGTTTGTTTCGCCTGATACGACACATGTCTATCGGGCTTGCGAAGTGGGCGCAGTTTTTCGAAGCCGTGCGGCAGCTCGGGAAGCAGACGATCGTCTACAACCATGCCATGCACTTTGCTCCACGAGGTCGCCTCTTCGAGCGGTTGCGAACACCAGAAGGAAAACTTTCGCTTCCCGTGTACGAGAACACATTCCGCAATCACCCGGCCATTGGCATCTTCGTAGGTTCCCCGGTAGATGACGGGAACTCGCGGAAGCGGATCTCGGAATCCCTTAATCCGCTTCCAGTCTCGTTTCTTTGTGCTCATGCCGACACCCGCCGTTTCTCCCCCATCGCTTCTGTGGCGATATTTTCCGCTTCCGAACGAGCTTGAGGAGAAGGCCTCGCAGGAGAATCGGTACTCCACTTCGTCCAGCTTGTGCACATCGCCGTGCCGTCGAGACACCGTCGGCAGAAGAGCGTCAGGAACTCATTCGGCACATCGACTTCACATTCGGTCGGCGTGCAGTACACGACGCGACGGAACCTGGTTTCAATGCTCATCACGCCCTCCTCTTTGGTCGCCTCGCACGCTCTTCGAGCTCATGAAGTTCGAGAAGATCCCGGAACCGTTCCGGGTTGACGACACTGTCAACCTTCCTGCGGACCGTTGGCGCCAAATTCGGATGCCGTTGCTGGCGTCCGACAATGGTGCCCTTGGTCGTGCAAAGAAAGTCGGCAATTGCCTGGTGGGTGTACGCGTCCTCCCACAGGACTTTCAAGTACAGGTCCTGCGCGTCACGCGATAGGTGGTCCCAGTGCAACTTTTTCATTGTCCGTTTCTCCGGTTGAGGGAAAACGCAGACGCAACAAACAACTATTTACAGCCCAGAATATACGTCGAAAACCACAGGTAGTCAATCAAAACCGACAAAATCGGGCGTGCATCCGGCCTGATTTTTTGCTATAATGCACGCATCATGGCAGCGAAGAAAGGCGACGAAACACCGATGAAGGTTGCGCGACCCGAAGGGGTCGTCTCTCGTAGTATTTCGACCGAAATGCGCGAGTCGTACCTCGACTACGCGATGTCCGTCATCACCGCGCGCGCCCTTCCCGATGTGCGCGACGGACTCAAGCCCGTCCACCGCCGCATCCTATATGCGATGCAGGAGGCAGGTCTCACCGTCTCGGCCAAGACCCGCAAATCTGCGACCGTGGTCGGCGACGTGCTCGGCAAATACCATCCGCACGGCGACGCATCGGTGTACGACGCGATGGTGAAGATGGCGCAAGATTTCACAATGCGCTACCCGCTCATCGTGGGGCAAGGCAACTTCGGCTCCATCGACGGCGACGGCGCCGCAGCCTACCGCTACACCGAAGCCAAGATGTCGCGCCTCGCGGGTGAGATGATGCGCGATATCGAAAAAGAGACCGTCAATTTCACACCTAATTACGACAACACCAAACAAGAGCCGAGCGTCCTGCCCTCGGCGACACCGAATCTACTTCTCAACGGCACGCTCGGCATCGCGGTCGGTATGGCGACCAACATCCCGCCGCACAATCTGCGCGAAGTGGGCGAGGCCTCCATCCACCTTATCGAGAATCCCGACGCGACGACCGAAGACCTTTTGAAATTCGTCCAAGGGCCCGATTTCCCGACGGGCTGCATCGCCTTCAATCAGACCGACATCAGACATGCATACACCACGGGCCGCGGCGGCGTCGTCGTGCGTGGCGATGCGGAAATTGCGGAAGGCAAAAAGGGTGATTATCAGATAATCATCACGTCCATCCCGTTCCGTGTGAACAAGTCTGACCTCCTCACCAAAATCGCCGACCTGGTGCACGAGAAGAAGCTCGAAGGCATCCGCGACATCCGCGACGAGAGTACCAAAGACATTCGCGTCGTCGTCGAGTTGAAGAACAACGCCAACGCCCAGACAGTGCTCAACTATCTCTACAAGCACACGCAGCTCGAAGAGACCTTCCACTACAACGTCGTGGCGCTCGTCGACGGCGTCCCGCAGACGCTTTCCCTCAAAGCTCTTCTCGAATATTTCATCGCGCACCGCAAAGAGGTAGTCACACGCCGCACGCGCTACGACCTCAAAGTCGCGCAGGCGCGTGAGCACATCTTGCTCGGCCTCAAGAAAGCGCTCGACCACATAGACGAAATAATCAAGCTCATCAAGAAGTCCAAAGACGTGGACGATGCCCGCGCGCAGTTGATGAAGACGTTCAAATTTTCCGAGCTGCAGGCCAATGCGATTCTCGACATGCGCCTGCAGAAGCTCGCCGGCCTTGAGCGCAAAAAGATAGAAGACGAATTGAAATCCGTGCAGGCGCTCATCGAAGAGTTGACGGCGCTTCTCAAGAGCGAGAAAAAGCTCATGGAGCTCATTAAGAAGGAGTTGCGCGACGTCGTCGAAAAGTACGGAGACGACCGCCGCACGAAGATAGTGAAGCGCGGTGCGACGATACTTTCCGCCGAAGACCTCATCGCGGATGAGGAATCCGTCCTCGTGCTCACGCAGGGCGGCTACATCAAACGCACGAATCCGGCCGAGTACCGCAGGCAAAAGCGCGGCGGTGTGGGTGTCGTAGATCTCGACACCAAGGAGGAGGATTTCGTCACGCAATTTTTGACCGCAAGCGCGCACTCGGACCTTCTCTTCTTCTCGGACCGCGGCAAAGTCTACCAGCTCAAGATGTACGACCTCCCGGAGGGCAAGCGCGCGACCAAAGGCAAGTCCATCATGAATTTCATCTCGCTCGAACAAGGGGAACAAATAACCTCTATCCTCGCGATGCCGAAGCAGAAGTCCGCCCAAGGCGGATCGGCCTCGGGCCGAAAAGCCTACGAAGGAGTTTCACTCATCATGGTTACAAAAAACGGTACCGTGAAGCGCGTGGCCGCGTCACAATTTCACGAGGTGCGCCGCAGCGGGCTCATCGCAATCGGTCTCGACAAGGGTGATGCGCTCATTTCCGCGCAGTTCGTATACCAGGGCGACGACGCGGTCCTTGCGACATCGAAGGGTCAGGCCATCCGCTTCGCTGTCAAAGACGTGCGGGAGATGGGTCGCCAAGCGGCGGGCGTGCGCGGCATGAAGCTAGGGCAGGGCGATTCTATCGTCGGCACGGGCATCGTACCGAAAGGCGTGAAAGACGCCGAGCTTCTCGTCCTCTCCTCGACGGGATACGGTAAAAAGACAAAACTTTCCGAATACAAAACGCAGGGACGCGGCGGCTCGGGTATCAAGACTATGTCCATCACCGCGAAGACCAAACAGCTCGTCGGAGCCGCAGTCGTGCTTGCCCGCGGAGGCGAGCTCGTCGCTATGTCCAAGAAGAGTCAGACCATCCGCACGGGACTCGATGAGATTTCCACCCTCTCGCGTGCGACGCAGGGAGTGCGGGTAATGAAAATGCGCGAAGGGGATTCAGTCGCATCGTTCGTCGTATTCGAAGCGGTGGTCACTGAAGGGAATAATTAATTTCCCCAACGGCGCGTTTTCCGGCGGCCACACGCAGACGAGCGGTATATACTGTATGCGATGGCTACTGATACTCCGCTTAAGACGGCGAATTTCGCGCATCCGAAGCGCAACGTCGGGGCGCTCGGCGTGGAGCCCGGAATGCAGGTCGCCGATTTTGGTTCGGGCAGCGGCATCTACATACTCCACATTGCCGAAGCGCTTGAGAATACGGGACGTGTCTATGCGATAGACGTGCAGCGAGACCTGCTGCGACGCGTCAAGAATGAGGCGAACAGGCGCGGATTCAAAAACGTCGATATCATCTGGACCGACCTCGAACACCCCGGCTCCTCCAAGCTCGCGGATAAAACGCTCGACCTCGTGCTCATCTCGAATCTTCTGTTCCAAATCGAAAACAAAGCCGCTGTCCTCACCGAGGCAGGGAGGGTACTCAAACCCGCCGGAAGACTTGCTATCATTGATTGGGCGGAGTCATTCGGGGGATTAGGTCCTCTGAAGAACGATGTCGTCCCGAAGGAGAAGGCCAGGGAGCTCGCGAAGGAAAGCGGATTCGAACTTCAGCGCGAATTCCCGGCCGGAGCGCATCACTACGGTTTGATATTTAGACCCGCACCGCGCACAAAATTATGACCCGGCAGGACAATTTCGAATCGCCTTGCATGAATACTCAACAGATTATGAAAAGAAAAACCACTTCGGATATTTTGCAATCCTTTCAGCTTGAAGCCACGGCAGGAATTATTCGAAATTGTACTAGCCGGGTATGAAAAAACTTTCGATGTTTCAACTTAGCCTTCTCATTACCTTCGGCGGGCTCGCCATCGCGGGGGTGCTCATTTTTTCGCTTGCGGTGGGAGGAGGGGAGAGCAATTCCATCGGTGCGGTGAAGATTTGGGGCACGCTCGACCCGGCCGCATTCGCGGTTGTACTGCGGCAGGCCGCCGAGAATAACGGCCAATTGAATCAGGTAACGTACGAGAAAAAAGATCCCGCCACGTTTGAACCCGACCTCACCAATGCGCTCGCGAGCGGGAGCGGTCCCGACCTCTTCCTCATCCGTCAGGATTATGCGCTCAAAGACGCAGGCAAGACCTCCATCATTCCGTTCTCGGCGCTTTCGAAAGCGCAGTTCGAGAATACCTTTGTAGAAGCGGCTACTCCGTTCATTACGCAAAACGGCATAATCGCCGTCCCGATTTTCGTCGACCCGCTCATTCTCTACTGGAACAAGGATATGCTCGCGTCCGCGGGCTATGCGCAGCCGCCCCGGTATTGGGACGAACTTTTTCAGATGGCACAGAAGGTCACGAAGCGCGATGATTCCGGCACAATCACCAAATCGGCGATTGCACTCGGCGAATACAAGAACGTCACGAACGCAAAAGACATCCTCGCGACCCTTATCCTCCAGGCGGGCGGCGAGATTACCGCCTACGACAACGGGGGGCGGCTCACGCCGGCACTCGCACCGCGCGCCGGCGGCTCCGCCGCACAACCAACGGCCTCCGCGCTGCGCTTCTTTACCGAATTCGCGGACCCCTCCAAAGATGACTATTCGTGGAACCGCTCTCTCCCCGAATCCCAGAAAGCGTTTGCGACAGGAGACGTGGCGCTCTATGTCGGCTATGCGAGTGAAGCTCCCATACTGGCGCGTATGAATCCAAATCTCAATTTCGGTCTCGCGCCGGTTCCGCAAATCCGTACCGCTGCAAATGCGCTCGTGACTGCGCACGTCTGGGGTCTTGCCGCTTCGCGCGGAGGTGCAAACTCGAACGCCGCGATTACGGCGGCATTCTTGCTCGTGTCGGCCGATACCGGAGGAGCGCTCTCCTCGGCCCTTGGGATTCCGAGTGCGCGGCGCGATATTTTGAATAAGAAATCACAGGGAAATGATGAGTTCTTCAACAAGCAGGCGATTGTGGCCCACTCGTGGCTTGACCCGGACCCCGCTAAGACAGCGGAGGTTTTTCGGGCTATGATTGAGAACACGACGAGCGGGGCGATGCTTGTCGCGGAAGCCGTGCAGCGGGCGGACCAAGAGCTCGCACACATATTGGGGTTATGATGCGGAAATACTACCAAGCACTTAGCAATATATTTTTCATCGCGGTTATTGCGCTCGCGCCTGTGGTGGATGCGGCGACCGGACTTGAGAATCCGCTCAACTCGAGCTTCAGCACCATACCCGCCTTTATCGCGGGCGCTCTCAAGGTTCTCGTCATGGTGGCGCTCCCCATCATCACGCTCTTCCTCGTCATCTCCGGATTTATGTTCGTGCTGGCGCGGGGCAATTCGAGCAAGCTCGAGGAGGCGAAGAAAAATTTCGTCTACGTCATCATCGGCGCGCTCCTCATCCTCGGCGCGTGGGTCATCGCGACCTTAATCGGGGGTACGGTGACGCAGCTCGTGGGGAATTGAACGGTCTCTCTTGCATTATGAAATTCGTACGCATTCTTCCGGCAATCGTAGCGCTTGCGCTCCCTGTCGTCGCTTCCGCCGAGGCTGCGCGCACGTTTCAGGAACTCGCTGTTGATATCGTGGAAATCCTGGATGCGACGACGGCGGTCCTCATCGTCGCGGGCATCGCCGTTTACTTCTACGGCATCTCGACGAACATTTTGAATTTCAGCGAGGGCGGGGCGGAGAAGGTCAAGACGTACTTCTTCTGGGGCATCATCGTGCTTTTCGTGATGGTTTCCATCTGGGGAATTTTGCGCTTGTTGCAGGACACGCTCTTCGGCGGCAGCATCAACAACCCTACGACGGGCGAGGTACAAACTTCGTCCTCCGACCCGTTCGGCGAGCCGCGGTTTACGGGCGAATAGACCCTCTGTATGCTCTTTTCCTATCCGTCGCGCCTCCTACCTTTCGCCTCGGGCGTGCTCGCCGTCCCCGCGCTCTTGCTTCCCGCGCTTGCGAGCGCCGAGACTTCCTTTACGCAGGTCATAGGCCTGTTCAATATCTTCGTCGGGCTCATGCTCACGGTCGCGTTGCTCACCTACTTCCTGGGATTTTTTCTCTGGCTTTGCCGCCTCGGGACCTGGCCCACATACCGCACCGAGGCCATCAAAATAATGGAGTGGTCCGTGGTCATTCTTTTCGTACTCGTCGTGCTTCTGGCTATCGTCCAGTTCTTCCAGTACCACCCGAAAGAGGCGGGCTGGGTCGTGTCTGTCATCGTCGGCCTCATCATTATTTGGATTATCCTGTACCTCGCGGCTCACTCGGGAGGAGGGAAGAAGAAGGGGGCTGAGGAGCATTAGCCTTATCCACACAAGGCGATTGTGTGGATAAGACTCTACCTATACCATTGAGGTACTAGATATTAGCTAAATGAGCAGGTCATATATTATATTTTATGCGTAAAATACTCGGTTCTTCGGTTCTTGCAGCGGCGACCCTGGCGCTTCCCGCCCTCGCAAGTGCGGCGACGCTTCTCGACACACTTGCTCTCGCCAACACATTTTTGAACGCCTTGATTGGGCTTTTCATCACCCTTGCCATCGTGGTCTTCTTCTGGGGGCTTATCCGCTACCTCGTTTCCGTCGGCGAAGAGAAAAGCGAAGGCTTGCAGATTATGTTCTACGGAGTCATCGCCATTTTCGTCATGGTTTCCATCTGGGGCATCATCCGCCTCCTGCAAAGCACCTTCAAAGTGACCTCCACCGATCCCGTCATTCCGAAAGGCATACAGATAAACACGGGCACGAGCGGCTACTACCAATAACGAACGGGCACCTCGCTCGTACTTCGTAAGGCGTAACAAAGTTCGCCTCTGTATATATGGATTCAGTATCAAACATAATGTACCGTTTTGAAACGTACATCATCAACCCCGCGATACTGGTCATCTTTGCCCTCGGCTTCCTGCTCTTCGTCTACGGGCTCGTGGAATTTCTGTGGAAACTGAACGAGGGCGGCGACACCGAAGAGGGCAAGCAGCACATGATTTGGGGCATCGTCGGGATGCTCATCATGGTCTCCGTATTCGGTATTCTCGAATTGCTCGACAACACCTTCGGACTCGACTTCCGCAATCCGGACGTCTCGCGCGGCAACAATATTTCGCTCCCCGGCAATTTCTTCGGCGGCAATTGATTTTTTATTGTGGGCAGGGCGAGACTCGAACTCGCACCCCTTGCGGGACTAGGTCCTAAGCCTAGCGCGGCTACCAATTACGCCACCTGCCCAATGTCTACTTAATAACCTTACCCTCAAAACTTCTCCCAACCAAATATCCTGCGATGGATGCGATGATGGGCAGACCAACCTCACTCGATATATATCCCGCGACTATTAAAAGTGCCATTACAGCAAGAATAGCGAGACCTACCAGAATTTGCCCCACGGCAAGAATTGACTGGAGTATCATATTTGCCATGTTAATTGGACTGCCAGAATTGGCGAAAATATTTTGTGCCGCGACCGTAAGCGCAACCAAGTACGTTGCAACAACTCCCACAACTGCAACGCAGAAGATTATCAGTATTATTGTTGTCATATATTGTCTGCCCCCCTAGAATCCATAAGTGCGCATGCATCCTTTGTATTTATCCTCGCTGAACGTGGATAACCCAATGGACTCACGATATATCTGGCTTTCAATGCTCCCGCCGCTTCCCGCATTTCTGGCGCACGTTAAACGAGCTTGAAACCAATAGAAAAACGCTCCCCCTGCTACCAATACGATTGCGATAATGGCGATATGTTTCCCTTTCATATTCTCACTATAGACGATAGAAATGACTTAATCCAGCAACTGATTGAGAATTTGTCCGCCCACCTGGATTCGAACCAGGGACCCACTGCTTAAGAGGCAGTTGCTCTACCAGCTGAGCTATAGGCGGCTAGTCACGATTGTACACAATAAATTTTC
>Ga0209211_10010641_pt1 | contig 11932 bp, 15 predicted proteins | sample RifGroA2_FD_183992 | JGI IMG/M metagenome (GOLD analysis project Ga0209211, IMG submission 183992) | Groundwater microbial communities from Rifle, Colorado, USA - Groundwater A2 (SPAdes) (version 2) | ecosystem: Environmental > Aquatic > Deep subsurface > Groundwater | place: Rifle, Colorado... | reverse complement strand
ATTTTTATCAAATATAAATTTGATAATAATCCTTTTATTAATAGGGGTACTACATATAAACACAAAAATAGGGAGATTTATCGAATATAAATTAGAATTATCGAAGGCTATAACTTGTAAAGTTCAGTTCGAAAATTCAGTATATTTGCACTTTCCGCAAACAAGGCGGTCCTTATGCGTAGCTAAGAATATTCCTGGCCCGCACCTTGGGCAGAATCTTGCCTTTTGAATCTCATCACCATTTACTTTATACAAAGAATATTTTTTGCTAGTAAGCTTGTTCTTATGAGGTTTCTTGCCTTTCTTCTCTTTTGTCGAACCGGAAAATGAGGTCGCCATTAAGCAGCCACCTTCTTCTCTTTCTTCTTAGGCTCTATCCTTTCTTTGTCCTTGGCAGTGTCGTAAATCATAGATTCAATAAGGAAAGTGTTTCTTCCGAATTTGCCATAAATTCCCCTCACCACAACAACATCTTCAGAAGCCTTGAATTGCTCAGCAATCATTTTTGCCGAAGATACAAAACTTGGAGTGCTCGAAGCTTCTACAACTGTCTTAAGCTCTCTTCTTTTCAATAAATCATTTTTAAAATCGTTTAGCACTTTCATCCTAGTTTGACTGCATAAATTCCTTTTTGCTTTATATTTAAATTTTTAGCTACCTCTGATTCATCAGGATTGGTTATAATAATCTTTCCCTTAAAACTAGATGCAGTCTCTCGGGACTGGCAACCTGGGCATTCGCTCCCTTCATAAACCCTCTTGCAGTTCTTGCAAACTTTCTCCGCAGGCATTATTTCTTGCCCCCTTTAGCAGATTTCTCTGCTTTCTTTGCAGCTACCTTGATAAAATTCTCTTTCTTCTTCTTATCATCTTTAAGCCAATCTAACTTTCCTAAGCCAGGCTGCCTCATAGTCAGGCCAATCTTCATCTCTCCTGATTTAAAGCTTATTGCAACTATTCTTGCCAGGCACTCATCTTCCTTAGATAAGTTCCTCTTTGAAGCTTTTCCAGATAAAGAACCTGTCTTGCTTAAAGAGACATAATCTTCCATTGTTTGCGAAATATGAATCATTCCCTGGCCAGGACCTATCTGCATAAAAGCTCCAAAACTAGTTATCTCAGTTATTGTTCCATAAACAAGTTCATGAAGTTCAGGCTTCCAGACAAGAAGCTTGAATTTTGATTTATAGAAAGGAGCGCCGTCGCCAGGAATGATAACTCCGTCGTCAACTTCTTCCACAGAAACTACGCTGATAATATGTCCCAAATCTTTATTGACTTTGTCTACATAGCTCTCATTCAATTGCTTTTCAACTGCTTCCTTAGTAGGCAGGCCAAAATGCCTGGGCTCTACTCTAATGTGGTCTTCTACTTCTAATAGGTAAAACATTTTCTCACCAAGATGATTATTCAAGAAAAATTCAATTTAAAAAGCTTCCTATTTCAGCCCTTGCAGCAAATAACCAAATATATCCCCCCTCCTCGATGGTATTGCCCTCATGAAAAGTTAGCGTCTTCGACAATCCTGCAGTTTATTGCATAATTATTACTTAGATTCCCATCATCAGCGTCTATCCTCTCAGGCATGCGATAACTGCGGTTTGCAAGCAGTTATAATTTATACAAAAGTTAAAAGCTGAAACAAAAAAAGAAAATCTGCAGTAAAAAAATCTTGATGTTTATTCAAATTTCCCCGCATTTGCATAAATTGCATTTTAGATACCTTTATAAATGCATTATGCATTCTCTAATTATTAAGAAAGCTTAGGCTTTCTTAGAATTGTAAGGAGTAAGCAAAATAATGAGCAAAAGGTTGTATGTTGGAAACCTCCCTTTTAGCGTAAATGCGGAGAAGCTAAAAGAACTTTTCTCTGCCTATGGCCAGATCGAAGAAGCTACAGTTGTCATTTTCAAGGACACTGGTAGATCCAAAGGATTTGGTTTTGTAACCCTGACAGACGATGCCCAAGCTGACAAAGCTCAGCAGGAAATGAACGGCAAAGATCTAGAAGGCAGGCAAATAAAAGTGAACGAAGCTGCGCCATTTGACCCTGACAAGCCCCGTGAAAGACGCGGTGGATTTGGCGGCGGAAGAGACGGCGATAGATTTAGCGGCGGACGCAGACCATTTAACAGGTCATTCGGCGGCAGAAGGGACGACAGAAGAGAATCATCCGATAACTTTTAAGTTATCAGAAACTTCTAGTTTCTAGACTAAATTTCACTAATTTTTATTTTTATATTTTATTTTTCTATATTCTCGTTAATTCTTTATAGAATTAATTTTACAAAACTTGTGCGCCCTGAAGCCCGCGAAAGTCATTATCAACTGTTAATAGTTCAGCATTATTAAGTAATGCTGATGCGTAAACTATAGAATCTGCAACAGGCATTTCTTTCTCAGTTACTAATTGCGAGGCTTTATCAGCCACCTTTTCATCTAAATTGACGAGCAGACTATGCATTTTCAAGAAGCTCATCTTATCTTTTACCTCTGCTTCCGGAATTTTTAATTTCCTTAGCTTCTTTCTTATCTCAATAATAGAGATAGTCGCTAAAAAAAACTTTCCATCTGAATCAATTATATCCTTGAATCTGCCATTAACAAAATAGTCTACCCAAATAGAAGAGTCCAATAGCTTATAAACGATCATCTTTTTCCCTTAAATCCTTCAGGACATTGTCTCTTTCTTTCTGTGTTAAATATTTTCCCAGGGAGCCCGCCATAGATTTCTGCTTTCCCCGTTCACGTCTAAGCAATTCTCTGATTGCCAAAGCATAAGAAGCTACTTTTAACTCCTCTTTAAGTTTTTTTAACAAAAGTAAAGTATGCTCATCCACTTGGATTGTAGTTATCTTTGTATTTTCCATACTATATTCTATAGCCTATAGTTTATATGTCTTTTTATTTGGTAAAGCCTCTCTATAGTAGTCACAGAGAAAAAGATTTAAATAGAAAAAATGGCTAATTTAAATATGTCGTTGATAAAAAATGGAGAAAGAAATTACGAAAAGGAAATGCAAAGCGATGATGGGAAGCTAGTCACATTAATCCATGGAAATTATAAAGTGAGAGATAAACAGTAAATTTGAGCTCAGTAAAAAATCTGCTACAATCCATAAACATACTCATTGCAGAACCCGCAGTTCTTCTCAATAGGGCAGGGCTTAAAGCCTGTAGAATAAGCGTTCTGAATTGCCCTGGCTGTTTCAATTAACTCTTTCTGCACATCCTGGATGTTAAAGCACATCCGGCCCCAGTCCATAGATTTAGCATTTCCTTTCTCATCTATTACAAACTCAAGCGGTTTTTCTTGCTTTAGCATGTCAAGAGTTACCTTGTGAACTCTTCCAAATCTTTGAGAAGCCAGAGCATAATATCCCAGCTGCCAGTCTCTGTGCTTCGGGGCAATAACTGCCTTTCCAGTCTTATAATCTGTTATCTCAACACCTTTCTCAGAAAAATCAATCCTGTCAGCAAAGCCTATAAAGTTAAAACCCTCTGCGCTATATTTTAATTCCTGCTCAGTCAATGACTTCTCATTATATTTATGCTTATTTCTCTCAAAAAATACTCTTATTAGCTGCAGAGCGTCGCTAAGTTCCACTCCAGCCCATTCTTCTTTTATAGATTCAATTCTGGCAAGGTCAAAGAAATCCTTTACCTCCCGAAGATTTGTCTGCACACCTTTCTCCAATATAAAATGCACAAAGCTCCCAAGTTTCATAACCTCCCAGGAAATTGTCTTCCTTTCAGGCATGTTATAGACGTATTTGTATTCATATTCTTTCTGGCATTCCACAAAAAGAAGCAATGCGGAAGGGGAAAAAGATTTTCCAGCATTATATTTTATGCTCTCCTTCTTTCTTGTCTCTAGCAGGCCTGCAAGAGCCGCCTCGCCGCCATTTCCAAATATAAATGAGAATCCAGGTTTAGTAAGTTTCTTTTCTGTCTCATCAATATACTTCTCCTCATAATCGCAATGATAGGAAAAATCAGGATTCTGCTTGTATTTGACTTCTTCAAGAAAAACAGAAGGAAAAAACCTCTTCCCGCCGTATTCATTAGCGTAAGTCAGGATTAGTTTATGCTTAGCCCTGGTAAAAGCAACGTAGCACAATCTTCTCTCCTCAGATAATTGATGCTTTCTCTCGTAATCATCAAAAGAGTCTTTTAAAAATCCAGATTCATGCTTGTTGAGATTACTGAATTCAGGAAAAAGCTCTACAGGGAGCAGATGATTTGAGGTCAGCTTCTCCATGGGGAATCTTCTGTTTGCCATATTGGTGACAATCACCGTTTCATATTCAAGTCCTTTAGTGGAATGAAGAGTCATAAGCCTAACTCCTCTTTGACTGACCTCAGCAGAAGGAATCTCTATCCCAAGACTGTCCAAAATTTCCAGATAATTAAGAAAGCTTGACAAATCAGAATAATAAAATGTGGAATGATTCTGAGCTATTTCCAAGAATTTGCTTAGGTTCAGAAAAAACTCTTTGTTCTCTCCTGCCTGTCCCTCGTCGTTAAATCCAATTATATTATAAATTCCCTTCAGCATTGAGACAACGTCTTCAGAATCTAAGTTCTGCATCAGTTTTATCTTGTTGACTAACCCCTCTGCGAGTTTTCTCCCCAGCTCAGAAAGAGGCAACTGGGGCAAAGACTCCATCAGGAAACTGCTCAGATTTATCTCTTTATTCTCCTTAATAACCTTCCCTATCTTGATCAAGTCATCTTCAGGAAAATCGCATTGGTAAATGATATCCCACCAGGCCTGCTCCCCTCCTTTCCTCTCTCTCTTAATTTTTTCAATTATTGCAAGATAGTCAATAACACTCCTTACAATCTTGTTCTTAAGCAGTGAGCCCTTGCTCACAGAGATAAAGGAAATGCCCCTCATCTCAAGCATTCTTCTTATTGCTCTCCCTTGCTGATGAGTCCTGAACATAATGCATATCTCTTCAGCCTTTCTTCCCTGCGCTAATTCTCTTTCCACAAGCTCTGCAACTTTTCTTGATTCTTCCTGGCCATTCTTTAATTCATACACTTCAATCTCTTCCCCCTCGCGTCCTTCACTATTCACTACTTCAAAACATTCTCCGGGTCGCGAGTAATTATTTAGGATAAGGTTATGCGCTGCCCTTAATATTTTATTGCTTGACCTCCTAGATTTATCCAAATTGAATATATCCTTATCAGATATCCTGAAATGTTTCTTGAAAACGTTGAAATTGTCTTTATAGGCACCTCTAAATCTGTATATAGATTGATTAAGATCTCCCACAATAGTCACGTTTCCCTTGGCAGCGAGACCTAGCAGGAAATCAAGCTGCACTTTGTTTGTGTCCTGAAATTCATCAACCACAATATAATCATAATTATTTGCAATGTCTGGATATCTATTAAGAAGATACAGTGCATTCCTATTTAAGTCTGAATAATCCTGATAATTATTTTTGTTCTTTATTTTTTCATATGCATTCCAGGCATTCAAAAATTTCTTAAGGTCTAAAAAAGAGCTTATGTTTCTAATCTTCATCAGGATGTCCTTTTTCTTTTCTTTATCTGCCTTTAAATAAAGTGTCTGCAGTTCGAACTGTAATTCTTCAAGCCTTCTTTCAAGGTCAATGCCATAAAATTCTTTAGCCTTGTTATCTAGATATTCCTGGATAGATTCTATGGGGATGCCTAAGTCCTTAGCAGTGTTAATAGAAGCAATATATTTATGGCAATGATAAGGCTGGATTCTCAAGTTCCTATGAAGCAAAACCTTTGCCCCATCAGGGTCAAGAATCTTAAAATCCGGATTTATGCCCATCCTATGCCCCTGCTCTCTCAAAAGATCAGCTGAAAAAGCATGAAAAGTCCGGATTATTGGTTCTTTCGAGTCATTATCGAGAAAAGCCCGTACTCTTGACAGGAGGTTATTCACGGCCTCATTAGAGAAAGTTATGCATAATATCTTCTGAGGCTGATAAATCTTTTTCTCAATCAAATGCCTTATCTTCTCAACTATAGCATAAGTCTTGCCAGTACCTGCCCCTGCCAATATAACACATGGTCCTGCAACCTTCTCGTTTATCTCTTTGTTTATATCCATAAGATGCAAACATATCCAATAATTAAAAAGTTATGTATGGATAATGCCTCTGGAATATTAAGTAAAAATAAAGAATTCTCTGTATTTTTAGGCAACGCCTAAAGAAAACTACTTCTTAACAACTGCTTTTCTCTTTCTGTAAGAAAAATAAATGTAACCAACAATTAGGATGCATAAGACCAGCACAGCTATGATAATATGCAATGGTGTAATTGGCCCAATTATTGGTGTATTAACCTTTCTTTCTATAGAGCCGATGAATCCAAAAGTTACTGAACTATCGTCTGTTGTGGTTATAACCTGTTCGACTACAGGCTCTTTTATAATGCTTTCATTAATCTTCATTATCAAAATCAAAGGCTTTTCATCAAAACTCAAGTTATCAAATCCTATCAAGACATCGTAATAATCATCTGCATTTAAATCAAGCTTCTTCTGCTCTCCAATTGATAAAGTGAAAGTCTGAGGCTCTGATGATACAGTCACAGTTATTGTCTTTGTCTCAGTCTCTGCAGCAGTCTCAAGACCATCCAAAGTCAAACTGTGAAATTCGCCTGAAATATTAAAGTAGATAGTGCTGCTCACACTTAATTCAGCAGTATAACCTCCTTCAATCTGGCTCTGTTCAAGATAGATAGAAGGAGTGACTGTCCCAGTTGAAGCAGTACTTTCACTTGTAGCTGCGACGCTGGCCTCTGCCACAGGTTCAGCAGCTGGTTCTGCCGCAGGTTCAGTAGATTCTTCTTCATCATCGCTGCTGGAGTTGCTGGCAACAACAGAGATATTAAAACTCAAATAATCATTAAATAAATTGCCAGTTAGGTTTATGCTATGATTGGCTGAAGAGCTTATGTTTGAAGCAACCACTACATACAATCCAAGATGCTGCCTTGTTCCATTATTTCGATAAGATAACAATTCCTGAGAAGAGATATAACCATCAGAAGCAGTAAGTGCAGAAACCTTCACAGAATCAGAAGCATTGTATATAGTCACATTCACTCCACTTATACCACTCGAGCTGGCAGTGCTGTTAACAAAAACCCTATAATGCCATTTCCTGATAACCTCGCTTCCGAAAGAAACAAATTCTTTAGCAGAATTGTAAGTTGAATTCATAAAAGTATTATTGATATTGCCCCCCAAGCTAACATTCAAATCCACGCTTCCATTAAAAGTAACACTAGTAAAGATATTGTTGCTTGAATTAAGGCCGTCAAAATTCCCCATATAAATCGCAGTATTAGAAGAACTTATAGCTCCCAAGGTAACGGAATTTGAACTCGAGCCTTCCAAAATCAAGCATCCCTCGGCAGAGGAACATCCTGCAAAAGTATTATTAGAAAGTGAATTTCCAGAAGACTTAACAATTCGGACAGCCGCGCTATTGGAGTTTAGCGTATTATTATGTAAAACATTATTAAGGCTATTATTTACTAGAATTCCATTGTTGTTCAAATTTAGCGTATTACCTGATATCTGAATATTTCTCGAATCATGAAGGGAAATCCCTGCATTATTTGAGCTAAAATTATTATTTAATATAAATGAATCATTCACTCCTCTTAATTCCAGGACAATTCCATTATCATTAGAAAGGTCTATCCTGCAGTTTCTTACAGTTAAATTTGTTATATGTTCCGCATAGATTGAAGGACCAGACTGTGTAGAATTTTCAATACTATAGCCTGCGCAATCAAAAATAACATCTGAAGCAGTTATGTTAAAGCATGGTGAAGAAGTATAATTCTCATTTAATAAATCCTGGATAAATATGTAATGTCCTGAAGCATTTAATGTCTGGCAAAACACAGTAGAATTTGAATCAGTGGAAGGTATATTGACAGCATAACCAGCCATCTTGAAGAAAACAACTCCCAAAAGAATAAGGATAAGAGCAATTAAGACTATCCCTCCTTTTCCTAAATGTTTGCTCATTTCCATAATACCTCTATCCTATTTATAAATCTTACTTAAATTTAGATTTTACGTCCCATACCTGTTCTCTTAATGAAGAGTTAGATAAACAAAAATCCCTGTAGAAAGAGCAATATATATGGAAAACCACTGTAAAACAAAATACCACAATTTTTAAAAGACCTCTCTCTACTAAGTAATATGGATAAAGATCTAAAAACAATAAATATAGGCATAGTTGGCCATATTGACCACGGCAAAACCTCTCTTTTACAAAAACTTAGCGGAAAATGGGCGGATACTCACTCTCAGGAATTAAAGAGAGGAATCACGCTGAAATTAGGTTATGCTGACATTATTTTATACAAAGACAAAGACTCTTACAATATAAAAAAAGGAGAGCCTTTCAGGCACGTTTCATTTATAGATTCTCCAGGCCATGAAATGCTTATGGCAACAATGCTCTCCGGGGCAGCAATAATTGATGGAGCCATATTAGTTGTGGCTGCGAACGAGGGAATAAAGCCTCAAACAAGAGAGCACCTTATAGCCCTCCAGGCAAAAAAAGTGAAAAACCTTATAGTTGTGCAAAATAAAATAGATTTAGTAAATATCGAACAAGCGAGAGAAAATTATAATAAAATAAAAGAACTTCTCAAAGGCAAATATGACAATGTCCCGGTAATTCCAGTTTCTGCGCAACAGGAAATAAATCTTGATGAAGTCTACAAAGCAATTGCAGAAATTCCTTTGCCAGAAAGAGACGTCTCAAAAGACCCCATATTTATTATCGCCCGTAGTTTTGACATTAATAAGCCTGGAACGATCCCAAAAGACATGCACGGCACAATCCTGGGCGGCACTTTAAAACAGGGCTCCTTAAAAGTTGGAGATGAAATAGAAATAAAACCTGGAAGAGTAATAAAAGAAGCTAATCAATACCATTATAAAACAGTCAAGACAAAAGTAGTAAGTTTATTTAAAGGCTCTAGAAAAGTAGATGTGCTTTCTCCAGGCGGGAGCATGTCTATTGAAACTTCTCTCGACCCTGCAATGGGTAAATCAGATGCTCTTGGAGGATGCGTTTCATCACCGCCAGGCGTCTTGCCTGAAATAACAACTGCAATAAAAATAAAATTTGCCCTTTTCCCCGACGTATTTGGCTCAGGGACACCTATGAAAGTTGAACCCATAAAAGCTTCGGAGATGCTGATGCTTAGTGTAAATACTTCTGTGACTGTTGGGGTTGTCAAAAAGATAAAAAATGATGAATTGGATCTTTCCCTTAAAATCCCAATAGTTCCGCAAAAAGGAGATAATTTAGGCATCGCCCGCAATATTAACAACCATTGGCGTCTGATTGGATATGGTGAAATTCTGTAGATAGTTCTAGGAAAAATATTCCATTTTTACCTCTTGCATAAAAAGACTATATAAAAATCGGCTTTTATCCTGGACTTTAGACTCACGATACCTGGGAAATTCTCTTTTTAAAAGAGAAAATTGCTTTTTCCTCTCATTTTCTGTAAGCGGCCTAGAAAAACATTCAACCTTCTCCGTATCTGCAAAGCGAACAGTTAAGTCATGACCTATCACCATATCTCTTGGGGCAACCTCATAAAGAATGAATCCTCGATCTGAAGCCCTCTTTAAGGCTCTTCCAAGTGAATATGCAATTATATAAAGATCTTCCGGATCTCTCTTTTCTTTATTATGCATTTCCATCTCTCTAAATTGTCTGGAAGACTCAAAAAACTGCTCAAGCTTCTCCTTTATCTCGAGATTGCCTATCATTCCTTTCTTTACAAAGAAGTAAAGAGTAGTCAGCCAACAAGGATTTAATCCAGAATTTGTTAATATGTTTACCTCGTCATTCCATCTTTCTACTTCGTAGGCTGCATCAAACAGATTTCCTGAATATAAATTAGCAATATCATGAAAAGAAGGCAGATCCCCCCATTTTTCATGAAGTTCTAGCTCTAAAGACCACATTTTTCTATAAGAAGAAGAAAGAGCCAACTGTTGCGCTCTACTTTCCAAATCAATATTTCTTCTGTTTAATATTAAAGCTAAATTTTGTTCTCCGCTATATGCACTCGCATATAATGTTTCTCCCTGTTGAGATAATAATGCTAATGGTTTTGGAACTGCTACTCCCTCTGAATGCAACACTAAAGCATTTGCAAATCTTGGTGTTGAAGTATTTTGAACCTCGTTCCTTTTTAACTTTCTTGCATGAATATAATTATCTTTAATGAAAGGAATAATAACCTCATGGGAGAACCAGTCAAAAACTCTTATAGATTGATCATAAAGAGGATTTACAGACTCATAACCCCATGCATTAAAACTATCAATCGATTTAAATCTCTCAAATTGCCCCCTATAATCTTTATGAATTACTCCATTCCAGAGCATCTCACTTCCAATTACAGGAGATTGTTCAAATTCTTTCTGAAGAATTTCTTTAGCTTTTTCATGAATATTCATAAAATTAAGTTTTCTTTAATATATTTAAATCTTTATTTTGTAACTACTTAAGAGAGATAGTGCCATTAGGAGCCTCTTGCATAATTCAAATAGAATACTTTACTCCAAATGTTAAAACCCTGAGAATAATCAAATTACGCAGCAACTTCTGCAGGTGCCACTTCTGCCGGGGCCTCTTCTTTCTTAGGCTCCCCTTTAGGCTTATTCTGGTCAGGAAATATCTCTGCAAGAGGCTTATTCCCTGGCTTTATAACTGCAAAATTAATCTGGGCAGTGGTATTAGAAATTGTCTTTCCCCTTACTGTTTTTCTTAATCTTAAACCGCTATTACCTGCATCCCTCATTCCCCATCCGGCAGTAAGCAAAACTTTCCTTAATCCTATGCCCTCAACCTCTCCAGAAAGTGGAAATCCTGCCATATCGCTTCCACCTGTTATTTTTAAGGTATAGCCTTCTAGCTCAGGAGATAATTCTTTCCCATCAATCTCATCTCCAACATTCTTTCCAGACAAGGCCTCATCTTCGCGTTCAATCCTCCACGCCTTCCCTTTCTCAGATATATTGTACTTTACCATAATTAAATTCAGATAAAGAGGGTTTTTAAGCATTGCGCTGCTGCATTTCTATTGCATTAGCCCACCTCAACTATCTTCTCACGAGAGCAGGGATTCTTTATTTTTATTTGTTTAAAATTTACTTTACCGCGAACTCTGATAATTTTATCACTCTGCGGCAGAGTTCGCTGGACGAGAAATTCTGTACTCAATAGATAAAACAAACAGAATTTCCCGTAAATTCCCTGCATAGAAGTTTAATCAGGGCAATATTAGCCTTATTATCCTTCGCAGGCTCTTTTATTCTGGCAGAATACTCTCCCTCTTTAAGTTTTATCAGGCAATTGCAATCAGAATTAGGTTTCACAATAATTTTTACTCTCATCAATCAATTCACCAAAAAAATAAAATCTCCCGTGATTGAATTCCTATTCTTAAGTTCGATGCTCCTCTGAGGCGCGCCAATATGCCTGGAAAGAATAGACTTTATCAGGTTTGCAGAATCGCTCCCCTCCTCAAAAGTCAAATATATAACATACCTATTTCTCCCAAAAACCTCCACTCTTTCTTTTGATGCGCCAAAACGTGCCTTGACAACAACTTCCATCATATTCATAATCCTTTCCTATTTATAAGATTATACCTGCCCCCTTTGAGAGAGTTACTTGACGAGGAGTTAAGCAGACAAAGGACTCGTTAAAAACTTGAGTCTGCCACTTGCGAACTCAATGATGCTTCGCACAGATTATATCTTCCTCAAAAAGTTAGTACCTCCTATAAGAATTCTCTAAAGTATAAAGTTTATCTTCTATTTAACCTTTTTGCTACTGAACAAAACAATACGACAAACTCCTATTCGCGGTCAAAGCCG
>Ga0209211_10010640_pt1 | contig 11934 bp, 15 predicted proteins | sample RifGroA2_FD_183992 | JGI IMG/M metagenome (GOLD analysis project Ga0209211, IMG submission 183992) | Groundwater microbial communities from Rifle, Colorado, USA - Groundwater A2 (SPAdes) (version 2) | ecosystem: Environmental > Aquatic > Deep subsurface > Groundwater | place: Rifle, Colorado... | reverse complement strand
GTTCCCGAATAGGTCCTGCCTGTACATCCTTGACAGTTAGGATCATAGGAAGTTGCCCAAACTCTTATCCTCCTCCAATACTTAAGAAGGCCTTCGTCAGCCGTTGAGAGATCTTTCCAAACGATTTTCGTTCCGCGCAGCACCTTCCTATTTTTTGGTTTCGTAATTTTTTCGGAATCGATAACGGTGTAAACTTCCTTACCTTGCCAATAAGTTACCCTAAGGGTCGAAGCTTTTTCACCATTCACACCCGCTTCCCACTCTTTTTCTTCTCCATACTCCAAGTTGTTATCATCGCTGTACTCTGTCTCGAAAGCGATAGACGATTTTTTAGTTTCAAGAACATCCTTAAAGTAGGTTTTAGTTTCAACGTCGCGGGGTGTGCTGAGGTAATCTCGCGGTGACGGATCGACCTGGGCCTCTATTCTCCAATTCCCGGAAAAGGCTAGGAAAGAAATAAAGAGAGTTAGAAAAATCCAAAGTCTTAGCATTTTAGAAAAAACTTTCTGCAAAAGAGATCGACCTTTCGGGTATTTCGCTGATAAAGCGCGAAATTATACTGCCGTTACGGCTGCCGAAGAAAAGTCTTTGCCGGGCGTAGGTTAAATGGAGATTTTTTTTGGCCCTGGTCATACCCACGTAACAAAGGCGTCTCTCCTCCTCAAGCTCATTGGGGTCAACGAGAGATCTCGCGTGCGGGAGAAGTCCCTCCTCAAGGCCGACGAGAAAAACAGTTTGAAACTCCAATCCTTTAGCCGCGTGCAGCGTCATGAGATAAACAGCGTCTTTTTCCGGACGTTTCTTCCCGATTTTTCCCTTCGGGGTATACTCGTGCTGGATCAGCGAAACATTTTCCAAAAACTCAATGAGGTTTTCGAAACTGCTGGCCACGGATCTTAACTCCTTAACGTTTTCAATCCTTTCCTCTCCCTCCGGCGTGCCGTCCTCAAGGGTTGAGAGGTATTCTGTTTTATCAAGAATCAGGTCAAGGATTTCGAGAGGTTTTCCCCCGTCAATAAATTTCTGCCGTTCCTTTAAACTTTCTAAGAAATCAATGTACTGGGCAGCCCGCTTCTTACCGTTTTTTTCGATTCTCTCAAGGCTGACCGTGTCGGCGCTGTTGATAAAAAGCCTGAGAAGACAGAGGACATCCTTAATCTCTTTTCTTTCGTAAAATTCCGTGCCACCCACGAGCGTATAAGGCAGCCCGTCCCTGAGGAACTTTTCCTCAATGGCCCGGGATTGCGCGTTGGTGCGATAAAGGACGGCGAAATCACGGAAGCTTACGGAGTTTGAGCGGCTGCCGTTTAAGGCCGTTCTGATCGAATTGACAATGTAATTAGCTTCATCGATTTCATCAAGGGCCTCGTAAAGTTTTATCTTGTCACCTTCCTCATTATCTGTCCAAAGGCTGAGGCTGACGTGAGCCGAGTTGTTTTGTATAAGAGACCGGGCCGATTCTATAATGACGCGGGTGGAGCGGTAATTTTGGGAAAGCTGATAAATTCGAGCGTCAGGGAAGTCGCGCTCGAAGCTTAAAATATTGCGGAAATCAGCTCCCCGGAAGGAATAAATAGCTTGGGAAACATCTCCGACGGCGTAGATGTTCCTTTTCTTTTGTGAGATAAGTTTGGCGAAGGCGTATTGTACTTTATTGGTGTCCTGGTACTCGTCGATAAGAATGTGATCAAACTGATTCTGGATGAGCTCACACAGGTCCTTATTTCTCTTGAGAAGCTTGACCGTCTCAACAAGGAGATCGTCAAAATCAAAGGCATTATTTTCTTTCAAGGCTTTTTGATAAATCGGATAAATTTTGGCCGCATTCTCTTTAAGAGGTCCGAGGGCAAATCTGGCGAATTCCGTTTCGTCGATAAGTTCGTTTTTTGCCGAGGAAATAATTGAGAGAATAGAAGCGGGGGTGCTTTTTCCGGTCACGATATTTTTTTCTTTGATAATCCGTCTGACTAAACTCCTCGCGTCATTTTGATCGTAGATAAGAAAATTTCTATTGATTCCGTAAGAAGGACCGTATATCCTAAGTAGTCGTGAACAAAGAGAGTGGAAAGTTCCGGCCCATGGGATAGCCACGTCCTCGTTGAAGATCTTTCGGATACGTTCCTTCATCTCGTTCGCCGCTTTATTGGTGAAGGTGCAAAGAAAAATACCGGTTGGTTTGGTGAGGTTTTCTTTAATGAGATATGCTGCGTGATAGGTCAGAACCCGTGTTTTTCCTGATCCCGGTCCGGCGATGACTAAGGCTGGTCCTCCCGAGTGCCTCACCGCCGTTTTTTGAGCGTCATTAAGATCCGAAAAAAGGTCATTTTTCACAACGAAATGATAGCATAAAGGTACGTAGCATCGTGTGCTATACTGTTGTTAGGAGGCAATATGGTTACCGTTAAAGACTTCTGGGCTAGTTGGTGCGGCCCTTGTAAAATGATGAATCCGATCGTTGCGGAACTCGAAAAGGAGTTCGAAGGTAAAGCGATTTTCGAGAAAATCAACGTCGATGAGAATGGCGGCGAAGCCGGCAAGTACGGCGTCATGAGTATTCCCACCTACGTTATGGAGAAAAACGGGAAAGAAGTCGACCGACTCATTGGCGGTCGGAGCAAAGAGGCCTTTAAACGCTGGATCGAATCTCATATTTAACCTCAAGATCCAACCCTCTAAAATATAGGAGAATTTTCTATTGACAACCAACGGCGTCTGTCATATCATGGTTTCTATACCGAAAATAAACCGAATTAGGAGCTTATGACCGCCACCGCTAAAACCAAAATGCAACAGCTCGAAGTGATCTTGCTTTTTGTTTCGTTGTTTCTTCCACCGTTCGCTTTTGTTCTTGACGTATTATTAACTGAGACTGATTACAAGGTGCCGGTGCTGTTACATTCTATCTCTACGGTATTGGCGTTTTGTAGCATTCTTGTTTTTCTGCCTGTGGCTATTTTCAATTCTTTCAGAAAACTTTGTGAGGAGAGTGACGGTTTTGTGAGGGAGGCATTTGCAGGTAGGCTATCCTTTCTGTTATTTCTTTTTGCTTCTTTGGTTGTGGCTGCGTTTTATATAAAACTTCCGTTATCCGTAGAGGAATTAAGTACTAACGACCATACGCTTGCCTCACGAATAATTTTTCTGATTTATGCCTCCTTGTTGATACACTTCTTCTTCGTAAACCTCAATAAAGTGTCATATTGGCTCAAGGAAAGATTACCGTTCCTAATAGCGTTTAATCTTTTTTTGTTCATTTTTTCTTGGGTCTTCTGGTCAATCGGTTTCGGCTATCTTGACGAACGAATGTGGCAGGAAAGATACGATGGTATGGAGAGGTGGGAAGGGATTTCAGAATTAGCCAACGATATCCGAGATTTTAATTTGTTGGAGCGGCACTTGGAAAGGGTTTTTCCTAAGAATGTCGGATTGAAGGTGCCGGAAAACTCTATACTTTTAAGATCCGTTCCCTTGGAAGATAAGTCAGAAGATAAAAAGGTTAGGATTTATTTCTTGGACGATCGGGGATTTGAAATGGTTGAGGCCTTTTATACGTACAAGGGTGGTGAAGTCTGGGAATTTATTCAAGCCTCTAACATTAAATTGCTAAAGGTTGATTGAAAAACGTTTTCCCGTTTACCCTGTGTTAAACTGGTGTTTGGATGGTTACTTAAGTGAAATAATATGCCCTTGAGTAAAGTGTTAGAGAAAACTATTAATGCTAGAGTTTCAGGAATACTCGATTTTAGTTTTGAAGTTAAGAATGAGGGATTTTTTCTCATTAAAATTGTAGCCAGGGCCGGTGCTTGGTGGCAGCAACTACCGGTATTCGAAGGTAAGTATTGGATGGATGAGGAGTTGAAAGTCTTCTTGGATGAAAAACCGATCGAGACCTATTTTAACGGTAACAGCCTCTACGGTACTCGGCAGTTTATTTTTTTGTTTGAAAGACTTTTGCCGGGTAAGCACTCGCTGAACTTCAAGTCCAAGGGAAAACCACTTCTAGAAGCGGTTGAGGTTGGGGTGGTTACAGACGGTGGAAAGCCGTTGGATATCACCTCGCTAATAGAAAATAATCCCGAAGATACTCTCCTTTCCAGTTTTGTTAGCCGGAAGAAAAATTGGATCAACCTCATTTCTTGGGGACCGCCATTTCTGTACTTGTTGGTAAATGCTCGAGCTAGAAACGGTCGGCAATTATTGTTTTGGCAGACGGATGAAATTGGGTGGTGAAGTTCAGAAGAATAGTGAGCCAAAATCGCACCCTTTCTGGTACTGGTGCGGCCGAGCTTCGAAAGGTGTGAGAAAAATATTCGAAGGCTCATTTACGGATCAGAATTCCATTCACAAGATTGGACTCGTCTCCGATCGCCGTCCGGAAGTCGACCGGGTGCTGATTTCTTTTAGGAGGATTCCCACCATAGGTGATCCCCGCTGGACGGATAATTTTGATAGTGATACCGATGTGATGCTTTTAGCCAGGCTCATTTTTGGCGAAGCAGAGAACCAACCAAGAGGTGTCAAGATCGGTGTTGGTTTCACCGTTCTCAATAGATTAAAGAAGAAAAAGCCGAACTGGGGCCTTAGTGTGAGAGAAATTATTCTTAAGGAAAACCAATACGATGGTTTATGGAACAAAAACACCTACGATAAAGTAAGAGATCCCTTGCACGACGCCGGTGAAAAGCGTCTTAGAGAATGGCACGAGTCGTACGAAGTTTCCGCGGGTATACTCGCCGGACGTTTATCTGACACCGCTTTCGGTTCTACCAATTTTCATTCGTTCAAAAGAAAAGAGGATTTCCCTTTTTGGGCTACGGATAGTAACTTTAAAGTGAAGTTGGGGGACATTTATTTTTATGGTCTGGAAGAATAGCCTTAAGAAAGTTGGTGGTATTACTCTTCTTTTAATCGCTGTTGGTTTGAGTGGGTTTATCCTCTTAGATTTAGGATCCTTTGGGGTTCAGATCTGGCGCGAAGCCGTCGTTAAAGAGAAAGACCAACTATTAGGAGTATCTGTAAAAGCGTCCGAAAAGCCGGGCCACAGGTTGAAGGAGATTGAGTACGAGGAAATTTCTCCTGACAATTTACAAAAGGCAATTGAATATAAAATGTCTTTTGATTCACAGCTCTACGATGATTACTACAAAGACTTCTTTCTTAATCAGAAGATAATTTCTGTTAAAAATATAAAAACAGACAGAGAGGGTTATGTTTTTACTGGAGAAGAAAAGGTGGGGGATCCCCACTGGCTCGGTAACGATAAAATCTTCTTTACGACCTATTGTGGCACTGCCTGTCAAGGCCTCTATCTGGTGGATACGAGGAGCAAGGAATCCCAACTCGCTGTCATTTCTTTTTATTTTCAAGACGATGGTCCCTGGATGACTCATTTTAAGGACTGGTTCGCCGGGGAGTTTGTTTTTGAAGGGTTGATTGACAAAGTAACCTCATCGACCGTGGGAGACAGGTCTTACCTAATATTTAAAATGAAGGATGTAAATAAAAACCCATTGGCTGAGGAACGTTTTCTTTTTACAGGTAAGTCTTTAGAAAAGGTTATAATACATATTGATTAATATGATTGCTCGTATTGCCATTAACGGTTTTGGGAGAATTGGCCGCAACGCCCTGAGGATTGCTTTGGGGAAGTCCGAAGTGGCAGTGGTCGCTATTAATGACCTAGCCGGCGCCCGGGTTTTGGCTCATCTTTTAAAGTACGATTCAGCTTACGGCACTTATCCTAAAGAAGTTCAAATTGAAGAGGATGGAAAAATTGTTGAAACAGAAGGTCTAACGGCTCCGTCCGACCACTTTACTAAAACCGAGGCCGCCGAGAGTTATTTAGTCGTCGACGGTAAAAGAATTAAAGTCATCGCCGAAAAGGATCCGAGTAAACTGCCTTGGAAAGATCTCAGTGTTGATGTCGTATTGGAATGTACCGGTCGGCTGACCGAAGGCGATGCTGCCTCCGTCCATTTAAAATCGGGAGCAGAGAAAGTCATTGTTTCCGCCCCCATCAAAGGAGGAGGGGTTAAAACTTTTCTGCTCGGCGTTAACAGTGATCAGTACGATGGAGAGAATGTTATTTCCAATGCTTCTTGTACGACGAATTGTATTTCCCCAATCGCTTCAATTATTTCCGCGAAGTTTGGAATTGTAAAAGCGGCCATGACGACGATCCACGCTTATACGGCCGAGCAAAATTTGGTTGATGGTCTCCCACCTGCGCTTCATGAGGATTTAGGTCGGGGTCGAGCGGCGGCTTTTAATATTACGCCCACAACTACTGGCGCCGCCATCTCAACGACAGAAGTTTTACCGCAGCTTAGGGGTTTATTTGATGGCTTGGCCATTCGCGTTCCGGTCATCGTCGGGTCTCTTTCTGATTTTACTTTCCTGACGAAGAGGAAAGTTACTGTTGATGAGGTTAACCAAGCTTTTTGCGAGGCCAAAGATAAACCTTTTTATAAAGGGGTTATTGACGTTTCCCTTGAAGCTCTGGTTTCCAGTGATATTATTGGATCAACCTACTCGGCGGTTGTGGATTTAACTTTGACCAAGGTGATTGATGGAGACTTAGTTAAAGTGGTTGCTTGGTACGATAATGAATGGGGTTATTCAAACCGCTTAGTGGAAATGGCTACCCTTGCCGCGCTTAGAAAGCGCGGGACGATATCCTCCAATTGAAGTTATGGCAAAACTTGTAGCTCCGCACATGGAACGCTGTATCGGCTGCCTTCTCTGTGTCCTTTGCTCATCGAGAGCACGCGGTAGTATTTCTCTTGAAGATTCCGCTATTAGAATTTACTTTGATGGTACTTCATTTTCCGCTCAAGTCGACGCCGGCCTACCCGTATCCGAAGAAATCGTAAAAATCTGCCCGAGGAACTGCCTCGCTTTGACGGAGGATCAATGAGCCGGAATAGAACAATTCTCTACTTAGATTTAAAAAAACATACCTCACAGGTTAAGGTTCACGCGGATACATACGAATACATCGGCGGTATAGGTTTATCTCTAAAACTGCTCTCCCTTCTGAAGGAGGAGAATCCGGTCATATTTTCAATCGGCCCTTTCAACAATTCTTTCCCTTTCGTTTCAAAAGTGTGTTCCATTTTTTATGATACGGAGGGTAATTTAGTCGAGAGTTATGTTGGAGGGAGGCTGGGTTTAGTTCTGTCCCTGACTTCCTTTGAGGCGGTGGTTGTCACCGGCAGGAGCGCCAACTCTGTTTTTATCAATATTTCCTCAGGTAAAATTGAGTTCGTCCTGAATCAGAGGGGTGATCTTCCCTCAATAGGACTTTCGAATCGAAGCAGCTTTATTAATTTTGACGGTGATCAAGTCTTGATTGACCGTTATTTCCGTCTTGACCCACGTCTGGGAGAAAGGCTTCGCGGTCAAAACGTTGAGGGTCTAGCCATCAGCGCGGACCACTCATTAAAAATAGAAAAGAGGGATGAGTACAGCAAACTCTACCGAGAAATTCTAGTGAGGGGTAGAGAACTTTCCGTGCCGTACGATAATTTTTTCTCCTGTGCCGGTTGCCCGGCTGGGTGTTCTCTCTCGGCTCAACCTGAGTATGATCCTTCCCTGACGTTGTCCTACTGCCTGGTGGCTTGCGGTTTTGCCGCGAATATCTTTAATAACGTTCCCACCGTCTTTGCCTGTTTCCAGTCTTTAGGTTTCGATTATCCGCATGAAGTACTTGAGGAAGTTAGTGACAAGATAAAAAGAATGAGAAGCGATTATGCCCATCTCTAATAAATTTTTTATCATCAACTGGAAAGAAAATAAGACTTATGAAGAAGGGCTTTCCTTCTTTTGCGAGTTTCTCAAGTTATTAAATGAAGTTCCTTTTACGGATCGGGAGATTATTTTTTGCCCGTCTTACCCGTTTCTCGTTCCGTTCAAGAAGGAGCTAAGTCTCTATAAAGGAAATATTCCCGTAAGATTAGGGTCTCAAGATGTCTCGCGGTTTGAGCAAGGTTCCCATACCGGCGAGGTTTCGGCGCGGTTGCTTAAGGATCTCGTAGATTTTGCCATCATCGGGCATTCCGAGAGAAGAAAATATTTTAGTGAAACTGACGAGAAGATTAACGCGAAGATACATTATTGTCAGGCGGTCGGAATTGCTCCGATTGTTTGTGTCAGTAGAGAGAAGGAAGTAGCGGCTTTAACCGTCGATATATCCAAGCGGTATCTGTTGGCATTTGAGCCTCCTAATTCCATTGGTTCGGGTCATCCTGAATCTGTGAAGGTGGTGGAAGATTTCCGCAACAGTGTGGGTTCTGCGTTAGCCAACTGCGCGGGCTTTCTCTACGGAGGTAGTGTTGATGAGCACAACATAAAATCGTTTTTGGATTCGACCTCTGTTAACGGAGTTCTTATCGGAACAGCTTCCTTAAAACTGGAAAATTTATTTAAAATTGTTGTGGTTATATGAGATACCGGGAAGTTAGAAAACAAAACTTGCTAAAACCACCCCGAAGCAGAAGGGCCATTTATATAGCAATTTTTTTAGGGGTTATTTTCTTTCTCTCTTTTCTGGTTATAAATCCCGCCGTCGCTTTAAAAGGTTTTCTAAATCCTATCTCCGTCTTTTCTAAAATCACCGGAGCCGGAAAGCTCGCCTCCTTCAACAGCCGTACCAATATTCTTGTTCTGGGTCTCGATAAACGTTCTCGAGATGAGGTTGGCCTTTCCGATACGATAATCGTGGTTTCGCTTTCCGCCAATAAAGGCGACGTCGCTCTGCTTTCCGTTCCGCGCGATGTTTGGATCAAAAATTATCGCAGCAAGGTCAACGGCCTTTACGCGATCGGTGGTGTAGATTTAGCCCGGAAAACTATCTCTGACATGCTCGATTTACCCATTCACTACTACGTCGTGGTAGATTTTTCGGGTTTTGAAAAGGCGGTTGATGTGCTCGATGGGGTGGAGGTAAACGTCGAGCGAGATTTCGAGGATTTCCGTTATCCCATTTCCGGACTTGAGAGTGATGACTGCGGCGGCTCTGACCCGGAGTTTAAATGCCGTTTTGAATATCTCGGTTTTAAAAAAGGTTTACAGAAGATGGACGGATTACAAGCCTTAAAATTTTCCCGTTCTCGACAGTCTTCCGGCCCGGAAGGTTCGGACTTTGCCAGGGATTCTCGGCAACAGAAAGTGATGGTTGCTTTTAAAAATAAAGCATTGTCTCTCTCGACGTTGATTAACCCCGCAACAATCGCAAAACTTTATGAGCAATACAAGGTCTCAATCGAGACAAACATTGGTCTAATTGAGGCGGAGAAATTCTTTGACTTATCAGAAAAGATTAAGGACGGAAATATAAAATCTTACGTCATTAACAAAAATAATACCGGCGAGGAAATACTTTTGGCGCCTTCCGATCTCTCCCCGTTCGAAGGAGCGTGGGTTTTACTGCCGAGGACAACGGATTTCTCCGAAGTACGCGCTTTCGTTCAAAAAGCCCTCTATGGCGGGAGATAATTTCTATGGTTTATGTATTCCATGGTGAAGATACCGTTGCCAGTCGTAAGGCTCTTATTGATTTGCGCAGTATTTACGATTCTGACGCTATTTTTGAATTTAGTGATCAGTCCTTATCAGAATTTGTCCGTGTCGCCGACGGTTTAGGACTCTTCTCACCGAAAAAGCTTGTCGTCGTTGAGATTTTTAAACAGACATCCTTAAAAGAAGTCGATTATCTTCCCTACCTGGAGAAGAAACCGAAAACTACTGAAGTTGTTTTTTGGATAGGAGAAGAGCTGCCCGATGCTTCCCCCCTTTCCAAGATGGTTTTAAAAAACGGTTGGAAGATCAGGAAATTCAGCAGCTTCAACCGTAACCACGTCTTTAAGTTTGTTGATTGTTTGTTCTTTCGGGATCGAAAAGGAGCGCTCAACTGTTTACCAGCACTGATTAACAGCGGGGAGAATTTGTTTGGTATTATGTCTTTAGTTGCCAGTCGTGCACGCCAGCTTCTCTGGCTAAAGACCAGCGCTCTATCAGGTCGTGGGATAAAGCCCTTCGTACGCTCAAAACTGACTGGGCAGGTGGGCGCCTTTTCACAGAAAGATTTGATCGGAGTTCTTTGTGAGTGCAGCCGTGTTGATCTTGAGACGAAGACGGGCAATCTTGATCCGTCTTTAGGGATTGTCGAAATGATCAGAAAAGTATGCTGAGAAGAAACGAACTGATACCAACATTATTGATTTTCTCCGGTGTCGCTATTATTTCCTGGCTACTTTTCCTGCCGATCATAGAAGCTAAAGCTTCTCTTACGGAAACATCTAAGACTAGTCTTGTTTCACCTTCAATCTTAAGTTTTAGTAATTCCCTGAGCCAGAATTTTAATCTCCCTCCTCTACCATTTTCTTCACTTTTGTATGTGGGGAAAGAAGTTTCCGATTTTTATTTAACGATCGACAGGATTGGGATAAAAAAGGCCCGTATTATCGCCAATGTTGACACGGGTAAGGCCGGTGTCTATCTCACCGACTTGCTTCAGGGGATCGGGCACCTGCAAGGATCTTCATTTCCGGGTGAGGGAGGGAACGTTTTTCTTTTCGGTCATTCTTCTCTACCATTCCTCTTCAGCAACGGCGACTATTCCACCATTTTTTCTAACCTTAATAAGATGAAAACGGGGGATACGATACTAGTCGAGTTTGCCGGCAGGAAATATTTTTATAGGGTAAGCGGCGTAAAAACCGTCAAGGCCGATGCTAAAACCAGCGAATTTGCAAGTTCTTCCGAAAAACTGACGATATTAACCTGTTTTCCTCCTGGTCTGCTTACCGAAAGGCTGGTCGTAACGGCGTTACCGCTTCTTTAAAAGCTTTACCGCCGAAAGGTCAATGTTAGGGTTTATATCTTCGATGATTTCGCGGGAAACTGTCGGTAGGAACGTTTCATTGTAGGCGTGGTAAAGATCCAAGCAAATCCAAAGAAAGATCGTAAGGATAATTGAGATCATCAGGGTTAAGGTGCTGGTCTTCATACTTTAGGTGTAAATTTTTTTCAGAAAATAGGTTTCTATATTAATATAAACCTTGAGAAATTTCTTGTCCCCCTTTTGAGGTATTTCTATAGATATTTTAGCAATATCCAGCTGACGGGGATTTTTTTCCAGATCTTCGAGTGTGGTCAATATATTTTCATAGCTTCCGGAGGCTTGTATCGTCAGCGGCAGGATAAAAACGTTCGGGTTTTTTGAGGGTTTCGGTCCTTCGAAATTTATTTCTTCCAAGGTGACATTATTACTACCGAAGATGAGATTCAAGTTAGTCAGGAGGGTTGGTAAATCTTTATTTTCCGGCAAGGCTTTATCAACGAGACTGAGATCTGTTCTGATTTTGTTAATATTCTCGATGGCTTTGTTTAAATTTGAAATCTTTTGCGTCAGTCTCTTGTTTACATCCCGGCCGTCATCGGTCTCTTGTTTGAGTTTTATGACCTCAAAAAAAACCGGTCGTATACCTAAAAACAGTAAAATTATCAGAAAAGTAACAGCGGTAAAAATAATTGTCTGATCTTGCTTTTCCGGTTCGGACAAGAATGGTCGGAGATCACGTTTAAGTGTGTTTAGTGGTGATTTCATCTAATCAAATATTCCCCTTTCGACGTGGGCTTCAAAATTGAACGTGTAAAATCCGTCCGTGTCATCAAAACTGCTGCCAGTGAGGGTCAGATCAGAAAATTTGGCGGAGTGGCTGACATTATCGACCATTTTTGCGAAAGAAGCACCGGAGGCGGTTTTGGCCACTATTTGAAGGAGATCTTGTTTAAGGGTGATATTAACGAGGGTTACGTCCTCGGGAATTAAGGTGGGGGTGTAATTTATGGCTTTGAGAAACGATAAACGGTCGCTTCTAAACTCTTTAATTGTTGATAACTTGTTTTGAACATTCCTTATTATTTTCTCTA
>Ga0209211_10010639_pt1 | contig 11934 bp, 16 predicted proteins | sample RifGroA2_FD_183992 | JGI IMG/M metagenome (GOLD analysis project Ga0209211, IMG submission 183992) | Groundwater microbial communities from Rifle, Colorado, USA - Groundwater A2 (SPAdes) (version 2) | ecosystem: Environmental > Aquatic > Deep subsurface > Groundwater | place: Rifle, Colorado... | reverse complement strand
CCGTGCCGTTGTTGGTGAAAGTGGCGGTGGGAGTGCTTGCCATAGTGATGGTTTGGGTGGTAGCGTTGCCGGAGTTGTAGAACTTGAGGGTGGAGTTAGCGGGAACTGTGGTAGTGCCGGTATTCAAAGTAAAGTTGCCGTTTGTGATGGTAATGGCGGAAGAGCTTCCTGAAAAAGTGCCGTCGTTTTGAGTCCAACCCGAGGTGCCGACGCTTATAGTCACCGCCCCTTGAGTGATAGTGCCGGTATAGCCAGAATCAATTTGTACACCCAAAACATTCACCGTCGCGTCCAGCGTCATACTCGCCGTACTGGTGGCTTCAAAAATAGCGACATCGGCAGAACCCGGCACGCTCGCCCCGCTCGCCCCCCCCGAAGTCGTGGACCAGCTCGCGGTAGTATTCCAATTCCCCGTCCCTACTCTGTATCTATTCGCCGCCTCCGCTCCATTTGCCCCCGCGAAAAACCATACCCCCATCGCCGCCACCACAAACCCCGCCATCGCGACCTTCTTCAACACTATCGCTGTCTGGTGGCCATAATTTGTCTCCCCACGACCTTTGTTGTTTTTGTTGTTCATATTTATAATTTAATTTTAAATTTCTAATTTTGAATAAATAATTAGACTTGAGTCTGTCATCCTGAGCGAAGCGAAGGATCTCAGAGATTCTTCGGTCGCTGACTCCCTCAGAATGACACTACCGGGGTCATATTGTTTCAAAACTGGAAACTTAAAGTTAATTCCTTTATCGCTTTCGACCTTTGTGTTTGTTGTTTTGTCCATGATTTTAAACTATTGACAAGATTTTATGGTTTGATAATATATATTTAATACTTACGAAGAAGACCCTGATGCGGTTTCGTCCGCATTGGGGGCTTTTTCTTTTTGAATCTGTAAGATTGATTTCTGGTTATTTAAATAAGCGATTGGAACGCCTGTTCTTTTAAGAAGAATTGAGCAAAGATTTTCAGTATGAGGCGATAATATTATTCTTAATTTTCTGCGCTCTTTAAGGAACTTTACTAAGCCGGCATAATCGCCATCGCTTGAAACAATAACTGCCTTATCAAATTTGCTTTCATAAGCGTCCCGCGCCGCCTGCAAAACAAGATCGGCATCGCAGTTGCCCTTTGCCTTTCCATTTCCGTCATAAACTACCTCTTTGAAAATCAAAGTAAAACCGCATTCTTGAAGGTATGTGTATAATTCTTTATATTTTGGTATCAATCCGATGAAAATATAGGCTTTCTTCACGCTATATTTTTCAGACAGCCAGATTCTAAACCGCGCGTAATCAAGCATCCAGCCAAAACCAGCAATGCCTTTGTGCAAATTCGCTCCGTCAATATACGCAAAATTGTTTTCTTTTTGAATCATATAAATTATATCTCCGCCGCTAGCGTCCCGTTTAATGGGAATAACGTCATGCTTAAAATATTGATAACCACAAACCCCGCCCCCGCGACCTTCTTCAACACTATCGCTGTCTGGTGGCCATATTTTTCCTCCCCCCGACCTTTGTTGTTTGCTTTTTGCATAAAATTCTCGACCTTTATTTTAATTTTTTGTATGGATAACGCTGTTGACATATTTTTCTAGTCTGCTATACTGACATTGTGATAACACTCTGGCGTGCCTTTGGGTAGCGCCAGATTTTTTTATTTTTATTGTGAAATTTCATTTTTAAGTTTCCGTAAATCAATATATTTTGCCAAATCCAGTAATTCTTCGGCTACATGACCTCTAGTTGACATCACTATAATTCGCTTTCCCGCCCGCTTAATCCTGGTGATTGGGGTGTCAAAATCACTATCGCCGGATATCAAAATTGCCGTATCGTATTTGTCCTTGGTGTCCACCATTTCAAACGCCAGCTCAATATCAAGATTATTTTTCCATTTATAACCGCCTTGGCGTTTCTTAATTTTCTTTATAACTCTTGTGCGAACGATATAACTATTAATATCGAGCATATCTGTAAATTTTTTCTGGCCGATGTTAGATTCATCAACTCCTGTTAAATAAAGCATTTTACATCATCACCGCATTCTTTTTTAAAATATTTCATTAGTTTTTCATAAGAAATTCTCCACCCTAAAGTTCTCTGAGAGTAAAAAACATTCTCAGCGTCAATAAATACATATACTCTGCCTTTTATAAATTGCTTGATCATATTAATAACTTGCCGCCTCCGCTCCCCGCGCGCCCCACAGAAGCCCGACCGCCAGCACCCCCACCCCCACGATCTTTCTCAATACTATCGCTGTCTGGTGGCCATATTTTTCCTCCCCCCGACCTTTGTGTTAGCTTGTTTCATATATACTATAAGTATTATGGTTTCGGCCTCCGAGATTGGCTCGCCTAACGGCGGGCCTTTCGTTTTTTATAATTCGGATTACGAAGCCGCCTTTTCACAGTCAAGGCACTTGTTTCCTTTCTTATCGAAACCAAAACTGCCAAATATAGGTTTATGACAATAAACGCAATCAGGATATTCTATAATATTAACCCCGAGCTCTTTGCAAAGATTTCTGAAACTATCTAAACTTTCTTGATAAAGATAAAACGGAGCGGATACGTCATCCCCCTTGCCTTTATAATCTCGGTCCAACCAATACGCAAAACCGATCTCGTCTCCGGCTACTACTTCTGCGACATTATCCATTTTGTCACCATCACTCTCGTCATACGGATTATATCTGCGCTTTTCCAGAGGCACGGACAGCTTGATTATTAAATTTTTATTATTTTTGCTAATTTCTTGCTTCATACGATTTTCTATAATGTTTACTGTCAGCCGCTCGTGGCACCATTTTAAAATTTACTTTCCTTTCTTTCTCCTGGCTTCCTGATACAAACGCAAAGCTTCGCGGATTAATTCGCTTTTGGTCTTTTCTTCTCTTTTCGCCATCTGCCCGATTTCCTTTTCCATTTTCGGCGGCAATGATATTGTCCAGACTTTTCTTTGCACGGACATACCCAGTATATCAACTTCGATAATGACCGCTTGGCGTCTGAAAGCTAATTATAGTCATTATCTTTTGTTGAATGGATGGTAAGATTAATTATGTCCCAAAATACGCAATCGAAGTTGTATTACTGGGCATATGTATTACAATGTATTACAATGTAACGCCTTTCTTTGCATTACTTTATATTATACCCTAATAAGGAAAAATAAGGAAATAGGGAAGTTGTGGATAACTTCCTTATTATTTCCTTATTCATTTCCCTATTATTTCCTTATTATTTAGAGTATGTTGATGTTTTCTATGTGAGAAATGTCCGGCGGAAAACCGCCTGAACTAAAAACAACAACGATGGCATCTATTTGCCATCGTTGTTCTTGAGAGATATTTTTATGGTTTAAGTAAATTTGAACCGTTTTGATGAATTTCCTTATCTTCTCGCGCGTTAAATTTTCTACCGGACTGATCGCGTTTTCCTCATTATTTCCGCTTTTTACCTCAATAAAATGAATTGTTCCTCTGTATTTCGCGATAATGTCTATTTCCCCGAACTTTGTATTGTAATTGCGCTCTATTACTGAATATCCTTTTGAGATGAGATGCTCGCAAGCGATTTCTTCGCCTTTATTCCCCAGTTGGCGCTTTGGAGTGATCATAATTATGGTGGACCTACCGGGAATTGAACCCGGACCTTGGCAACTTGCCCGCCTAAATTTTGTGGACTCACCGGGAATTGAACCCGGACCTCGGCAATGCGAATGCCGCGTAATACCGTTTTACTATGAGCCCATTAAGTCCACAAAACTTGGGCGGGTGAACGAATGCCACGTAATACCGTTTTACTATAGGCCCTTATTGTTCGAGGTGCCGATAATCGAACTCGGATTACACGCACTCTTGCCCTGTTAGAAATTTATTGTCGGGACACTGGGAATCGAACCCAGTCTACACGTACCCGAAACGTGCGTACTACCGGTATACTATGTCCCGGTAATTTCTAACATGGCAAACGTACGTAATGCCGCTATACCACACCCCGCCAAAAGCCAAAAAGATAACCAAAATCAACTACCCGAAACAAAAATACATTATCTATGCGCCTTTTCCGGAAATGTTAACAATTCCCAATTATACGCATAAATCCTAATGTTTGCAATAGTAGTAGAGAATCTGCCCTTGTTTGTCATCCTGAAGGCAAAGCCTGAGGGATCTCTGAAATTCTTCGGTCGCAAACTCCCTGTTTGTCCAAGAGCGAAGCGATTGGCTAACAAACAGCAGTCCAGCGAGGCTTTTGCCGAGTCGTGGCTCCCTCAGAATGACAGAAAGTGGCATCATTAAACTTTAAACTTTCTGCGCTCTTCCGACTCCAAAAGCTGGATCCGCTCTTCGCCTTTCTTTATCATTTCCGCTATTTCGCTAACTGACATTTTATCCAATTCCAGCGCCAGTTTTTCCAAGTATTCTCGTTCATTATGTTTCGGGTCGTCCAAAACCTCGGAAAACAGAGCATTTAGTATTATACCAACTTTCGGCCCTGGTTGAATGCCTAATATGCTCATAACATCATTGCCGTCAATTTTGAGCATTTTCACTGATATCGGGTCTTTGGACACTTTATCCACCATATACCGGAAATAGCGTAATTTATAAGGCTCGGCCTTGGGTACGCCAGAACCGATCCGGTCGGCAATTCGCACGTTTATCAAGTCGTCCATATTCTCCAACCCGACATTTTTAATCAGCCGGCGCACGGAAGACGGCGTTACCTCGTCTACATTATAGTAAAACAGGTGATATCGCACCAACAAGGAAACCTTGGCTATTTCTTCATTGGGAAATTTGAGCCGGCGCATTATCTTTTCGGTTATTTTCGCTCCGATGACATCATGGCTGTAAAAAGTGGAATCGGGGCCATCACCGCGCTTGGAGCGCGGCTTACCCACATCATGGAGCAGGGAAGCGAGACGCACGACAAAACCAAGCTTATTTTCCGCGGAGTATCTCAGAGCGCGAAGATTATGCTCGTAAACCGTGTAAATATGGTGTTTATTTTGCCCAACACCATATCCCTCCATTACTTCAGGCAAAATTATGGAAAGAATTCCTGTTTCGCGTAAAAGCTCAATTCCTTCGGCGGCGCGATCGCTCATTATTATCTTCACGAATTCGTCTCTCACGCGCTCGCCTGAGATAAAGGAAATTTCCTTATTCATTTCCTTAATCGCCTCCAACGTTTCCTTATTAATAAGGAAATTCAGTTGCGTGGCGAAACGCACCGCGCGCATCAAGCGCAGAGCGTCCTCGCTGAATCTCTTTTTTGGATCGCCCACCGCGCGGATGATTTTATTTTTTAAATCATCCTGGCCGCCGAATGGATCGATAATTTTATATCTGTCATTCTGAGCTATAAGCGAAGAATCTCTGGATCCTTCGCTGCGCTCAGGATGACAAACAGAGACCTGCTCTGGATGACGAGCGGAAATTTGCTCAGGATGACTAAAGATATCCAATGCCATCGCGTTTATCGTAAAATCTCGCCGCGCCAAATCTTCTTTTAGATTAGCGGTGAATTTAACGCTGTCCGGGTGGCGCTTGTCCGAATATTTTTCGTCAATGCGGTAAGTGGTTATCTGGATTTTCATCTCATCCGCCAAAACCGTCACCGTGCCGAATTTATTTTCATAAAAACTTTTGGGAAATACTTTCTGTATCTCTTCCGGCTTGGCATTGGTGGCGATATCCCAGTCTTCCGGCTCGCGCCCCAGCAAAAAGCCGCGCGCGCATCCGCCGACCGGATATGCTTCAAAGCCGGCGGCCTTCAGTTTTTCTAATACGGAAATAACTTGGGAGGGGATGAACATGGCTAAAATCAAAATTCAAAAATCAAAATGCAAAATTTTGGTATTCCGATCTGGTCGGAATGATTTTTACATTTTACATTGTCATTTTACATTTTGATTTTTGAATTTTTAATTTCTTAAGTGCTCTCGGCAGGAATCGAACCTGCATTTCCAGCTTCGCAGGCCGGCGACTTATCCATTGATCGACGAGAGCTCGTGTCGCATTGTAGCACGAAAAACCGGAAAAAGGGAAGTGTTTCTTCTGTATGACATTGTCATACACAGGAAAATCAAAATTCAAAAATCAAAGTGTAAAATTTCGGTATTCCGACGAAGTCGGAATAATTTTAAATTTTTAATTGTCATTTTACATTTTGATTTTTAAATTTTGAATTTGTTGCGGAGATTATTCCCAGCCCGGCGGCAAGTGTGTTATAATTTATCTTGTGATACCCAAACTCACTTTACCGAGAAAAGTCATATTGCTTTTTGCTTTGTCGGCCGCCACGGCGGCGATCGGGATTATTTTTTGCGAGCGGGTTGAAATCCTTTTGCCGGCGATTTTGCTTGTGTTCCTCAATTTCGGTTTCGCCGTGAAAATGCTTCTCAAAGCGATGAAAGATTTCAACGAGGCAATCGCCGTCATCCGCAAGATCAGCTACGGCGATTACAGCGCGAAGATTGATACGACCCGCAACAAAGAGCTGGAGGTGGTGGAAGTGATGGCTAAAAAGCTGAAAGACCACGACCTCCATCTTTCCCAGCGCGCCTACCAAACGGCGATGTTGAAAGAGCTGTCTGAGCGGATCAGCACATCGCTGGACGCGCGCGACGCGATGGAAATTATTTCGGGCTCTTTAAGCAAAGTCGTTTCTTACAGCACCGTTTCCTACGTCACTTTTGAAAAAGACGGCCAAATCATTTTCAAATGCCATCTGGAGGAGTCGGTCAGCCGATCTTTCACCGAGGAAGTGAAAAAGAAAATGCTGGACACTTTCCGCGCCCTATCCGACGCGCCCATTGCCGACGACAACATCAAAATGGTTTATTTCGGCACGATCTTTGACGAAAGCGCGCGCGATCCGGTGCGTTCTTTTTTTAACCTGCCGATGATCATCGGCGGCCAATTGGTCGGACTGATCAATGTCGCCTCCACCAAACCGGGGCTCTACGCCGAACAGGAAGTCGCTATTTTATATGTCATCATAGAACAAGCCGGTTCCACCATCACCAAGATCCGATCCGTGCTGGCCGAGGAAATGGGCAAGATTAATTCTATGCTCGCCGCCGTCAACGAGGGTTTGATTATGGTCGCGCGGGAAGGGGACTTGCTAGTCATCAATAAAGAAGCTGAAAGATTTTTAAATATCTCCGGCAAAGAAAATATTTCCACCTTTGACGTGATCCACGCGCTTTACGGCATATTTGATTTTCGCGGAGCGATGGACCAGGTTTTGAGCTCCGGCAAAACGGAAACATTTTCTAAAATCAAAGTCGGCGGAAAGCACTACAAAATAAGCGCGAGCCCGGTAAAAAACAACCAGGATGAAAAGCACGCCGTGGTTTTTGTCTTCTCGGACATCACCCAGGAAGAAGAGATTGACGAAATGAAATCGGAATTCATCTCCACTACTTCGCACCAACTGCGCACGCCGCTTTCTTCTATGAAGTGGTTTTTGGAAATGATGATCAACGGCGACACGGGCGCGCTCAACGACAAGCAGAAAGAAGTCGTGACCGACATTTACAACTCTAACGAGCGCATCATCGCTCTGGTCAACGATCTTTTGGACGTGTCGCGCATAGAGTCCGGCAAAATGCGCCCCGAGCCGACGCCGACCAATCTGGTTGAATTCATCACCAGCATGCTGGTGGATCTCAAAGCGCAGTTTGCCAAACGTTCCCAGGAATTTGTATTTGAACACCCCGAGGCTTTGCCGCGCATTCCGGTTGATCCGAAACTGATCTGGCAAATATTGCAAAATCTGCTTTCCAACGCCTCTAAATACACGCCGGAAAAAGGAAAGATCACTCTCGCGCTTTCGCTGGAGCCGGAAAATATTTTGGTGAAGGTGGCGGACAACGGGCTTGGGATCCCGGAATTCCAGAAGCATCGCTTGTTTGAAAAATTCTTCCGGGCGGACAATGTCAATAAATCCGATGGCACCGGGCTCGGGCTTTACATATCGCGCAAAATCGTAGAGGCCTCCGGCGGGAAGCTCTGGTTTGAGTCAACTGAAGGCAAAGGATCAACATTTTATTTCACAATTCCCGTAGCGGGAAATAAAAACGCAAAGGTCGAGTAATTATATTCTTTTCTGTCATCCTCGCGAAAGCGGGGATCCAGATCATAATAGAAACCTGGATTCCCGCTTTTGCGGGAATGACAAAAAGGTTATTTAAAGTAACAAAATAAACACAATACAAATGGCTCTTATGGGAGATTACAAAAAATCAATAACGGAAATCATTAAAAAACAAATGGACATTCTTGGGCCGGCGGTAGCGCTTTCCATAGCGCAGAAAGTGTCGGCCGTGAAAGTCTCGCCGACCGGCGAAGTGATGGAAATAATCGGCGATCCCAAATCAGCGCTGGAGCAGGTCGCCGAAGCGTATATCGCTTTTTCCGGTGAAATATCAAAGATGATCTTAAGATCGGTGATGAAAGCTTACCCCGACATTACGATCAATCATTTACAATTAACATAATTTAGATATGGAATTTGAATTTATCGTGGAAATATTCAACGCGGCGCTGGGTGTCGCGGCGGTTATACTGGCTATCAGCGTGATGGCCAAAGTCAGAGGCGGAGCGCTGGAATCGGTCTGGAAGCTGGTCAGCGTGTCCGCGGTGTTTTTCGGCTTGCTGGAAGTCGCCGGCCTGTTGGCGGCCAGCGAACTAGGACTCAATATCCCGAACATTGAAGCAATACGCGAGGTACTGGAATTTTTAGCCATCGCGACGCTCGCTTTCTCCCTGATTAAAGCAAAAAAAGCCTTTACTTTGTAATGTTTAGATTCTCGAAATCTAAACATATTGGCAATACCGGTTTTACCGCCGTTATTTTTTGCTTTGTTTGAGCCGCGCCTCGCTTTTTCTGTCATTCCCGCGCAAGCGGGAATCCAGTCAAATCAGATAAATTCTGGGTTCCCAGTCGGGCCTGCCCTCGACTACGATCGGGGGCTGGGAATGACAAAAAAGTTAATTTCGTAATCCAGAGCCATTCATAGCATTGCCCATTTGCTTGTGGATATGATAATATAGTATAATATGCCCAGTAGTGAAAATTCGACTGGGCCGTATGGACAGCATTGCAGTTTCAGAAAGTAATAATTAATTCAATTATTAATTCGCAATTGAACGGCGGTCAAAGACAATTGTCGAATTTCTACTACTGGGTGTGGAAAACGCGAAACAAAACGTGAAAGTACTCATCGTTGAAGACGATGTGATGCTTAACAAAATATATCAGACCAAGCTGGGCATTGTCGGGTATAAAGTGTTCGCGGCGTACGACGGCGAAGAGGGAATCAAGAAGATGGAAGAAACGTTGCCCAATATAGTCCTTTTGGATCTGATGCTTCCTAAGAAAAACGGGTTTGAAGTGCTGGAAACGGTCAAGCAGAATATCAAGCTCAACCACATACCGGTGATCATCCTTTCCAATTTGGGTCAGGGCGACGACATAGAAAGAGGCAGGGCGCTCGGCGCGGACGATTTTCTGGTGAAAAGCAACGTCAAGCTGGAGATGGTACTGGAAAAAATAGAACAGGTTTTGCAGAAGCACGGGATTAAGGTTTAGAAAATTCAAAATTTAAAAATCAAAATGTAAAATGACAATGTAAAATTTCAAAATCATTCCGACTTTGTCGGAATACCAAAATTTTGCATTTTGATATTTACATTTTAAATTAATAATAATTAGCGCAATTAATTAATATTTATGAATACAACGCAAACATGGACGAAAAAAAGCGGGTTTACGCTTTTGGAATTGCTGATCGTCATCACGATCTTGGCGATTCTCACTTTGGTAGTCGTGCTCTTCATCAACCCTGTGGAAATGCTTAAAAAATCGCGCGATGTGCAAAGAATGTCCGACCTCGCGACAACGCAGTCGGCAATCGTGCTCTTTCTTCAGGATAAAACGAGTAATACTTTGGGTGGGAATAATGCCGGTCTTGCTGCTACTATTGCAAAGCCTTGCTGGAATAGCGGTTCGGCGACAGCGGCATCAAGCACGCAATGGCTTAGCATTTATTCCACTGGTGAAACATTTACATATGGTTACGCGTCCAGCAGTCAGACTGATTACATCAAAAACAATGGCTTGGGCTGGGTTCCGATGAATTTCGCCTCGGTGGCCGCCTCTTCCAGCCCGCCGATCGCGAAACTGCCGATTGATCCGACCAATACAAAATCAGGATCATTGTACTACCGATACGCGTGCGTTAGCAGTGGTATTAGTGATAGTATAACAGGGGGAGGGAACAACACATTTGAGCTTGATGCCACTTTAGAGAGTGATGCTTATAAAGCAACCGGCACGGATGATAAACCTGCCAAAGACGGTGGCAACTCAAGCACTCGCTACGAAGTCGGAACCAGTTTGAATATACTGCCAGCTACCGCTGAATAACCGAGTATGATTCAAAACCCCCGCGCTCAAACGCGGGGGTTTTTGTTTTCACCCCACTTGGGAGCTTCGCTTCCAAGTAAAATATGGGCACAGCGTGTCCATATTTATGAAACGTTTTTGTTTTCATAAAATAAAATGGTATAATAATAAAAACTTATTTTCTGTCATTCCCGCGAAAGCGGGGATCCAGACCATAATGAAAATCATGGATTCCCGCTTTCGCGGGAATGACAAAAAAATACGAGAATGACGAGCAGTTATTAAAATGAACCCGGATAAAATCAACAATATTATTTTGTTTATTCCGCTAGTTACCGGACTTCTGATGTTCGTGTATGTTTTCGCGAAAAATTGGCGGGGGAATTTGGCGGTGAGCATGCTTAAAAAATTGATTTTGTTTTTCGCTTTGTTTTTGGTCGCTTTGGCCGGAGTCAAAATATTTTTGCAATACGAAATTTACAAAAACGATCCGTTTTCTCAATTGATGATCCCGCCTTATCAGTCGTGGGATTGGTTCGCTTACAGTATGTGGAGAGTAAATGTCGCGCCGCTTCTTTTTTCAATGCTTGCGGGCGCGTTTATGTACGCGGCGGCGATTTTCACCGACGCGCGCTTCAAGCGCGAGCTTTTCGTGGAGCAGGATCCTTACATATTCGTCTTGGCGGCGCTCGCCATCGGCTGGCCGAACTTCGTGATGTTTTTGGCGTTAGCAGCCATTTTAACTGTCGCGCAGTCGGCCGTTATTTCTCTCGTTAAGAAAGATTTCACCCACCGCGTCGTCATCACGAATGTCCTTCTGGCTTCGGCCGTTTTGGTTCTGCTTTTCGGCAACGTGGCGGGGCAGTATTTGAAGATATGGTTGCTGACAATATGAATTCATAAAACATAAAACATGAAACAGAAGAATAAAAAACCACTCTGATTTCTGATGTTTCAAGTTTCATGCTTCATGTTCCAAGGTTTATGCATATTTCCGAGCAAAATTTAAAAAAGATCGTGCTGGAGTCCGGGATTGTGGGCGAGGAAGCGTTTGAGTCGGCCAAGCAGGAAGCGCTCCGCTCCAACCGGACGATTGACAACGTCCTCATCGGCCGGGGCGATATTAATGAGCAATTTTTCGGCGAAATCATTTCCAGTTATTTCAAAACTCCGCTCGTGAATTTCAACGACGCGCCGGTAGACGACACCGCTTTGCATATTCTCCCGGAAACTTTTTCCAAAGCGAAGCGAGTCGCCGTGTTTTCCATAGATCGGGCGCAAAAAACGGCTAAAGTGGCGATGGAAGATCCGGGCGACTTGCGAGCGCTTTCTCTGATGGAAATAAAACTAGGGATGAAAGCGGAGCCATATCTCGCGATGCCCTCGGCGATGAAAACTGTTTTCAAGGAATACAAAAAGGACATCTACAAAGAGTTTGACAAAATCATTGAAGAATCAATCAAGACAGCTCTGGAAAGCGGCGGCCTGCGCGACGCGGCGAAGAT
>Ga0209211_10010638_pt1 | contig 11935 bp, 10 predicted proteins | sample RifGroA2_FD_183992 | JGI IMG/M metagenome (GOLD analysis project Ga0209211, IMG submission 183992) | Groundwater microbial communities from Rifle, Colorado, USA - Groundwater A2 (SPAdes) (version 2) | ecosystem: Environmental > Aquatic > Deep subsurface > Groundwater | place: Rifle, Colorado... | reverse complement strand
TAGTTTCTTCATGAGAATCAAAATCTTTAATATTTTCCTCTTCTTCAGAATTTAATTCAAAATTACCGGCGACTTCATTATCTAATTCGCCGAAACTCATATCGTGATTGTTAAATTTCTCATCATCATGATTAATAGATCCGTTTCCGCCTGATAAAGCCATCTCATTAAAATGTTCTGATACCGACGATAAACTTTCTGAAATTCCTTTCGCCGAAGATGCTGCCATCGCGAAAGCTGCACTGCCAACCAAACCTGAAATATTTGCCACTTGCAATGCTGAAACAAGCTGACCACCACCTAAAACTGCTCCGCTTAATAAAGCTAACTTGCCTGTCGCGCTTATAACCCTTCCAATCCTTCTTCCTGAAATATGTTTTTTCTTTTTCTGCCTTGATGTTGCCTGATTTATATTTTTTTCACTACTATCGATATTATTAATATTTTCTTCTTCAATATTGATTTCAACTTCCTGTCCAACCAAACTTGGATCGCCTGCAAAAAGTCTTAATGTATAATCTTCATTATTATTTTCTTCAAAATTAAACTTGTGTCCGACAGCTTTAATCATATTATCAAGCTCAATAATATGATTAAATTCCTCACTGCACTGTGTACATGAAGAAATATGCCTTGCCAAAAATTCTTTATCCGAAGAAGCTATTCTACTTTCTATATATTGAAAAAATAATTCTCTTGCCTTTTCATGATCTAATGCCAAATGAGAATTTTTACGTCTGCTTGATGAATTAATTGCCTGATTAATTGTATCTATTGATTTTAAATGATTAACATCAACAGATACATATTTATCATTACCTGCCTGCCTGTTTATTTGATCAACTTCTATAAACCCTACAAATTCTGCATTTTCCAGTGTCGTTTCTAAACGCACTCCTACATATATATCTGCCAAAATATTATTTAAAAAATGGCTTCTCGGGATGCACATTTGCGGATAATCATCGCCAACAAAAGCCCTGACTGCTATTTTAATATTATTTTCTACTGTTATATTTGCTATATCGAAATCTTTAAGCAATAACAAACCAGAAAGGCTGTTATTTTCTGAAACTATTGTTATTTGATTCTCTTTTAGATAATCACTCAATACTTTTGATGCAACCAAAGACATAAAAGCTTTTTTCTGCAAATTCAAGTCATTTATGCTTGAAACAGCAGCTTTTATTTTAATTTTATTCTGTATCTCAATTTTTTTGGCAAAAGCCTTTGGCATATCCCAAGTCCCATCAGTACAGCAACATTATAAACATATTTTCAGGCACTTCCTATTGTAAAGATTTTTCTAAAAAAAGAAATCATCAATTTAGAGGAATCTGCAAAGTTTTTTATTTCACAAGTCAGCAAATCTTCCTGTTTTTACTTAATTTTTTTCCGGGGGCGTGCTAAACTTTTTATTGACATACCGATTGGCTTTTTGTTCAATATAAATGATAAGATAGCTGATTTTTATTTTAAATAAACCGCAGGAGGCAGACAATTGTGTAGAATTGGCGCCATTAAATCAAGGAAATATATTCATCCGTCTAAAGCATTATTATTAATGCGTTCCCAACAAAAAGGTCATGACAATTCTGGTTTTGCTATGGTCATGCAGGATTTGGGCGGGATATTTAAAGATTACAAAGAACTCCCTATTCTTTCAATGGCATGTACCGACGAAGGCTTAAATATTGCAGATAATATACTCGCGGAAGAAGGTTTTGTAAGGGCAATGCAATGGAGTCCCGAAACCAATCCAGACCCGAAATTAATAATTGAAAATATGCCGCATTATATATTTCAAGTGCTTCAATATCCAAAAGCTTTTAAATACGCTTCTCGTCAAGAAAAAGAAGAACTTCTGGTTAATACAAGATTAAGATTAAGAAAAGCTCTTGAAGTAGACGAAGAAGGATATGTTTATTCTTTCTGGCCTGATGTAATCACTCTTAAAGAAATTGGCGATCCCAAAGATATTGGAACTTATTTTGGTTTATGGGAAGAATCAGAAAATTTTACCGCAAAGATTATTACAGCACAGTGTAGACAAAATACAAATTACGATATAGTAAGATACGCCGCACATCCATTTTTCTTACAAGGTTATACATCTCTTGTAAACGGAGAGAACACTTTTTACGAAAGAAATAAACTTTTTCAACAAAGCTTATTCGATGGATACATAGGCTTTGAGTCAGACTCACAGTGTTTCTTATACACATTGCATTACCTGAACAAAGTATTAAAATGGCCTCTTAACTATTATAAACATACAATAACCCCTCTTCCTCATGAAGAAATAACTCAAAGACACGATAAAACAGTTCTTTTAAAAATAAAAGAATCGCTTACTCACTTAGAAATTAATGGTCCGAATACAATTATAGGAGTACTTCCTGATGGAACGCTCTTTACATGCTGCGATTCAAAAAAATTAAGACCTGTTGTTATTGGATATACAGATGACACGGTAGTTATAACTTCTGAAGTAACAGGTATTAACGAAATTTTACCTGAAAGAAACTGGGAAAATGATATTTACCCTCACGAAAGAGAAACCGTGGTAATTAACAACGATTTGAGGGTCGAACAATGGCAACAATAAAAATAAATGAAATCAGCAAAGATGAATTGCTATGGCAAATTGAATACAATTCAGACAGATGCACTTTATGCGGAAAATGCGTAGCTGCATGCCCTTTCAATGCGATTGAAGCTTCAGTTGAAAAAAGAAGAAAAGTTATAAACGAAGACTCAACGCCTGCACCAAAAGTAAAATTTCAAACAGTGCCGGTAATCAAACAAAATATTAATATAAAAAATTTCTGCCGTGGCTGCGGAATTTGCGAAAAAGTCTGCCCGAATGAATCAATAAAACCTGTCAGAAACACTGATGAAAAATTCGCCATGAAAGTTAGGGCTTATACAGGCGACTCTTACAAAAGAGGTGGGAGAAACAACCTGCATACAATGCCAAGAGCGCTTGATAAAATAAAAATCGGACGTATTTCCCAAATGACCGACCCTTCACTTGATGCGCAAAGACATACCTTTGAAATGCTTGCTCCGTTTGGAAGAGTGCTTCCTCCTGAACAGCTCCCTTTAACAGAATTAAACGGTCAGCTTGAACTCAGTAAAAATTTGCCGCCGGTAAGATGGATTTATCCAATAATTCTCGGAGATATGTCCATTGGAGCACTTTCAGGAAGAATGTGGGAGGCTCTTGCTATTGCTACCGCTTACATGAACGAAGAACTCGGAATACCAATCCGTATGTGTTCAGGCGAAGGCGGTATGCCAGTAAGACTTATGAAATCAAGATATTTGAAATATATGATTCTTCAGATAGCTTCAGGGCATTTTGGTTGGAACAGAATCATAAACACAATGCCGGAAATGACAGAAGATCCTGCGGGAATTCTTATCAAAATAGGACAAGGGGCAAAACCCGGAGATGGGGGGCTTTTACAGGCTAAAAAAGTTGCCCGTCACATTCAAGAAATCAGAGGAGTTCCTAAAGCCGATCTTTTAAGCCCGCCTAATCATCAGGGGCTTTATTCGATCGAAGAAAGCGTCCAAAAAATGTTTCTTTCAATGAATGCAGCATTTAAATTCAGAGTTCCCGTTGCAATTAAGGTTTCTGCAAGTGTAACAAGCATTTCTGTCTATAACAACCTTTTAAGAGATCCATATAATATTGTCGGCGGATTCTTCCTGGACGGAATTTTCGGCGGAACAGGCGCTCCTTTCAAAATTAAGGGATTGTTACTTGGCAGCAGTACACCAGGGAAAACAAGGACAAATTCCTCTCTGGGCAGCAGGCGGCTTGGGCATGAATGGGAATCTTGCCGCGGATGCGTTTAAAATGATGTGCCTAGGTGCAAATGGTGTGTTTACAGGAAAATTGTTACTTCAAATTGCGGGATGCGTGGGTAATGACCACGGAAAATGCAACGCCTGCAACACAGGACTTTGTCCTGTAGGTATTTGCACACAAAATCCTGTCCTTGTAAAACGGCTTGACATTGATAAAGTAGCTGAAAATATTGTAAATTACTTCATAGCTACCGATCAGGAAATAAAAAAACTAATGGCACCTATTGGAAACAGTTCTTTGCCTATTGGTCGATCCGACGCCCTTGTTACAATTGACAGCAGCATCGCTGAAAAACTACAAATTCAGTATGCATGTTAATTAAAGGAGAAACTTAAAGTGTCTGAATATAATATAAAAACAAATCAAATAGCTATAATAAATGGTATCGTTGATGGACAGAGAATTTCCACACAACAATTGTTGCAAGAATTATATAATAAGCTTGAAGAAGGCTATAAAGAATTTGAAATCAGTGCATCCGGTCAGCATGATATTGGCGGACCATTATGGGATAAAGAAAATAAACTTTTAAAATTCAAAGTTACTAATCCCGGTCAGCGTGTAGGCTCAATGGGAATGGTCGGAACTGAAATTCTGGTGGAAGGATCTGCTCCTGCCGATGTCGGCTGGCTTAATGCCGGGGCAGAAATCACCGTAAAAGGCGATGGTGGTGACACAACCGCACATTGCGCTGCAAGCGGAAAAATTTATATTGCAGGAAGAACAGGAACTCGTTCCGGCGCGCTTATGAAACACGATCCCAAGTTTCCTCCCCCCGAATTCTGGGTTCTCAAAAACACAGGCTCATTCAGCTTTGAATTTATGGGCGGAGGTACTGCTGTTATTTGCGGACATGGCTGCGACAACTTAAATTCCGTTCTCGGTTCCAGAAGCTGCGTTGGTATGGTTGGCGGAACCGTTTATGTTCGAGGAAATGTAAAAGAGCTTTCCAGTCAAGTATGGCTTATGGATTTAAACGATGGCGACAAAGAATTTTTACTTCAAGGGCTGCCTGTTTTCCTAGATAAAATCGGCAAACCGGAATTAATAAACGAACTGAGCAAAGGGCTACAAGATACTAAAGAAGACCTTTCCCCTTCAAATAAATGGTCTAAAATAGTCGCTAAAACTTATGAAGAACGCAAAACTAAATCTTTAATGCCGCTGAAACAATTCAGATTAAACAAATGGGTTGAAGGCGGAATATTTGGCGATTTGATTGAAGACGACTATTCTATATCAGATTTGGTTTCAACAGGAGATTTAAGACTTAAAACCCCTGCATGGAAAAACGCAGCTTACAGCGCCCCTTGTGAATATAACTGCCCTATAGGAATTCCGACACAAAAAAGAATTTCTCTTTTAAGACAGGGCGAAATTGCAAAAGCACTTGAGCTTGTACTTGAATTTAGCCCGTTCCCTGCTTCTGTTTGCGGACAAGTCTGTCCAAACTTATGCGTTGACGAATGCAACAGAAAATACGTAAAGAAAATAACAGAAAAGTAGCTGTCATAGGTTCAGGCGCTGCCGGTCTTGGCGCAGCTTGGCATTTGAGAAAATCAGGCTACAAAGTAGATATTCTGGAACAGGATAAAGTTTTTGGCGGAAAACTAAAACAAGTTATTCCTGAAGACAGACTTGAAAGAAATATTCTGGAAACAGAGCTTCAAAGAATTATTGACTCTGGCGTTAACGTAAAAACAAATACAAGAGTCGATAAAGAACTTTTCAGCAAGCTTGAAAAAGATTATGATGCCGTTGTTGTAGCAATAGGCGCTCATAATCCTGTTGTGATTCCTTTTGAAGGTCATGAAAAACTTGTAAAAGGACTTGATTTTCTTAAAGCAGTAAACAATGGCGAAAAACCCCATGTTGGAGAAAAAGTTGTTGTAATCGGCGCAGGAAATGCTGCAATGGATGTGGTAATAGGAGCTTATAATCTTGGCGCAAAAGAAGTTACCGCAATAGATATCCAAAAACCTGCCGCTTTTAAAAAAGAAATCAAGCACGTCGAAATGCTTGGCGCAAAAATCCTCTGGCCTTGTTTCACAGACAAAATCAACGAAAAAGGCGTTCAACTTAAAGACGGAAGACTTCTTGAAGCTGATACCGTAATAATATCTGTCGGCGACAGATCTGACTTTTCATTCATAGAAAGAGATTATCTTGATGAAAGAGGACTTATAAAAGTAAACGAATACATGCAAACAGTAAATAACCGGAAAATATTCGTTCCCGGAGATGCTGTTAAACTTGGTTTGTTTACTAATGCACTTGCAGATGGCAGAAAAGTCGCAATCAACATAGATAAAATGCTTTCAGGGCAACCTCTGGATAAATTTGAAAAAGCTCCTATGATTCCGCAGGATAGGGTAAAAAATGAATATTATCATCCTATGAATCCTCAAAAAGTTCTGGAAATGAAGCCTGAAAAAGAAACTGATCGTTGTCTGAGTTGCGGTTATTGCAGAGATTGCGAATACTGCAAGGAAATTTGTCCCGAACAAGCTATTACAAGAAATTCAAATCCTGACGGTTCTTTTGAATATACAAGTAATTCTGACAAATGTATCGGCTGCGGTATATGCGCAGGCGTCTGTCCATGCGGCATATGGACCATGGACGACAACCTTGCAAAACATTCCGAAGATTAGAATTTTTCCTTTTTAAAAAACTTTTATAAATATTTTAAAAATTTTATCAAAGTTTTTTTCAAATCGTCCGATATAAGTAATAAGAAAAAAATTATTAAAAGTATCCAAATTTTAATCTTGTTTAAAAAACACACTAAAATTGGAAGGTGAATAGGCTATTTAAGGTTTCAAGGAGTTATTGTATTGAGCCAGAGTCAAAGAATTACAATAGATAACGACCCTATAGAGGCTATTTTTGCCCTAAACATGGGTGATTTTCTAACAGAACATTTGATTTCACAAGATTTGCTGAAAAAAATCGATACTTCTGTTAAAGACAAAATTGATAGACTTAAAAAACAGCTAAGTGAATTGATTTCCATTTATTCTCTTGACAATACCCTTACATTATTAGGATTTAACAGTGAAGATGAATGCATAATCTATAGTTCTATTGCAAAAACGGTAGCACAAATGCTTGATGCAGATGATTGCCGAATTTATTTAACCCCTGAATTTACAAAAAATTCTAAAGAAAAAAGTAAGCTTATTACTATGGGTTTTTCCAACAAAGAAAATAGCAATAAAAATTATTTCTTAAATGAAGAAAATAACCCTATTGTACAGTCTTTCCTAACATGTGAAACAATTTATCTTAAAAATTATAAAGAAGATATTGCAACCTTATTAGCAGTTCCTATGGCTAATAACTGGGGTAATGTCGGTGCTATTTGTGTTGAGAACAAAGAAGCAAAAGATATATCTCCTGAATACATTCACCTTCTTGAAGTAACAGCAAGTTTATTCGTAACCTCAATGAGATTACAGAAATTAACAGAACAAACCGATGCAGCATTAAAAGATGAAGAAGCATCACCTGTTGAATTAAGACAATTAAGAACAGACTTAACAGCAAGTATTGGCGATCTGGGTGATGAACAGCAGCAATTCGTCGAAGCTCTTGCACGCGCAGTAGATGTTAAAAGTCAATCCCATGAACAATCTCAAAAAGTTGCTGAACTTGCAAGAGAAATCGCTGAGCATCTTGAGTTAAATGAAAAAACTTTAGATTTAATATATTATGCCGGTTTACTGCATAATATCGGTCAAATAAGTATGCCATCCTAATCTTGGCGTGAATTTATTAATGAAAATAAATTTCCTCTCCGAAGTTATTCCTTATGTTCATTATCACAAAGAAAGATGGGACGGCACAGGAACACCTGAAGGTCTTTCCGGAATGAGCATTCCTCTTGGCGCCCGCATAATAGCTGTGGCAGATGCTTATCAGGCAATGAATACTCAAAGAGCATACAGAAAAGAACTTTCTCGAAAAGAAATTCTCGATATCCTAAAACAAGAAGCCGGAATCAAATGGGATCCCGCAATGGTAAACGCTTTGTATGAAATAAAAAGCGTTTAAAAATTAATCATATTATAGCGAACCTGCTTGCTGACTTACTTGGGTTAGTGTATTTCCTAATGTACCACCAATAGCTTGTAATTTATCTGCTATTGTAAACCAGGTAACTACGGATATAAGCGCAATAAAACCAAGAACTAATATCCACTCTCCTACATCTTGTCCCTTTTTTTTCATTTATTCAAACAACATTAACTACAGTACATAATAACACAGCGTGCATAATATACTGTACAACAAAAGTCATGAATAAATAATGATTACTCTGTTTTTTAAGTCAAAATTTATCTCTGAATTTCATTATTGGTTTTTCATAATACCTGTAAACAAAAGCGCTGATAAGATACAAACTGATGAAATACATGCTTATTAATATCGGCGAATGATAAAAATTAACAAACAAAACATCAAAAACGAACATTATAAGTAAATTAAATAAATACATTGAATAAGAATAAAGACTTGTTTTTTCAAAAAAGTATTTTATAGGTAAAATTTTAGAAAGTTTTTTATTTATAAATTCATTATTTTCAAAAAATATAATCAAAAAAGCAAAAGAAAAAGGGATAATGCTAAAATAAAACGATTTATAAAATACTATATTTAAAAAATCATTAAAAGGATTTTTTGTAAAATATAAACAATAAAAATCAATAATTATCAAAATTGAAATAATAAAGCTGATTATTAAAAACTTTTTAGTTAAAAGTTTATTAAAAATTTCTATATTATTTATTTTTAAGCACGCAAACAAAACGCCAATTAATAAAGCATCAAATCTAAGAGGAATGCATCTTCTGATTCCAAAATCACTATCAGCAGGATTAAAACCTAAAACATAAAAAAATCTTATTAAGGCAATAAAAATTATTATTTTTATTAAATTTTTATATAAATATTCAAGTTTTGTCTTATTATTACTAAATACAACTAAAAGCAACGGCATCAGCAAATAAAACCATTCTTCTACGGATAAACTCCAGCTTTGGTTAAAGAAATGCATATGTCTTATGTCAAAATTTTGTATAAAAACCATCTGTTTTAAGAGAAAAAAATCAGAAAAAACATTTATAGGCGGATTTGTAAATTTATAAATAATTATATAAATAACAAAAACAAGATAATACAAAGGTAAAGTTCTGAGCCACCTTCTTATATAAAAATTTTTAATATTTGATACGTTTAAACCTTTGTTTAAAAGCTGGATTAAGATTTTCCCGATTAAAAAACCGCTTAAAACAAAAAACAATTCAACGCCAAAACCGCGAAATATCATAGCTATAGATAACAAAGATTTATTAATAGTATTATCAGGAACCAAATGTCCTATTAAAACCATTATAATGGCAAAACTTCTTATTACATCTAAGCCAAAATTTCTTTGCACACTGTTGTTTAACATAATATTTATTACTTAAATTTTTCTTTACTCATAAACACTAATCGTAAAACTGACCCTGTATTATTAAATTATAGTTTAATATATTTTTTATTATTAATTTTGTTCCAAATAAAAAATTTTCCTTCACTTCGTTCCGGAAAATTTTTCACTTATACTATTTTTTTCTTATACTATTGCTGACTTACTTGAGTTAATTTATTTCCTAAAGTATCACCTATTTCTTGTAACTTATCTGCAACAGTAAACCAGGTAACCATAGATATACACGCAACTAAGCCAAGAATTAAGCCCCATTCGCCTATATCTGCACCTCTTTTTTTTTTCATTTCATCAAATTATTTCAAACCTTATAAAATTTATGTAGCACCAGCACTCTGTGATAATTGGTTAGCTTGTTGTAATTTTGTTGTCAAATTGTTAACTGTTGTTTTAATCTGACCGCCCATTGTTTGAAGTACTGTAATAGCTACTACAGATACTAGCGCAAGGATAAGACCATACTCAACAAGACTTTGCCCTTTGCTTTTTTTGTTTTTACTGATTTTTTTCATGAAAATATTTCTCATTGCTCACCTAAACTCCTGTTAATTAAATTTACTTCATTACTTCTGTATAATAATAACTCAATTCTAAAAATTAGATAATCACTTTCAAGGGTGATTTTAAAACATCACCCTTAAAGTTTTAAAATCATATATAATTTTTATTTATTTATTAAATTGCCGGGCAAAAACCAATCATTTCGGTACAAACTCTTTATTGGTTTTTATAATTTAATTCAAAGAATTTAATTGAATTTTAATTTTTATAATTTAATTATCACTCTTAAGGGTGACCTTTCGAATCACCCTTAAGTACTTAATTTTATATTTTATTATTTACGCAAATCTTATGTTAGCTTTTTCGAGCCTATCCAATGCTTCATGCAGTATTTCATCGGGCTGTACAATTGAAACCCTGAAATAATTATCGCTGTGTTTCCCAAAAGCTATACCAGGTGTAAAGACTACTCCGGTTTTCTCCAGAACATATTTGCACCAGCCTTTTGAATCATAGCCTTCAGGCACCTGAAGCCATAGATACATAGTAGATCTTGTTTTCTTAAGATTCCACCCGAGCTTGTTAAGACCTTCTACCATAAAATCACGTCTTCTCTGATAATTTCCGGTAATTTCTTCCGAATAAGAAGAAGGCATATTTAATGCAGCAAGAGCTGCATCCTGAATAACAGAACATGTACCATAATCCATGTTTGTTTTTACATTATATAAAGTCTTGATAATATCTTTGTTTCCAACAGCAAAGCCTATTCTCCATCCTGCCATATTATAAGTTTTTGAGAATGAATAAAACTCGATTGCTACATCTTTAGCGCCTTCCACCTGGAAAACACTCGGAGGTTTATAACCGTCAAAAGTTATTTCTGTATATGCAAGATCACTGCAAAGCAATATATTATATTTTTTACAATAATCTACCAATTTTTTGAAAAATTCTAATGTAGCAACCCCTGCTGTAGGATTATTCGGATAATTAACAAAGAAAATTTTTGTTTTCTCTGCTATTTCTTCCGGTATAGAGTCTAAATCAGGCAGAAAATCATTTTTTTCTTCTAACTTAACATGATAAACATCGCCGCTTGCAATCCATGTTCCTCTTGAAAGCACAGGATAATAAGGATCAGGAACGATATTTATATCACCGGGATCAGTAAAAGCAAGCGCAAGATGAGCAAGACCTTCTTTTGCTCCGATAAGTGTCTGTATTTCATCTTTCGGGTTTATATCAATTCCATATTTTTTATGCAACCAATCAGAAATTCCCTGTCTTAATTCCATTTTTCCTTTAAAATCAGGATATCCATGGTTTTTTACATTCTGGAGACTTTTAATAGCCGCTTCTACTACTGGCTGAGGAGTTGCACCGTCAGGATTTCCAATGCCTAAGTCAATTAAATCTACTCCTTTTGCTCTTGCTTCTTCTTTCCACTCATCAAGCTCCGCAAAAACATAAGTAGGAAGGCTTAAAAGTTTTTTTGCCGGAGTTATATTTACTTTAGTCTGCATTATTATCTCCTGATTTTTAAGTTTATATTGGTTTAAATCAATAACAATTCTATAGTAAGTGTCTATTATATTCAAGATTTTTTAAAAGTTTATGCCTATAATGAGCTTTTATTCTTAAATATATAAAAATTCACAGGATTTTCAAACTCATATTTTTTTTCTAAAAGCGGGTAAATATTATAATTTGTTTCTACTTTATATACGAGTTCAAAATATTTAAACATTTTAAAATCTATTTTATTATTTGTAAGAAGATTTTTTGATTTATCAAAATTATAAAATATTTGTCGCTTATTACAAATTACAATATAATCAAGATTTTCAAGCTTTTCTTTTGTTAAAAGTTCGTATCTTAAAGGAAAAATTTTCCACGAAGGATTTTCATTAAAAAACTGGTAATACCAAAAGCTGTCTGAAAAAAGAAGTCCAATTTTTGAATTGTTTTTTGCATTTTGTCCCAAATATTCAATCTGTTGCTTAAAGAAACCATCAAAAACAGTACCGACTTCATATCTTACATCTTCTCTTGGA
>Ga0209211_10010633_pt1 | contig 11938 bp, 9 predicted proteins | sample RifGroA2_FD_183992 | JGI IMG/M metagenome (GOLD analysis project Ga0209211, IMG submission 183992) | Groundwater microbial communities from Rifle, Colorado, USA - Groundwater A2 (SPAdes) (version 2) | ecosystem: Environmental > Aquatic > Deep subsurface > Groundwater | place: Rifle, Colorado... | reverse complement strand
CGCCCTCGAACCACTTGAAGAATCCCTGGTCATCCCTCAGGACGCTGTCCCACTTCCTGAACCAGTGCAGCTGCTCCGCCTGCTCCGCCCAGAACTGCTCCGGCTGCTCGACTGATCTCCTGTAGAGCTCCCGATACTGCCTCATCGAGGAGATGCGCGCCTTGCCGCTGAATTCCTTAGAAGGGGGGAAGACCCTGGTCTCTTTCAGCACGGAGATGATGGGTTCTTCCATTGGGCCTCTTTTTCTGGCCAGGGGATGCGTGTGGTTTTAAGGATTTTGCTTTTGGACAAAGCTTATATATTTCATTATCAAAAGATGACATCAGGGGGGTGTAGGTGGTGTGCAACGGGGTATTTCCAGCCCTTGATACTTCTGAAAGAGGCAGTAGTACGGTGAGGAATCGCTCTTCTTCCAACATTACTTTTCTCCACCAGAAAACGTCTTCTCAATCATGCTATTCTTCAACCTTCAATCAACGACAAACAGGTGAACCACTATGAAAAAACCATCATTGATCGCCATCGAAGCCGTGATGCTCCTCATTCTCTCTTTGGGCGCTGTCAGCCAGTTAGGACCGATTTCTAAGAGCGAAAGCTCCGTCCTAGAAGCGTCTCCGAAGGTAAGCCTGGAGGAGAAGTCCAATTGCACGACGGAATTTTATTCAGAAGTACGGGAAAATTATGGCGACTGCACCTATTACAATAATTTCACCTCCTGCGTGAACAATTCCGGCCCCAACACTGGCTGTATCTTCCAGCAACGGACGTTCTCGTTCCACTGCAAGACTGGAGTGGCAACAATCCAGAAAAACCATACAACCTGCATACCAGAAAAGAAATTCACGATTACCGTGCAGGAAGGCACCAAGGTTTCAAACAATGTGCTTGACTTCTCAGATTTCGGCCCTTGCATAAGGAATGTGGAGAATGGCTGCCTTGCCATTACCTGCGTCTCCAACGAGGACGGCGCGTTCAATGGGCAGTTCACGGACTGCAACTTTGGCAAGAGCTGCCAGAAAACTGTCATCTGCGAGAACAGCGTGAGAACCTACTACAAAAACGCCCAGGACAACTTTGTTGAGGAAGATCCCACGTTCTTTGTCGAGAAGATGCGATTACGGGAGGTGGGATGATGAAGATCATACGCCTAATCTTGGCTTTTGCGTTGTTTTCACTGATTTGCCCTCCTTTTGTCGATGCCGATTTTATTAACATTTCAGCCTTCCAGGATGCCGGAACGGAGTGTGACACACCAGGCGCAAACCATGGAACCGTAAGCGGCTGGGCAACTAAGGATATCACCCAAAGGGGTTATCGCCCCTGGTACGGCTTCAGGTTCAACACCACCATCGCCGGGGCAACAATAACTTCCGCTACGCTTTTTACCTATGCGGAAAGTATCGGCGCGACATGGAGCGACTCGGTGTTCTTTTCAAACGGGACATGGACGGAATCTGACCTGACGGCAAACAGCGCCCCATGCGCAACGCCGATAGCCGATTCGACGACATGCAACGCGACGGCAGTGGCCACCCAAAACGTTGCGGCTGTTGGTGGCTATCTTTGGAACGTCACGGCCCCACTGAAGCAAGCTGCTGCGCAATCGTATCAGAATGTTTCGCTTTTCCTGAGGGCGCCAACTGACAGCGGAACCTGCCAGAACGGCGGTCCTGGCGCACAAGACCATGGGTGGGTCATGAGGGAGCATACAACGGCAGACCAGCGCCCTTGGCTGTTGATTGAGTATACTACACCCTCAGCACCAGATACCACTCCTCCCTCAATCACTGGCTACAGCAGCCAGGGAAGCTCCTGCACGAACTGGAACACCAACCCTGCAAATCCCTGCTCTACGCCGGATACTACCCCTACACTCTACTTCAACACCAGCGAGAATGCCTTCTGTGCCATTGGCAGGACAAATGTCAACTATACCGACATGGGCAGCTCCCGGAACTGCACCTCTGGCGAGGGCACGACTGAGCATGCCTGTACGCTCACGGGGCAGGACGAGTTGGTGTATGAGGATTCCAATGTCTCCCTGAGCTGCAAGGATGCCTCGGGGAACGAGAACAGGACAAGCACTTCCGGAGGGCTGAGCCTGACGGTGACTGGCATGGAGGTAGCTGGAGACACTTCCATCGGCGTTGGTGTTCAGAATGCCCTGCTTTCCGGCTACACCAACTACACTTCGCAGCAGGTCTACGCCCGCCATTTCAACGGGGCGCAGGACGTTGGCACGTTCGACTGGTTGGTGAAGAAGGGCTCAAAGGCATGGGCATTTAATTACGTCACGAAAGGGGAGCAGCACGTGGGGATGTTTAACATCACACCTTCCCTGTATGTGCTGGAGATCAACAACGTCACGTCTGCCAACATCACCAAATATGTCGAGCTTCTCATCAATGCTACCAGATGAGGAGGCAAGAGGCAGCGAGGTGTTCTGTGGCGGCTGACAAGCAGGGGCAGGCGGAGATTGTCCTAGGCGTGCTTCTGCTTCTTGGCTCACTTGCTGTGGCTAGCGCAGCCCTGATGAATGCCACGGAAGAAAATACAACCCTGCCTCAATTGAATCTTATTCCCCCTAACATTTCATTTGAAAATGAGACTGTTCCTTCTCTAGGCAATAATTCTCCTGCTCCTGGCCAGCCGCCTGGGGAAAACATGATCAATGCCACTCCAGAAACCTCACCCAAACCAAAGAAGAAAAACATCACAGAAGCGGTGGAAAGGCAGAAGGGAAAGCTCAATCCAGAGACTGAGGAGTACCTAAAACAGGCGGAAAATGAGGAACAGCGCTCCTATTTGGTCAAGTTCAAAGATTCAATACCCGACGACCTCCTGCAGAATGTTACCATTAAAGGCAGAAATAACCTGCTTAAAGTGAGGTCTGTTGAGGCCAAAGCGGAGGACATTAGTGGGCTTCTTGATGAGGATGCCATAGAAGGCATAGAGCTTGACCAGGATGTTGAGATTCTGGGCGAAGCTGGTGCCTACCATCTTTCCAAGGTTGGTGCGCCTTCTGTATGGAATCTCGCCAATGGTTCAGGCGTAAAAGTCGCCATCCTTGACACCGGCATCGCGCAGCATGACGACTTGGCTGTTGCAGGCGGCTTTTCCGTTGTGGATAATAATTATTATGATGCCAACGGCCACGGGACTGCTGTTGCTGGCGTTTTGGCGGCTGCCTTAAACGGGCAAGGCATTGCCGGCGTTGCCCCTTCCGCTTCCCTTTATTCGGTCAAAATCATGCAGGGTTCTAGTGGGCAATTAAGCGATGCCATCTCCGGCATCGAGTGGGCCATTGAGAACAACATGAGCATTGTCTCGATGAGCTTTGGGTTTGATTCTTATTCTAATATCTTCAAGGATGTTTTACAAGAGGCATATGATAGCGGCATTGTCTTGGTGGCTGCTTCTGGAAATGAGGGGAGTGATGCTGTCCTTTACCCTGCTGCCTACTCTACTGTTATTGCTGTCGGAGCTACTAGTGAAAATGACCAGCTTGCCTACTTCAGTTCTTATGGTCCAGAGCAGGAGCTGGTTGCGCCGGGGGTTGATATTAATACAACAAAATTAGGCAATGATTATGGAACTTCCTCAGGGACATCATTGGCAGCGCCGCAGGTGGCGGGGGTTGCGGCATTGTTGAAATCATATAATCATTCCTTGACTAATGTTGAAATTAGAAATAAATTGAGGAATGATGCAAAGGACTTGGGCGCTGCCGGCTGGGATGAGGAGTTTGGGTATGGGCTTGTTCAAATAAACTTAACCAGTTCTAACTTTACTTTTGTCAACGATTCTTATTTCTATGAGATATTCAACATAACGGATTACGGGCTGCTGAATGTTTATTATTGGTTTTGGCTGAGTGGAAATGGGACGGTAGATGATGTGGAGTTCTTAACAGGATACTATTTGGTTAATATTACCTATCAAACTGGGGTTAAAAAATCAGAGATATATAATGTCACGGAAAATGGCACCATTTTCACCCTCACGACAAACCTGGCTTTCCAGGATTTCTTCCAAACGGAAGGGGGGACGTCAAGCGATAGGGTGGCGTGGATAGACGACAACATTACCATCCGTATAGATTCGACGTTAAGCACCATCGAGGCGGAATGCTTCACGGTCGGTGCCCCGCAGCAATTCAATACATTTGATTATTGTTTTTTTGACACTTCTCCACATAAAACAGAATGTGACGATGGTGATCCGGACATCCTCTGTGATGGCAGTCACACAAACTGCCAAATTTCAAGCCAGATGGAAGTGCCGCGGCTGATTCTAGACTATGCCTCTGCGCATTCTGAAGGTGTTGAGGGTAGGGCATATGGGGATTGTACTAATCCTGGCACTGCGGAAAGCGCAAGCTCCCAGACGTATTATGTTGTTGACAGGAAAGCAGCCCTCTGCATCAACAGCAGCCACTACAACATCTCCGGCTGGCACGGAACGAACTGGATAACGTATGACGCGAGCAGCTGTTCTTCCGGCTATACCTGTGTCACCACTCAGAACTACACCACTGAATCAGCGAACATCAATCCTTGTTTGCAGCAGAACCTCTGCACTGGGCAGATACAAGTCATTACAGAGGACAGGGACGGAAATCCTATCCCTAATTTACGCGTGAGTAGGGATAGTGTTTCCAATAAAACTACAGATTCCTTTGGGGTTGCTACGTATACTTTGACACAGAACTGCGGGCAAAATCTCCAATTTACTGCCTACTGCCCCAACAATGTTTCCGTCTGCAACTCAAAAACAACAGTGGTGGACACCATCAACGATTACGAGGGAATTTTGTTTGACTGCTCTGCCTGCACTGGCCTTTTGGACATGCAGGTGAATGTTGAGGACATGAAAGTAAACAAGGGAAGCAATCAGGTTACCGTTAACATCAGTCTACTCAACATTCCAACGACTTCCAATATCAACATCACCTTCAAAGTGCAGGGCAATGACGGCCTCATCTCGCAAGAAAAAAGCCAATTATTCAGCGTTTCTTCCGGCGATACATTCAAATTCATAACCCAGTCAATAACGTTTGCCGATGCAGACGATTTCCTCCATGCCTATGCGGATATTAACAACAAAGTCGCCGAACAGAATGAGAAGAACAATTATGCATTAGTTCCCTTATTCGAGCCGGAACTCCAAGTCTACCTCAACATCAGCACGGGCTATCCTCTTGTTGACCAGAAAATAAAAGATTACTTGAAATTTTACGTCAAAGAGACGTCACAAAGCCAGGCACAGGTCACCATCGCTGTCGGCTTGCCGAATAAAAATTCAGTTATCAACAGCAAAAACTCATTTACAAGACAGAACTACAAATGGTGGATAGACAACAAAATTAGCTATAATAACCAGTTGCTTGGCTCTAAGCCCTATAATGGGATTGTAGGCGCCTTTAGAGACGACAAAAATTATATTTTTGTCGCGGGGAATGATGTTGATGGGCTGTTGGCGGCTACCAAACGATTGGCTTCCGCAAGAAGCTTGTTTTTCTCTAACCTGAAACAGCAAAAAGTCTCCATTATTGAAGACAAAAACATAGCGGGGATTTCCGTTGCTGATTTGTTAAGGAATCCAAGTAATTGGCCTTATTATAGTCGAAACCGCACCTCTGAAAGATTTGCTGAGATTGTCGAGAGAATATTGAACAATAACAATTTTGAAATTGCGATAAGAACGGTGCAAACAACTAATGATAATACCACTTTGCGAATGAAAAACATTAATACAGATTATTCCCAAAATTTTAAAGATGCCATTGTCAATAACTCAAGACCAGTTGTCCTTTCCAGAGGAATCCATTCCAATTTATTTACATGGGAAGATTTTGGACAGGAATTAGCCTTTGATGAGAATGCTGCAAGGGACACATGGTTAATAGAAATGGTCGGCGGGCCGACCATAGACGAGGACTGCGCGCCAAGCGGGAGATACAACTGCCCGAACTATACATTCAATGATTTGAAAGTTTATTATTGGCCAGCTTTGATTACAGGAGTGCAGAATTATTCGGGGCAAAGCAAAATTGATTATGTCGGCTTCAGCCTCGGCTGCACTGCCGCGCTGGAATCACTGAAGCTCTATGGCTCAACAGGCAAGAATAATTCTGGGTATGTGTTTGACTCAACGACCGGCATTTATATTCTGGCAAATCTCCCTGCAAATCCAGTGGATACATTTGTTGCTGTTGCTTGTCCTGGGAATTTTAGCGAACTAAGTAGTTTTATTGAGTTACTTAACTATACTCACAATAGAATTTTTGATCCACTAAAAAGTGCTAACAATCTCCATATAACCGATACTGCGGTTAGGTTAAATATGATTGGGGAAAAGGAATATGTGAGAAATAACAATCTACAATTGTACAATAAGATATCCTGGACAACTTTATTTTTTAGCACATTTTTTGGTTCTTCCAAATTATCAATAAATATCTATGACGAATTTAAGACCTGGATTGATGAGCAAAATGGCCCAAAAATAGGTCAAAATGTTAATATAAATAACCTACTTGTGGTACAAGGAGATTCAAACGGAAAGCCAAGTTTTACTGATAATACAGATGGTATTGTAGCTATTAAAGATGAGAAACAAATATGTCAAAATGTTAATTCAACTAATAAATATTACTTAAGCTTTAGTGGGAGCCTTCATTTCAGGACATTATTAGACCAATCTATTGCTGATGAAGATCGTGTTAAAAATTCTATTAAGGAGTTTATTAATACAAAACAGATTTTACAGAATCAACAATTTATATTATCCCACCAAACAAATTGTGAGCCGGGATAAGGTGAAAAAATGAGCTTACTTAAAAAAATAACAAATATTAACAAGTCGAATATTGTGATTTTAAAAAGTACAGTATTTTGTTTTTTATCAATATTTTTGACGTATTTTACGTTGATGCTTCCATTTTTGTTTTCTAAGGATAGGGGGACAATTAAAGAACACGTATTGTTTGTAATCCTTTCTTTTTTTCTGTATTTACTAATCTCATTTTTTCTTTATAAAAATATTTCCAAAGTGAGCAACTCGATATTTTATAAATTGTCTGGTGGAAAATTGAAATTTTTTGATAACTATTTAACTATCGCATTACTAATATCCACATTTGTTTTATTCATAAGTTCAATTCCTTTTATTATCCAAGTAAAAAATATTTTAGATATGTCTTTAAGTTCCGAACTGATAAAACAATCAGAAGAATTTACAAAATTAAATATGAACTATCTCCCTTTTATTATACTTCTATCCTCAATTTTATTAAGCTGGGTGTTGTATTACTTTCTTAAAAAATCTGAACAACAAAAAAAATCTATTTCGTTTTCTATTGCTTTTTTTTCCGGTGTCATTTATCTTCTTTGGATAGTAATGTCTCCATTTTTTTTATTTATATTGTATGCCTTAATAATTTTGTTTAATAAAGGATTGTTTGGTTGAGAACATGGGGGAAACTTTTGAAAGCAAAGAAGGTGACAAAGGCAAGCCTTACAATGCGATTGTAGGCGGCTTCTGGAACGATTGGGACGGCAAAAGGTATATCATGGCCTATGGCAATGACTTGGACGGGGACATTGCTGCCATCAAGAAGTTAATATCCGCCAGGGACCTGTTCTTGAACAAAGACTTGCTGTTGCAGGACAGGACAAAAGTTGTTGATGATTATGATTTGACTGGCATTGCTGTTGCCGACTTGCTGAGAAATCCATCAAATTGGCCGTACTACAGCCGAAACCGCACCTCTGAAAGATTTGCTGAGATTGTCGAGAGAATATTGAACAATAACAATTTTGAAATTGCGATAAGAACGGTGCAGACTTTAAACACGATGAGCTACAATCAATCAACAACTCTTCGTTTAAAAAATGTCAATTCTGATTTTTCGCAAAATTATAAAGATGTGATAACTAATGGCTCAAAGCCAGTCGTAATGTCTGGAGGTATATTCTCAGCACTGACAACGTGGGAAGATGGAGGAGATGGATTAGCCAGAGATTTAGTGAATAATGGTCATGACGTCTGGGAAATAGAAATGAACGGCGGTGAGAACACGGAATGTTCTACTTGTCCTGATTACACGTATCAGGATCAGGTGGATTACTTCTGGCCTATTCTTATCGCTGGTGTCATGAATTACTCTGGGAAGAGTCAGGTACATTACATTGGACATTCCAATGGGTGCAGAGTTGCCTTGTCAGCATTGAATAGTTATTCCAATGGTAAAAATAATTCTGGTTTTGTGTTCAATAGTGATACTGGTTTTTATGATATTAGTGTTAATTTGCCAAATAAGTCTGTAGACAAATTTTTTGGACTAGGTTGCCCTGCTAAACTAGAAGATTCTTCTCTAACAGGTGACACATTGAGAGAAACATTGTTTCTTTCGAGTGAAACAAAAGGTGATTTTGCGATTAGAAAACTTAATGAAAGTGGGCAAACCCATCTTTATAGAAGTCAATTTGGAAAACTTGTGAGTTTATCTTCTTGGCCGTTTACTTTAGGAGGAGAAAGAGTTTCTCTTAATTTAATGAGTTACTATAATAATTTGTATCAAAATCGTTCGGCTACATTTAGCATAAGTAATGTTAATTTAAGTTCTCTTTATATCATTGGGGAAGAGAAAGAAAGTATAGTTAACCCATTTGTTACTGATAATGATGGTGCGGTACCAACATCGAGTTTGAGTTATATTAATTCTTCAGTTTCACACACTAAAGGAAATATTCTGTTAAAACATCTTACTCACGGAGATTTAATTAGTGACAATTCAATTAAAAAATTTATACGAGGTGTTTTGGATGAATAATCCACAATTAGATAATATGAGTAAAGAAGTGGCAAAAAATAATAGCATCCTTTTATTTGTTCAGATGTTGGCATTTATAATCAATTATTTTTATATGAGATTTTTCCCATCAACAATTAGTGGATTTAGTTTTAATATTGAATATAGGTTTTTAATAATAGAGGGTTTGTTAATCATAGCTTATTGTTACTATCTGTTCAAAAAAAATTTAATCGTTCAAACATTTTTTGGATTGTTAGGCTATTATATACTATCTTTTCTGATCATTTTTTTATTTGTAGCAATCTTAAGTTCACTTTTTGGGATGATAATGTTTGTTACTCTAGGATTCCCTGTTATTTTTATTATTTTTATCCTAACAACCGTCTCGTATTGGAAGCAAAAAATGAAAAACTAGAGGTTAAAGATGTTCAACGAAACTATCCTTTTGGTATTTGTATTGAGTAATTTGACTACATGGGAAGCTAATGGGGAAGGTCTTGCACGTGACCTCGTCAACGACGGCCACGGTGTACGGGAAATCGAGATGAATGGGGGAGAAAACACCGAGTGCGATTCATGCCCAGACTACACCTACCAGGACCAAGTTGACTATTTCTGGCCTGCACTAGTGGCTGGAACGACAAATGGACCATAAATGCCTAATAGTCGGAGTGGTGTATGCGTTCGTTGTACTAAATGCTCTATCCTCAGTTTCAGCTACCAACATGACCATAGATGGCCTCATTGACTCCTTCAACTACTCCTACTCCAACAGCTCCATAGACATCACTGCTTACCAGGACTACATGAAAGACGTAAATGGCAATGGAGCAAATGACACATTAGTGCTCAACTTCACCGCTTCGGTGTCAGCCGATGGGCAGTTTACCTTTATTGCCAGCTTAATAGATAATGGGACATTGCACATCAACTCGACGACAAAAATAGTAACCTCTTCGGACAACGCGGCGCAGGTCAACTTTCCCACAGAATTTCTGACAGACAAGAAATTTAACTATACTCTAGAGATCTTAAATGTTGACAATAATCTGGTCTTCAGGACAAATAAGATTGAAACGAATCACTACAATGCTTATGAAGCCGGTTTGACACTATTAAGCCTTGCAGACCAAAACGTCGACAATAGCTATCTGGAGATTACCGTCCAGCTCAACTCTTCAAAGGCATTTACTGCCAATATCACCGTTGCCCTGTCCTACAATTCCTCTTCCATCGCCGCGACAGAGGAAAAGCCCATCTCAACAGGAGTAAACTCCTATACCATTAAGGTGGATAATGAAACAATCAAATCCACACATTATGCCTCCAATTTTACCATTAACAGTGTGGTGGTGGAAAACAAAGTCTTCAACACCGACAGGAACACCTCCATCCACAACTTCGAGGATTATGCCAAGACGTCCTATATCAAGGCGGCAAAGGATGGCAGGGTAGACTCCGATGCAAACGACCTTTCCGAATTCCTGGAGATCAACTTTACCGTTGTATCGAAGGACACCGGCACCTACACCCTTGCCTATGACCTTTATGACGAATTCGGCAATTTTGTTGCCAACATAAGCAAGACGCAATCGTTGGAAGTGGGAAACAACACCATCCAGACCCTCATCAACGGCTCGGACATCTACAAGACCAAGATAAACGGCCCGTACCTGGTGAGTTTTGCCGCATTGAGTGTCGGCAATGACACGAAGGATGTCCTCCTGAACGCCCACCTCACCAATGAAACCTTCTACGCGGACTTTGAACGGCCCCCCCTGCCGGACTTGGCAATAAGCCTCGATTTCCACTTCAATGAGACGACGAATGTCACCAATTTGACGATAACGCTGAGCAACAACGGAACAGCGCCTGCGTTCAACGTCTTCCTGGATGTTTTTGACAATACGACGTATGGAAACAACAGGAGCCTTCCATTCATGGATGCGGGGGAAACGGCCACCTATCAGCTTAACATGACCGACAGCTCCAACGCGACCCTGTACACCATCATTGCTGACTTTGACAATCTAGTGGATGAAACAAATGAAAGCAACAACATCGCCCAGAATGTCGAAGAGCAGGTAACTGTCGTTTCCCTGGCCATTGACTCCATCACGGAACTCTATTCAAATAGCACCCTCAAGATCTTTGAATTCGTCACTCATAACGACGGAACGACAACAGTAGAAAATATCTCCTGGCAGTTCGACACGGGAGACAACGCCGTCATCAACAGCACGCAGAACATTTCCTCCCTGTCAGCAGGGGAAAGAGCATTTGTCTATATCGCCTACAACTTCAGCGGGGGAGGAACATACATGGTAAAAGCCAATGCGACTGGCCTGACCGCCTCCTCGAACACGCTTTCCGCATCAGCGTCCGTGGGGGACTTCCTGATAACCTCATTTACCGTATTCAACCCGCAGAATACCGCCGCGGTGTTCTCTTATGCAGTCAAGAACAATCTTGACCAGTCCTTTCCCCTTAACTGGACCCTCAACACAGGAGAATCCCTTCTGACCAATTCCTCCTTGAGCCATTCCATAGCAGGCAATGAGACCGTCCTGGGCTTCATCGGCCACAATTACAGTGATTATGGCGCGTATAGCGTCTCTTTCACCGCACGCGCTTCAGGCAGCCTTACTGACGAAGAAGCCCTCACCCTCATGATGAAAACCCTCAATGTCAGCCAAATTTCCATCCTTAACCAGAGCGGCCGGGCAAGCGCATTCGAGATTGTCATCGCGAACAGCTGGGAAAACAGTCTCACGGGCATCAACTGGAGCTTTGACACAAAAGATGATCTTATCGTCAATGCCACGATGCTTACCGCATTGCAGCCAGCGGAAGAGCTGTTCCTCTACATCGGCCATAACTTCTCGGCAACAGGCACATTCAACGTCAACGCGACGGCGAGGGACGGCACATTGGAGGACTCTCTTCGGGCTGAAGTGGTGGTGACATGAGGGAGAGCCAAAAGAAGTCAGCCTAATACTGCATCCTAAATCTCAATAATGCCCCTATGCCGCCGATGCCCTGGAGCTGCCTGCCGGCGTCGTGCCCGGTGGAGACGATCATGACATCCCCTTTCGCGGCTTCGGCGTCCTTCATCAGTTG
>Ga0209211_10010631_pt1 | contig 11940 bp, 10 predicted proteins | sample RifGroA2_FD_183992 | JGI IMG/M metagenome (GOLD analysis project Ga0209211, IMG submission 183992) | Groundwater microbial communities from Rifle, Colorado, USA - Groundwater A2 (SPAdes) (version 2) | ecosystem: Environmental > Aquatic > Deep subsurface > Groundwater | place: Rifle, Colorado... | reverse complement strand
TGCATTACGACCCCAGGGATATTATTTCGAATTTTGGGCCCCTCATATGACAGAACGATTTTTTGTTAATAGAGAAGAGTTCTTAATCGAAAAACATTCTGATAACAAACCCATAGCACTATTTATCTCTTCTACCGCTAAAGAAGAAGGGTCTTCGTATGCCTGTTTTGATGATCCCGAGCAATATCTTGGATCAATGGGGCATCGATTGTGTTTTACTGAACGCGGTTTGGGATACATGGATGCAATATCCCGTGACGTTGATCAATTTGTAGATGAGTTGAAAATAATCATTAAAAAAAATGTGTCGCAGATGATCACTTCTTTGCCATTGCCCACATGACATTGAAATATTCTTTGAAGGAATCGGCGGCTTCTTGATTCTTTAACAAAAAAGTGATAGGATCTTTATTTAGGATGGCGATGATGACATAATCTTGGTATATATTGATCGCAGCTGGCGTTGAATGAGGCAAGTAACGTGCTTCAACCATTTTTGATTTTTCTTGGGAGCTAAAAGCACCTCTGGAAGAGAGGTTGAAAATTATTTTAGATTTGACTTTCTTTTTGATTCTCTTTTGATGAAGCGTCTTCAATTGAATAAAATCCAATTGCTGATTCAATGAAAAGACCGGGATATTGCGCTTTGAATTTCTGCCTCAGCTCGCAAGCCTCGTTTTCTAATCCTCCCAAAAGATAGACCCGCCAGTTCTTTTGGCTTGCCAGGTCAACTAAATCCTGTATCAAATCCACTCCCCTTAATCGTTCAGGGATCATATTAAAACCCTGACCAAAAAGAATTTTTAAACCAATGAATGCTCCTCTGATCAAGAGTTCCAATTCACGGAAAATAGGAACACTAAAAAAGTTATCTTGCTTTAGATAATCCCCGGCAGCCAAAAGACCAATGCCATCAGCAATGTTTAGGCTGTTATTCTTAATAATTTGAAAAAACGTTAAATCTTTCTGTGCCCAAACTAGCATTGAGGAATAAAGAGTGATAATCTGCTGTTTCTGGTTAGACTCAACTATTTGAGAAACCCTATTCAATAATTGTGGCTTGGTTAAAGGATCAATGGGAAAACCAAGAATTGAAAGACGATTCATAATGTTTTAACCTTAAAGGTCTAGCTTCCTAGACCTTTAAGGTTTACTGACTGATTTAAAACTTCCAATGTTTGTTGCGCCGTTTTCTCCCATGTAAAACCCTTCGCCCATTCCCGACCCTTTCCAATTTTAGCAAGTCTAATCTCTGGTTTCTGATTTATCTCCCAAGCATCACGCAGTCCCCTTTCAATATCCAAAACATCAAAAGGATTGACATAAATAGCCTCGGACCCTCCGACTTCGGGCATTGATGAAATATTAGAGGTTAAAACCAAGGTTCCGGCGCTGTAGGCTTCCAGAATTGGCAAACCAAAGCCTTCGTACAATGAAGGGTAAACTAACGCCAGTGAACCAGCGTAAAGATAGGGTAAATCAGCTAAATCAACATAATTTAAGAATTTAACCTGATTGCCAATCCCCAGTTTTTGCGGGGAATCAAGAATCCCTTGATAATCCCAACCCAACCTACCGACTAAAATCAACTGCAATTCTGCAAGGGGACCCCCTGCGGACGGGAAGGCTGATCTGACAAAGCACCCAAAAGCTTCTATCAAGCGAATCAAATTCTTGCGCGGGTGAATCGTCCCCACAAATAAAAAATAATCTCCCTCAACTCCGTATTTCTTTCGAATTTCATTCATTTTTGCATTCCGCGAGGAATCTCGCGAAGCGTTTTTTTGATCTGTGTCTTTGATATTTGTATTCCGCAAAGAATCTTGCGAAGCAACTATTTGATATTTGATATTTTCGTATTCCACACCTTCATGCACCACCTTTATCTTGCTTTCCGGAACTCCCAACTTTTCTATTAAATCTTTCTTTGTTGCCATAGAAACGGCAATAATCTTGGCAGCCAACCGAGCCCTTAAATTCTCAACCCAACGATTAAGATAGATCCTCTGGATTAAGGTTTTTTGATGCGGAAAAAACTCCAATGGTAAATCGTGAGCAGTTGTCACAACCGGCACTTTGGGGTTTTTCAAAAAAGGAATAACATGAGCCGGAATAAATAAAACATCCATAGGGTTTTGCCATGTTTCCAAAGCCAGGCCGCCTTGGGTCCAAAAATAATCCCAAGGAATTATTTTAATCTTCCACCCTTTTGGTAGCCAAGAGCGATCAGCTTCGGAAATGTTTTGATTTGGCCGTAAATATAAACAAAACCGCTGCTGGCAGTCTAGCTTAGCAAAAGCCTTGAGCAACTGATAAGAATAATTTTCTGTTCCGGTAGGTTGAGAAACAAAGGCGCGGGAAGCGTCAAAGCCTATGAGCACAATAAAATCTCAAATCTCAAAACGCAAATCTCAAATCCACATCTCAAATCTTAAATCTTTATTTAGCGAAGCGCAAGCTCTGCTTATTTTTGAGTTTTTACATTTGGTTTTGACATTTGATTAGTTCCGCAGAACGCAAGCTCTGCTTATTTGAGTTTTGATATTAATCTTAGCGGGCAATTGAAATATTTCTCTTGAATTTATCCAAATTCTCAATGGCAACGCCGGTACCTCGGGCAACGCAAAAAAGAGGGTCCTCTGCTACGTGGGCTGGAACGCCAGTTTCTTGGGTAATTAAGCGATCCAAATTTCGAAGCAAAGAGGTGCCGCCCGACAAAACCATTCCTCGGTCAATAATGTCCGAAGATAACTCCGGCGGGGTCTCTTCTAAAACCGATTTAATAGCATTAACCATTTCTTTTAACTGCGGTTTGATAGCTTCAATAATTTCGGAGGTAGAAATTTTAATAACAGACGGCAACCCGGAAAAGGCATCACGACCCTTTATTTCCATGGTCAACTCTTTATCCAAGGGCGTGGCCGAACCAATTTTTAGTTTTATTTCTTCGGCTGTTCGTTCACCAATCAAAAGATTATGCTTGCGCCGCACATAACTAGCAATAGCTTCATCCAGTTTGTTGCCGGCTACCTTTTGAGTGCGATGCACCACAATCCCGCCCAAGGAAATAACTGCCACCTCGGTTGTGCCACCGCCAATATCCACAATCATATTGCCCGATGCCTCGGCAATCGGCAAACCGGCGCCAATAGCTGCCGCCAAAGCTTCATCAATTAAATAAGCGGTTCTGGCACCGGCTGATAAGGCGGCATCTAAAACTGCCCTTCTTTCCACCGTGGTACCACCGGCCGGAGCACAAACCATTACTTCAGGACGGAAAAGGCGAAAAAACCCCGAAACCTGATTAATAAAATACCGCAACATGGCTTCGGTCACGGTGTAGTCTGCAATAACGCCATCACGCATTGGTCTTGAAGCCACTATATTAACCGGCGTTTTACCTAACATTTCCTTGGCTTGATTGCCAACGGCAATTACCTTATTGTCATCAACCGTTACCGCAACCACTGTTGGTTCGTTCAAAACTACCCCTTTTCCTTGAACATAGACTAACGAATTAGCGGTCCCTAAATCAATTCCAATGCGAGAGGTAAACATCTCTTAATTTTAGCGTTCCAGTGGTATAATGTAAACCGCGAGAAAATCCAGGATCAAAAACAACGTAAATTTTTAATTAAAAATTAACTTTTGGTTTTGGTTTTTCTGTTAATCCACTATGTTAGTCAAAAAACTACTCCTTCCCATAACTACCGCCATCGGACTAATCGTAGTTACCGTCATTTTGGTTTTTTTGGCCCGCGGCTATTCATTTGATTTTCAGAAAAAAACCGTAACTGAAACTGGCCTTCTTTTAGTTAATTCCATCCCGGATGCTGGTTTAGTTTTTATTGATAATAAACCAACTTCGTTGGCCACCAATGGCTCTGTAAGTCTTGTACCTAACGAATATCACTTAAAAATCCAAAAACCGGGCTTTTTTACTTACCTAAAAACGGTAAAAATTGAAAAGGAACTTATCACTCGAGTTGATGCTCTGCTCATTCCCATCTTTCCTGAACTCAAACCCTTAAGCTTAACCGGCGCCAAAAATCCCGTCATTTCACCGGACGGCACTAAAATTGTTTTTGCGACAGAAGCTGATCCCGAAAAAGGACTGTGGATTTTGGACTTGAACGAAAAGCCCTTTGGCTTGACTACCAGACCCAGCCGGATTCTGGCTGATGATACGGTAAGTACTAAAGAAGATACTGGTTTTCTTTACAGTCAAGCGATTGTTTCTTTTTCTTTTGATTCCAAAAAAGTACTTTTAGAAAATGTTCCCTCCAGCAACCCTCTAGGAAAAACGGCGAATTTTTTGCTAGACCTCCAAAGTCATGCCAAGGAGATTGTCAGTGACGTGAACACGGTTAAGAACCTTTGGCTCAAGGAGAAACAGTTAAATCAAGAAAAGCTAGGGGAAGGCTTAGCGCCATCTTTGACGGAAAGAATAGCTGGACTTTTGGATCTATCTTTTTCACCCGACGGAAACTGGATTCTTTACCAAACACAAAATGGCCAAAGCAAAGAGTTTAAAATCCTAAAAATAAAGGAAACAATCAATAACAAAAAATTACCAGCCGAAGAAACAATCTTGGTAACGGCTAATTTTGCCTCTCTATTCTGGTTTCCGGACAGCGCTCATCTTTTAATTTTGGAGAAAAAAGAGGCTAACGACAAACAAGGAACAATTTCTCTGCTTGAACTAAACCGCGAAAACAAAACAAAAATCTTTGAAGGAATAGTTTTGGGCCAAACAATTTTTCCATACCCCTCGGGATCCAGAATTGCCGTCTTAACCAATTTTAGCCCCGAAAGCAACCAAACTAACCTTTATTCCATCAACTTACGGTAATCGTTTCCGGCTCCAAAGCGGGCTCGGCTTTATCTTTTGACCGATTGCTCAAACTTAATTGCATGATCTGATGTTGAACCTGGTGCGGATGGCCAACTTTTTGAAAAATAATGGCTTTTTCCCGACCGGGTAAGAGTACCTCAATCGACACGTCTCCATAACCGTAAAGACTGGCGGTTAAGCCTTCAACTTTGGCCGAAACATTCATAATTTTATGATTAGGCGCCTGCTGGACACTGCGGCTGAACAAACCCTCTTGAACCACCATCATAACTCTTTGATCGGTCACAATATACAAAGTGCGTTTCCAGAAATAATAGCGATAAAGAATCATCAATAACCCGGCCGCAAGCAGAAAAATGGCCAACCAAAAAATTCCCTGTTGAACAAGCAGAATATCTAAAAAACCTGTAGCGTTAGAAAAATAAATCCCAGAGAGTAACAAAAAGGGCAAAAAGAAGGTTAAAAGAATAGCCAGTCTAAAAACTGACCAATGTTGGCGCAAGGTTAAAATAACTTTTTCGCTGGGATCAATCTCAATATGGCGGGGAATCTTATGCTGTTTTTTTTGTTCCACAAGATTATGTTAGAATAACAAATAGAAAATGACAAGGCTGCCGTAGCTTAACTGGATAAAGCAATCCCGTCCTAAGGGAGAAAGTGGGAGTTCGAGTCTCCCCGGCGGCACCACAGAGAGTAGGCCAGCAGCAGACCGCTCGTAAGTATACCGAGGGGTCTGATCTAATTAGAGAAATGAACGTTAAGAAAAATAAGTTAACGCATATCAAAGGTCTAATCGGCGAATTGGAATTTACTTCCCGGCTCATCAAAAACGGTTGGGGTGTGTTTACTCCTCTTGATCAAAACTCAAGAGTCGACTTAATTCTTGAGAGGGAAGGAAAATTAAAGAAGATTCAGGTAAAATACTGTACGCCTTATCGTGGCTGTCTGCGGATTGATTTAGAACACAGACTTAGGAAAACCATACCACTCACACCATCTGATTTAGATGCGATTGGAGTGTATGATTCTACTAATAAAAAGTTCTACTTGGTTCCATTTTCGTCAATTTATCCGAGACAAGGCGTATGGTTAAGGGTCTCAAAATCAGGTAATAACCAAGATAAAAACATTCACTGGGCGAAAGATTTTGAAATATAAACGGGGATTGGCGCAGTTGGTAGCGCGCACCGTTCGGGACGGTGAGGTCGGCAGTTCAAATCTGCCATCCCCGACCACGCTTAGCGTGACCTAGGTCCGCTAGGCGGACCGACCACTTTTTTTCCTAACCCTACTCCCCTATCTGGTAAAAGCCTTGCTGACGGGTAAAAACTCTTTGCGTGATTCTTGAGGTTAGCTTTCTTTTCACGTTTGTAGATCACAATCAAGGGAATGTTAAGAAAATAATTTCACAAAATCTTAAATCGTGGGACAATTCAGCAGAGAGACAGTTGTAGTTTGATATTCTGATATCTTATGATATATATTGATATTTACTGATATATCTACATTTTATTAAGAACGTTAATTCCCAGCAGATTTAATCCTTGTTCTAATACTTTTCCTGTTGCCTCAACTGCTAAAAGCTTTGTTTGCAAATTCTCTCCATTTAACTCATCAGATAAATTAGCTAACCCGCGCAGAATGGGTATCTGATTGTAAAAATTATTAAACCCTTGGCTAAGATCAAATAAATACGAGGCAATAATTGAGGGATTTAAGGATTTGGCCCCTTCGTAAACAATATTGTTGAATCTTTCCAGCTGTCTCAAAACCAGCAATGTCTCATTTTCCAGATTGACTTTATCCGTCTCTAAAAAATTCAGTTCTTCTGACCAATTCAATCCACCATCTTTAGCTTTTTGCAAAAGCGAATAAATACGGGCAAAGGTATATTGTAAATAAGGGCCACTCTCACCATCCAAACTAATTGATTGCTTAACATCAAAGGCCAAATTCTTGATAGGGTCAACCTTAAGATAAGCGTATTTAACTGCGGCTTGGGCAATTACCTCAACAGCCTCTCCGCTGTCAAATGCTAAACTTCGACCCTTAATTAATTCTTGCACTTCTTTTTTTATTTCTTCCAATAATTCGTCAACCGTGACTAGTTCACCAGTGCGCGACGATATCTTACGACCTATAAGATTAACCATACCCATAGCCAAATGAAACTCTTTATCTTTAAATTGAGGAAAGACCATGATAATAGCCTTAAAAATAACCTTAAAATAATCGGTTTGCTCATTGGCAACTACATGAATACAGCGATCAAACGCAAAAGCTTGATTTTCTTCCAAAACTAGACTTAAGTCTTTGGCCTCATAGGTTGGGTTACCGGCACTGGTAACAAAAACCCGACGATGCAAACCATACTTTTCACCCGGAAAAACAACCGCCCCTTCGCTCTTTTCAAAAATAGCCGGTATATTCTCTTCTACTAATTGTTTACCCTTTTTTGCGACTTGGCTCTCAAAAAATAAACGATCAAAATGAGTACCCAACCGTTTGTAGATGTCAGCAAAATATTCCAGGCTCCACTGGCGGGTTTTTTGATAAATTTGGCTTAACTTAGGGTCATTTGTGTAAATTTGGCTGTTTATTAATTCAATTTTTTCTTTTTCCAAAGTTTCAAAAGCTTGATTGCCCAAAACATAACCCTGACCTAAAAGATGAGCCTTTTTTACCGAGTTCCATTTAGCTATTTGTTCCAAAGTTAGGGATTGCTTTTTTAGTATTTTTTGCAAGCCGTAAATGGCTTTGGCCACCTGCAAACCAATGTCGCCTTGATAGTTAGCCCTAAACACCTTAGCGCCCAAATATTCAAAAATTCGAGATAAGCTCTCACCAATTAATAAAGTCCGCAGATGCCCCACGTGCATTTCTTTGTGGGTATTGGGGTGGGCGTATTCCACCATAATCTTTTGGCCGCGGTAAAGGCTTAATTCATTATCCTGATCTTTTTTTGCCACAATCTTTTGCGCTTTTTTAAAAAGATACTTTTGGCTTAAAAAGAAATTAATAAATCCTCCGGCCGCCTCAACTTTTTCCAATTCCGCAGGTTTAATCTTGGTTAAGACGTTTACTAATTCTTGGCTAATATCCAAGGGAGATTTTTTCAGCTTTTTAGCCAAAAGAAATGCCATGTTGGTTGCATAATCACCATGTTCAAGGCGGATTGTAGGCGCAAGCTCGATCTTTGGGATATCAAAATCATAGAGGTTTTTTATTGTTGATTTGATTAATTTTTCGATTTTGTCAGAAATCATAAGTTTATATTACACGAGTTTCGCGCGAAGAAGTCTACAGTTCTTTGGATAAAGGAAAAATTGTGCGCTCCAAAATTTTTAACAGGGCACCACAATTTTCCCTGAGGACAAAGAAGGAAGACTTAGCGCGAAACTCGTAACTGTATTTTATCGCAAAACCTAAAGATGTCACAATCCGAAAATGTATTAAAAGTCTTCCGTGACATCTTCAAAGAACTTACCTAAGTGCATTTTCATGATGTGAGTTCTTTATCTTGTTAGCCAGCCCCTTCCATCGCTGACAACTTCTAAAGTTCCTTTTTCGTCGGTTTGCCAAATGTTGATCTTTTTCTGCTTTAAGAGATCCAAGGAACTACTGTCAGGCAGTTTAAACGAGTTATTCAAACCAACTGAAATTACAGCTACCCAAGGCGATAACTGGCTTAAAACTTCACTGCTTAAAAAATCCTTACTGCCATGATGAGGAACTTTTATCAAATCAACGCTGGGCCATTGGCTAAACTCCAAATAAGGATTTTCCGCCCCGGCTTCAGCATCTCCAAACAAAAGGCTTTTAAAATTACCAAGCTCTACCAACAACACCTGCGATGATAGGTTAAAATCCATTGGGCCTTGAGCTTGCCAGAAAGATTGTAGAATCTTTTGATCCGGAAAAAGCGCTGTAATTTTGAAATCTTTATCAATTACCTCTTCAGCCTGCCAAAAATGCCTAACTTTGATGTTTTTTTCCTTAATAACGCTAAAAAATGCCTGCCACTCCGGCGTATTATTCTTAACAGGATTCACAAAAACGCAGCCAACTTGATATCTTTTAAGAACCTCAATCAGACCAATTAAATGATCAGCATGGGGGTGAGTTAAAAAGATGGCGTCAATTCTTCTTTGCCAAAAAGGCAGGGCTTTACCCAATTGCCAAATAACTTGATCTGACGGCCCGCCGTCAATCAGAAAGTAGTGGTTAGAGGGGGTTTTGATAAGGGCTGAATCGCCCTGGCCAACGTCAAAGAACCAGAGATGAAGATTGTGATCGGGAAATGAGATAATTGTGGCCAAAAGCAACAAGGTGCCAAGCCCCAGCCCGATGATGAAGAAACGCTGATATTTCGAGAAAAACTCAAAGTTCACAGTAAAAATTTGAAATTTACAATTTGAAATTTAAAATGAATTTGAAACTAATAAATGTTCCAATTTGAAAACATGTTTAAAAATTTCAAATTTCAAATTAAAGAACATTCAATTCCCTAGTTGTTTTGTGCTCTGTGCTCACTTGTATTATCCAAATAGACTTACTATCCTCACGAAATACTCCAAAGGCAGCCATAAAACCAACCCTAGCAGATAGCTTAGCTGAATGCTGACAAATCCGGCCAAAACCAACATCGCCCCGCCACCCATAATTAAGGGAATTGTCCATAAAATCAAGGGGTTAACCAAAAAGGAAATTAGCGCTACCTGCTTAAAATTCCAAAAGATTAAAGGCATGGTCAAAACCTGCACTGCGATGGTGATAACAAGAGCCTCCGCAAAAAAGTTCTTCAGTAACTCCTGGCCCTTTTTAGATGGCGTGGCATATTGTTTGATAAACCATTTAGCCTGCATTTTATTGATTAACCAAACCAAGGCTTTATCTAGCTGCGGCTTAATGGCGATAACGGCTAAAGTTGCCAAAAACGAGAGTTGAAAACTGACGCTTTGAACCCACAGCGGATTCCAGATTAACATTAGATAGCCGGCCAAAAACAACCATAGCAAACCACTCTTTTGTCTGCCAAAGGTCTCTGCTAAAAGCCCGCCCCCTGCCATTAGAGCCGCCCTAATGATTGGCGGCTGTAAACCGGTCAGCATACTATAAATTACTATAGTAATAATGGCTAAAACCATGGTTAGCTTACGGCCCAAAAGATAAGCAAAGACAAAAACCGCAGCTAAAACTACGGAAATATTGTAGCCTGAAGCCACAATTACATGCAAAATGCCAACGTTTCTTAGTTTGGTGTAAAAGCCGGGATCAAAGTTTCTTTCCATGCCAAAAAGAATCCCTGCTAAAAGCGAAGCATGCGGCTCCGGCAGGCTGTTGTTAATAATGATCTCCAACTTTTCACGAAAAACATACAAAAAATTTAAGGTGCTAGAGTTACCAATTTTTTGAACTTTAGGATAATTAACAATGGAATAAATCCCCTCAATCTCTAAAAAATCCTGATAATTAAACTCATTAAAGACTGGCGGAGTTTTTAATTCAGCCTCAATAGCAATCACATCGCCAAAGTGAAAAGCAGGATAAAGACCGGCATAAAGTAGTATTTTGCCTTTTAATTGCTTTTTAGGATTATCTTTGTCCAGAACTGTCAATTCAGAAACTACAATGGCTTGTTTTGCTCGTTTAATCTGCGGTACAGCCAAGATTTTACCTTGGAGTTTGAGTACGCCCTTTTCGTTATAAGCGTTAATCCATGAGGAATCTTTGGGCCGAGTAGCATCTAGATAACGAAGGGCAAGCACTAAACCCAACAGTAGAATAATGGTAAAGGTCTTAAAATGAAAGAGGTTCAAAACCGAAAACGAGCACAAATTTTTAATTTAAAATTTTAAATTTGAATTCAATTTGAAATGACTAAATTTTAAATTTTTAAACAAGAATGTGTTTTTAAATTGATTATTTTCAAATTTGGTCATTGATTTCAAATTGTAAATTTCAAATTTCAAATTCCTAAAGGCTTGGATCTTTGATTTAGTTACTAATGGTAACCTTCTCCTTGATCTGTTCGTATACCGACCGCGAAATAGCCTTTTTGATGAGCAAATCCTCAATCCTTTGATAAGGCCGGCCATCAACAATATCTTGAGCCCTGGCCGGACCAATACCCGGTAACTTATCTAAATCAGATAAAGAAGCCGAGTTGATATTAATTTTTGCCGTGGCAATCCCCTGTACCACTGGAGGACTAACGATTGACGGAATTGTTGAAACAGGGGTTGCGACGGCTACGCCTAACGGATGTGAAATATAAGTATAATTTAGTGGTCGATTCTGCAATAAGAACCAAACAAAAATTACTCCACTGGCGAGGAAAAAACCTAAAAAGAAAGAAATTAAATTACTCGCAGACAAAATTGAGAACTTTTCCTTTTGCATAGATCACCTGTTTAAGGCTTTTGCCGGCCAGAAATACGGCTACTTTGGAATCCTTTTTTGCTCTTCCAACCAATAACTCCTGATTGTCTACAAGGTCAGCTTCGATATTCTCCAGTTTTCCTCTCAGCTTTCCATTAATCTGAATAATCACCGTAGCTAATTCAGCCTGAGGCAACAAATCACTCTTTGGCCAAGACTGCTGATGAATTGAGACGAATTCACCTGGCTGCTGATTGCCCAGTTGTTGATACAATTCTTCAGCCAGGTGCGGAGCAAAAGGGGCTAAAACAATCAAGAACTTCTTGATTTGCTCATTCGTCATCTGTAGTTTATTGTCAGTCAATAAATTAATAAATTCCATCATTTTGGCAATTGTTGTGTTGTAGTGCCGGGATTCAAAATCTCTTGCGGCTTTTTGAATTAATTTGTTTAATTCACGCTCTAAAATCGGGTTAGACCTATTGGACAAATTGGATAAATTTGACGAGATAACACGATAAACACGATCAACCCAGCGCCGCATACCCTTTATCCCGTCATCCCTAAAATCTCCGCCCTGCTCAATCGGTCCCATAAACATAAAATAAAGCCTTAGGCTATCAACGCCGTATTTTGTAATGTATTCATCGGGATTAACCACATTGCCCCGAGACTTGCTCATTTTGGCTCCATCTTTAATAATT
>Ga0209211_10010630_pt1 | contig 11940 bp, 12 predicted proteins | sample RifGroA2_FD_183992 | JGI IMG/M metagenome (GOLD analysis project Ga0209211, IMG submission 183992) | Groundwater microbial communities from Rifle, Colorado, USA - Groundwater A2 (SPAdes) (version 2) | ecosystem: Environmental > Aquatic > Deep subsurface > Groundwater | place: Rifle, Colorado... | reverse complement strand
CTACGACTGACGGATCGAGTTCCCGGCGGGTCAGCAGTTCATTGATTGTCGACTGCCGGGACTTGAGCGCTTCGGCGACGAATACCCTTCGCTCCTCGATAACGGGCAGCACCTTCTCTCGCAGAAAATCTCGTTCGACCGGCAGTAGCCGTTCATCTCCAATTACTTGGGCAATGGCTTCCGGCAAGCCGGCGCTCATCCGTGACAAGACGCCGCGGACGAGCCTTGGCGCCACATCGGCCTCGTAGGCCATCGCATCCCAGTGCAGCCCTTCCACCCAGCCTGGCTTGTTCTCCCCGGCGATGGCCATGGACAGGGTTTGCCGAGGCAGATAGGCCTCGACGCAGAGCATGTCGTAAAACGGCGCCACCACAGCCTTCTGCCCTCGCATCAGGAAGGCAATGTTTTTGGCATGGGCGTCCAGGTTGCCGATCAGGTAGTTGAAGACGACCCACTGGATCACTGCATTGGCGGCTACGATGGGGCGTTCGATGAAGGCGCCCCGAAGCACCGCAAACAGCTGATGCAGCCCTAGCCCCCCCTCGCTCTCGTACTTCTTCGACGGCGCCACGCCCAAGGCCTGGCAGAGATCGATCTGGTGGATTCGCCGAAAGGCTTGGCCAGCCGCCGTCTCCCCACCGCCTGCCCATGCCTCCCGGTCGAACCGCTCAATGGCATAAAGCGGCTCCGGTAGATGCAGCAGGCCCACGGTAGGTACCGGAACCTTCAACGCCTGGGCAAGGCGCATGCAGAAAAATTCGTTGGCTGGACAGTGGGGAAAGTCCGCGCTGGCATTCTCCGGTTTGACGATGTGGGTCGATGGTGCCGAACCTTCGGGAAGGAACATCGCTCCGCTGGCGTCGATACGTAGCCCTAGTTTTTCCTGGGCACCGGCCAGGGACATGCGGATTTCTTCCCAGGAGGCCATCAGAGGAAGATTGCGCGTCCGGGATGCCTTGATTTTTTCCTGAAGCGCCACTGATGGTAGCGGAACCAGGATTTCCTCTGTCGCGGCTTCGACTCCTTCTGGGATCAGTGAAAGAGCACCCGCCGTGTCCTGTCCATGCCGAATCAGAAGGGCCCAGGTATCCCGCGGGTCGATCCGATCCCGGGCAGCCATCAAATCCCGCAACCGGCCTTCGGGCAAGAGGTTCTCGAAGAACCATTCGACCGGCCTAGCCTCTGCGGAGTCCTTGAATACCCGGATCGTCAACGGAAAATTGGGGGAGAGGGCATAAGCGTTCCACTCGGTCGCGTAGCCGAATTTCCAGCACCCCTCCTCGACTTCAAGGGTTCCGACCGGGATGCCGTTGGCCGAGACGGTCAAGGCGGTCATACGGCTTCACCCGGCAGTCGCAGCCTGATCTCGATGCCGAAGCGATTGCAGACCGCCAGCACTTTTCCAATCTGAGCGGTGGGCTTTCCTTGCTCCAGGCCGTTTAGAAATGGCAGACTGACGTTGCACAGCGCTGCAGCATCGCGTTGCGTCAGGCCCGATTCCTTGCGAACGACCCGAACGATCTCGCCCAGTTCGGCGACAGAGGAGATACCCAGGTCTCTGTCCAACATGCCCTCTCCATCAATGATCAACGATCATTGAATTTTGCTCGGCATTCGTGCTGATTGCAAGAAAACTCAACGATCGTTGATTATTTTTGCTGAGCCCTGCCTCACAATGGCCGCGCCTTGGCCACTATGATCAGTCAGGAATTTTCCGGGCAGTTGCTGCCAGCGCATCCAACAGGGCGCCTATATAGGCTGAACGCCAGTGGTGCGTTGCACATGGCGGACATGAGAGCCACCTACGCCGCGGAACGATGGCTGCACGCCCCTACCCTCTGCGACGGGGTAGCGCCTGCCAAGTGTTCCCCCAATCGTTCCCCTGTACTCCAAAAAGCAAAGAGCCCAGTCCGAAGACTGGGCTAACTGCTTGTTTCTTTTGGTCGGGGCGGCGGGATTCGAACTCGCGACCCCTTGCACCCCATGCAAGTGCGCTACCAGGCTGCGCTACGCCCCGACAAGCCCGCCATTATACCCAAAAACAGCCGGATTCATAGGCGCAAGATATCGATAATGGACTGTAGCTCGCCACGCAGGCCACCCGGCATCTTTTCAACCTCAGACAAGTTGGCAGTAGCAACGGCAACAGCGCCACCCTCGTCAAGTCGATTACGCGCACCGCTGATCGTAAAACCCTGATTATAAAGAAGCTCGCGAATACGCCGAACCAGCAAGACTTCATGGTGCTGGTAATAGCGACGATTGCCACGCCGCTTTACCGGTTTGAGTTGATTGAACTCCTGTTCCCAGTAACGCAGCACATGGGGTTTGACACCACATAACTCGCTGACCTCACCGATGGTGAAGTAGCGTTTGGCTGGGATGGGCGGCAGCTCTTCGCCACCCGGAGCTTTATGCCGCGGTTCCATCGAAGGCGAGCTCAACGTCGGACTTCAGCTTTTGGCTGGCGTGGAAGGTCACGACACGACGTGCCGTGATGGGAATTTCCTGCCCTGTTTTCGGATTCCGGCCTGGACGTTGCGGTTTGTCGCGCAACTGAAAATTTCCGAAGCCAGACAGCTTGACACCGTCACCGGTTTCCAGGGAGTTGCGGATTTCTTCGAAAAAAGCTTCGACCATGTCTTTGGCCTCGCGCTTATTAAGACCAACTTTTTCGAAAAGAAGGTCCGCGAGCTCAGCTTTGGTTAGCGTCATCGTTATTATTTCCGTCAGGCACGCAGTTGAGCACCGAATGCCTGTTCGAAACAGGACACCAGTTGCTGCATTGCAGCATCAACTTCCGAATCTTGCAAAGTGCGTTGAGTATCTTGCATAACTATCCGGAACGCAAGGCTTTTTTTGTTTTCGGGGATGCCTTTTCCGACGTAAACATCGAACAACTGGATGTCCTGAACAAGGCTGGAAACTTGCCCTTTCAAGCCGTCAAGCAAGGTCTGCAAAGCGACATCCTGATCAACGACGATGGCAAGATCCCGAATCACCGGCGGGAACTTCGAGACCTCGGCATAAACCGGAACCTGCGCAGCCTTGACCGCATCGAAATCAAGTTCGAAGACCACGGGAGCCTGCGGCAGATCGTATTTCTGAACCCATTCCGGATGCAACTCACCCAGGCACCCGATTTCACGGCCATCGAGCAATACACGCGCTGAACGCCCAGGATGCAGCGCCGGATGTACGAGTTTTTCAAAACGTAGTTGGGCCGGCGCCAGCAAGGCTTCCAGATCGCCCTTCAGATCGAAGAAATCGACCTTGCGCGAAGCGCTGCCCCAGCCTTCGGGCAAGGCACTACCGTAGGCCAGACCGGAGAGCTTCCAGGATTGGGCAAAGCCGGGAACCGGCGTTGCAGCCCCATTGCGCAGGAACGCACGGCCTGTTTCAAACAAGCGAACGCGGTTCTGCTTGCGCTTGAGATTGGTCACCAGATTGGAAATCAGACCGCCAAACAGCGTCGACCGCATGACGGCCATCTGACTGGCGATCGGGTTGGCCAGACGAATCAGGTCGGCCTCTGCGGTCTTCGCAGCGAAATCGGCCTCCCAGACTTCCTCGACGAAAGCGAAATTGACCACTTCCTGGTAGCCACGATCAACCAGAAGCTGACGAACGCGGGCGGCAGGACGTTGCGCCTCTGGCTGCACCATCATTTTCATGTTGCCGCGCGGCGCCGGGGCCGGAATGTTGTCGTAGCCGTGCAGACGGGCGATTTCCTCGATCAGGTCTTCCTCGATTTCGATGTCGAAACGCCAAGTCGGCGGGGTCACCAGGAAATCGTCGCCTTCGCGGACAAAGGGCAAGCCGAGGCCGTTGAACAATCCGGCGATCTGCTCGGGAGAAAAAGTCATGCCGATCACGGCGCAGGCTCGCGCCGTGCGCAAGCGCACGGGCTTGCGTGCTGGCACCTCGGCCTTGGCCTCGACTACCGGACCAGCGGCACCGCCACAGATATCGATGATCAGCTGCGTAGCGCGCTCGATGGCACGACGAGCGCCGCCAAAATCGACACCGCGCTCGAACCGATGCGAGGCGTCTGAACCAAAACCGTAACGCCGGGCTCGACCGGCAATCGCTTTCGGTGCAAAAAAGGCGGACTCGAGGAACAGTTCTCCGGTTTCCAGCGTAATTCCGCTCTCTTCGCCGCCCATGATGCCGGCCATGGCAAGCGGCTTGGCGTCGTCGGCAATAACCAGAATGTCGGCATCAATGGCAATAGTCTGCTCGTTCAGAAGCAGCAGCTTTTCGTCTGGCTTTGCCATGCGTGCATGCACTGCACCTTCGAGCTTGGTGTTGTCGAAAGCATGCAGCGGCTGGCCGAGTTCGAGCATGACGTAATTGGTGACATCGACCAGCGCCGAAATCGAGCGGATAGCACTGCGTTCGAGGCGGCGCTTCATCCACTCCGGCGTCGGCGCCTTGGCGTTGAGTCCCTTCAGGACGCGGCCGTAGTAAAGCGGGCAGGCTGCGGGTGCATCGAGCACGACGGCACGCTGGTCTGCGATGGTCGCCGCAACCTCAGACACCTCGATTAGTTTAGCCCGGGCGCCGGCAATGGCCGCTACTTCGCGCGCCACGCCACTCAGGGACAGACAGTCGGCACGATTCGGCGTCAGTTTGAGTTCGAACTGATTATCGTCGAGATCAAGATACTCACGAATCGACTGTCCAACTGGCGCGTCGGCCGGCAGAATCAGGAGACCGGATGCCTCTTCGGCGATACCAAGCTCCTTGGCCGAGCAAAGCATGCCGGAGGACTCAATGCCGCGCACCTTGGCGATCTTGATAACGAAATCGCCAGGCAACTTGGCACCGGGCAAAGCGCACGGCACGCGCAGACCGACGGCCACATTCGGCGCACCACAGACGATGGTCGTCGGTTCGCCGCGACCGGTATCGACCTTGCAGACATTGAGGCGGTCAGCATCCGGGTGTTTGATTACTTCCAGCACATGGGCGACGACAACATCGCAAAATTGCGGGGCGACCGGCTCCAAGCCCTCGACTTCGAGGCCAGCCATGGTCAGCAGATGGGAAAGTTCCTCGCTCGACAGCTGGGTGTCGACAAGGGTACGCAGCCAGGATTCGGAGAATTTCATGCGAATTGCCTCAGGAAACGGAGGTCGCCTTCAAAGAAGAGGCGCAGGTCATTGACGCCGTAACGCAGCATGGTCAGGCGGTCCTGACCGAAGCCGAAAGCGAAGCCGGTGTATTTTTCCGGATCGATGCCGGCAATACGCAGCACGTCCGGATGCACCATGCCGCAACCGGCGATTTCCAGCCAGCGCCCCTTCAGCGCGCCGCTCATGAAAGCGACGTCGATTTCGGCCGATGGCTCGGTAAACGGGAAAAAAGATGGGCGGAAACGGACCACCAGATCGTCGGTCTCGAAGAAGCTCTTGAGGAAATCGGCGATGACGCCCTTGAGGTCGGCAAACGAAACGCCCTCACCAACCCACAGACCTTCGACCTGGTTGAACATCGGCGAATGTGTCGCGTCGGAATCGACACGATAGACGCGGCCCGGCGCGATGATTCTGATTTCGGGCATTTTTTCCAGTTGACCGTAGCGTTCGACATGGACCTTCATGTAGCGCGCCTGAATCGGGCTGGTATGGGTACGCAGCAGCACCTTGTCGGCAACACTGCCATCCGGGTTCTGCAGGTAAAAGGTGTCGTGCATCGAACGCGCCGGGTGATCTTCGGGCGTGTTCATGGCAGTGAAGTTGAAGAAATCCTCCTCGATCTCGGGGCCGTCAGCCACTTCGAAACCGATTGAGCGAAACAAGGACTCGATCCGTTCCAGGGTCCGCGTTACCGGATGCAGGCCACCGCGCGCTTCGGCGCGTCCGGGCAGCGTAACATCCAGAGCCTCTTCCGCCAGGCGCGCTTCGAGCGCAGCCTTGCGAATGGCTTCGCGACGCTCGTTGAGCGCAGTCTCAACGGCCGTCTTGGCGACGTTGATCGCCGCACCGGCAGTTTTCTTCTCTTCCGGCGGCAATTTGCCCAAGCCCTTGAGAAGTTCGGTGATCTGTCCGCTCTTGCCGAGGAAACGGGCTTTTACCTGTTCCAGTGCATCGGGGTCAGAAATGGCAGCAAAAGCCAACTGGGCTTCGCTAACGATTTGATCGAGATTGTCCATAGACGTCCACCAACAAAACCACCAATAAAAAAGGAGGCTTGCGCCTCCTTTTTTTAATTACGCTTTCGCTCAGGCGCCGAGCTGTGCCTTGGCCTGGGCGGCCAGAGCGGCAAATGCCGGCTGATCGAAAACAGCCAGATCGGCCAGAACCTTGCGGTCCACTTCGATATTGGCCTTCTTCAGACCGTTCATGAAGGTGCTGTATTTCATGCCCAGCTCGCGAGCTGCAGCATTGATACGGGCGATCCACAGGGAACGGAACTGACGTTTGCGTTGACGACGGTCACGGTACTGGTATTGACCAGCCTTCATCACCGCCTGTTTGGCGATGCGATATACGTTCTTGCGACGACCACGGTAACCCTTGGCCTGAACAAGAATCTTCTTGTGACGCGCGCGCGCTGTTACACCACGTTTAACTCTAGGCATCTTCTATCTCCTTATGCGTAGGGCATCATGGCGCGAACGGATGCTGAATCGCGCGCGTTAACTTCAACCGAACCGCGCAGATGGCGTTTCACCTTGGTGGTCTTCTTGGTCAGGATGTGACGCTTGAAGGCTTGGCCGCGCTTGATGGAACCACCAGCGCGAACAGAGAAACGCTTTTTGGCGCTGCTCTTGGTCTTCATTTTGGGCATTTAATGCTCCTTAATGACATGCCGCCAGGTGGTTCCCACTACGGAAACGCTTTGACTACCCGAAAGCACTTATAAAACTACGGTTGCTGCTTGCTACTACTTCTTCTTGGCCGGCCCGATGATCATGATCATCTGACGACCTTCCATCTTCGGCATCTGCTCGACAGCACCAACTTCGTCGAGGTCCGCCTTGATCCGTTCCAACTGGCGCATACCGAATTCCTGATGCGCCATTTCGCGGCCCCGGAAGCGCAGGGTCACTTTGACCTTGTCGCCTTCTTCCAGGAAACGCGTCATGTTCCTGAGCTTGATCTGGTAATCGTTTTCGTCGGTGCCCGGGCGCAGCTTGATTTCCTTGACCTGCACCTGCTTCTGCTTCAACTTGGCTTCGTGAGCGCGCTTCTGTTCCTGGTACTTGAACTTGCCGTAGTCCATGATGCGGCAGACCGGTGGCTTCGCGGTCGGTGCGATCTCGACCAGATCGGCACCGGCTTCTTCAGCCATGTGCAAAGCCTCGCGAATGCTGACAATGCCTAGCTGTTCACCTTCTGCACCCTGGAGACGAATCTCCGGAACCGTAATTTCTTCGTTGAGGCGATGCGCCTTGTTCTGAGCTATGGTGAAACCCCCGAAAACAACAAAAATTAAGCCGTGCCACTCCGCGCCGCAACTTCGTTCTGAAGATGCTTGATCAGATCATCCACGGGCATCTGCCCGAGATCCTGACCACCGCGAGTACGCACGGCCACCAGTCCGTCCGCTTTTTCCTTATCGCCCACAACGAGCTGATAAGGCAGCCGGTTCAAGCTATGTTCCCGAATTTTATAGGTAATTTTCTCGTTACGCAAATCCGACTCGGCGCGGAAGCCAGCCTGATGCAGCTTTTGCGCAACATCCGCGGCGTAATCGGCCTGCTTTTCGGAAATATTCAGGACAACCGCCTGAACCGGAGCCAGCCAAAGCGGCAGGGCACCTGAGAAATTTTCGATCAGAATACCGATGAAGCGCTCAAGCGAGCCGAGGATCGCGCGGTGCAGCATGACCGGGACCTTGCGCGTGTCGTCGGCACCAACATATTCCGCGCCGAGACGACCCGGCATCGAGAAATCAACCTGCATGGTGCCACACTGCCACGAACGACCAATGGCATCCCGGATGTGGAATTCGATCTTCGGACCATAGAAGGCGCCCTCGCCCGGCAGTTCGGTCCATTCCAGACCGGAAGCCCGCAGGCCCTGACGCAATGCATCCTCGGCCTTGTCCCAGACTTCGTCGGAACCGACACGGCTATCCGGACGCAGAGCCAGCTTGACCGCCACGTCATTGAAGCCGAAATCGGCATAAACCTTCTTGACCAACGCATTGAAGGCGGTCACTTCAGATTCGATCTGATCTTCGGTACAGAAGATGTGACCGTCATCCTGCACGAAGCCGCGCACGCGCATCAGGCCGTGCAGAGCGCCAGCCGGTTCGTTGCGATGGCAGGAACCGAACTCGCCGTAACGCAGCGGCAGTTCGCGGTAAGAGCGCAAGCCGGCATTGAAGACCTGGACATGGCCCGGACAATTCATCGGCTTGACCGCGTAATCACGATTCTCCGATGAGGTCGTGAACATGTTGTCCTTGTAATGCTCCCAGTGCCCCGATTTTTCCCAGAGCGCCTTGTCGAGAATCTGCGGGCAGCGCACTTCCTGATAACCGTTGTTGCGGTAGACAGCGCGCATATAGCTTTCGATTTCCTGCCAGATCGCCCAGCCCTTGGGGTGCCAGAAGACCAGACCCGGCGCTTCGTCCTGCATGTGGAACAAATCGAATTGCTTGCCGAGGCGGCGGTGATCGCGCTTTTCAGCCTCTTCCAGCATGTGCAGGTAGGCGTCGAGATCTTCCTTCTTGGCCCAGGCGGTGCCGTAGATGCGCTGCAACTGCTCATTGCGATGGTCGCCACGCCAGTAGGCGCCGGCCACCTTCATGAGCTTGAAGACTTTGAGCTTGGCCGTCGTCGGCACGTGCGGGCCACGACAAAGGTCGATGAAATCACCTTCGCGATAAAGCGAAACCTGCTGGTCGGCCGGAATGGCACCGATCAGCTCGGCCTTGTATTTTTCGCCAAGATCGAGGAAGAACTTGACCGCGTCATCGCGCGCCCAGACTTCACGCGTTACCGGAATATCCTTCTTGGCCAACTCAGCCATGCGCTTTTCGATGGCCACCAGGTCTTCCGGGGTGAACGGACGCTTGTAGGCGAAATCATAGTAGAAACCGTTTTCGATGACCGGACCAATGGTGACTTGCGCATCCGGAAACAGCTCCTTGACAGCAAAGGCCAACAGGTGGGCGGTCGAATGGCGGATCAGTTCCAGTCCTTCGGGATCGCGCTCGGTAATGATGGCCAGATCGACATTCTTTTCGATCAGATAGGAGGTATCGACAAGATTGCCATCGACTTTGCCGCCCAACGCGGCACGGGCCAGACCGGCGCCGATGCTGGCTGCAACTTCGGCGATTGTTACCGGCTGCTCAAAAGAGCGGATGGAACCATCAGGCAGTTTGATATCAGGCATGGCAAATCTCTAGGCGAAAAAAAAGTGCGGGAGTGAGCCGCACTTTTTTTGGTCAAACGAAGGCCGACTCGATTAGCGTTTCTGAACTGCGGTGCAAGTTCGGAAAATCATCAATTCAGCTCCGTCGGGAATTTTGGTAGGCGGTATTGGAATCGAACCAACGACCTCCACGATGTCAACGTGGCGCTCTAACCAACTGAGCTAACCGCCTAAAGAAGCGCGCATTTTACAGACGTAAAAGCCGATGTCAACAGCCCTTCGCGATTTTTTGAGAAGCCAAGTACACTTGCCGCTTATGCAACGGAGAAAGCCATGAACGAAGGCTGGATAATTCTCGGGATCTGTCTGATTGTCGTGTTGGGGGGAGCCCTGCCGCTACTCCGGCCACCGCGCAACGACGCGCCCCCGCCGCCACCCAAGGAAACCCTGCGCGACTGGCGCAGCGAAGAATAAGGACCATTTGTGGAATCGCGCATTACCGAACTAGAAATCAAGATCAGCTACACGGAAGACCTCGTCGAGGAATTGAATCGCCTGGTTTTCCGCCAGCAGGAGCAGATCGATCTGCTCTTCCGTGAAATTCGGGCCTTGCGCGAACAGGCGCAAAACGCCCAGCCGCACGAACAGCGCAGCCTGCGCGACGATCTTCCGCCGCATTACTGATGCATGTCGGCTCAAGCTCCGGTTACTGTTCTCTACCACGCCGACTGCCTGGATGGATTTGGCGCCGCCTATGCTGCCTGGCGCCATTTCGGCGACGCGGCCACCTATCGGCCGATGCATCATGGCGAAGCATGGGCGCTGGCCGACATTGCCGGCCACGCGGTTTTCATTCTCGATTTCTCGTTTCCACCTGAATTTCTCGAATCGATGGCGGCCATTGCCGATTCGGTCACCCAGATCGACCATCATGCTTCGGCGCTGAAGGCGTGGGGCGACAAGTTGCAAGCGGGCGAGAACGGCCTGCGCAGTTACCAACACCCAAGGCTAGCCCTGCGCGTCATGTTCGACCTGGAAAAATCGGGTGCCCGGCTGGCGTGGGAGCATTTTCACCCCGGCACCCCAACACCGCTGACGCTCCGGCACGTCGAAGAGCAAGATATGTGGCGTTTCACCCCGGGCACGCGTCCGTTCTGCCGCGCCTTGCGCCTGCTGCCTTTCGACTTCTCCGTCTGGCATCAACTGGTGCTCGACACGCCGAACGAAAGCGCCCTCCGCTACCTCGACATGCTCGCCCAAGGTGGAGCCATCGAGCAGTTTTATCAGCAGGAAATTGCACGTTTGGCGCTCAGCGCACTGCGCATGCCGGCCCAACTGCGCGGCGAACCGGTCGATCCATTGCAGGCGCAGCGCCACGGTCAAGCGATCGTTACCCATGATGAACAGGCCTGGCTAACCGTTCCCGGCATTGCCATCAACGCCAATGCGCTGTTCGCCTCGGAGCTGGGCAACGCGCTGGCCGAGCAAAGCGGCAGTTTCGGGCTGATCTGGCAACTATCGGGGGATGGCGAAGTGAAGGCCTCGCTGCGTTCGAAGGGCAAGACCCTCGATGTTTCGGTGATCGCCACGCGTTACGGTGGTGGCGGCCATCCAAATGCGGCCGGTTTCCGGATGCCTGCTGACCAATTTTTCAGCGAAGTGCTGAAAATGGTGCCCAGGAAGGGACTCGAACCCCCACACCTTTCGGCGCCAGAACCTAAATCTGGTGCGTCTACCAATTTCGCCACCTGGGCAGGCGGGGCGAATTCTAGCACCGACTGAGCCGCAATCTCCAGAGCAGACCACGATGTCCGTTGATCATTACGAAAACTTTCCTGTTGCTTCGCTGCTCGTGCCGGCCAAACTGCGCCGCCCGATTGAAGTAATTTACCGCTTTGCCCGCAGCGCTGACGACATTGCCGACGAGGGTGACGCTTCGTCCGAGGAGCGCCAGGCCGGGCTGAACGCCTACCGGGCCGAACTGGATCGCATCGCAGCCGGCAGCGTGCCGCAGACGCCGCTGTTCGTCGCGCTGGCCGAAGTCATCGCCAAGCACAAACTGCCGATCCAGCTTTTCCGCGACCTGCTCGATGCCTTCGCGCAGGATGTCGTGAAAACGCGCTACGCCGATTACCCGGAACTGCTCGACTACTGCCGGCGCTCGGCCAACCCGGTTGGCCGGCTGGTCCTGCATCTGTTTGGCCGCACCGAGCCGGAACACCTCGAACAGTCCGACTGCATCTGCACAGCCTTGCAGTTGATCAATTTTTGGCAGGATGTTGCGGTCGACTGGAAAAAAGACCGGATTTACATACCGCTGACCGACTTTCCGCACTTCCGCCTCAGCGAAGACGACATCGCGCGGAGCCGTTGGTCGGCCAACTGGGCGGCGCTCATGGATTTCGAGATCGACCGGGCGACGGCGCTGATGAAGCGCGGCGCCCCGCTCGTCCACGCCCTGCCCGGCCGCCTTGGCTGGGAAATCCGCCTGACCATGCAGGGCGGGCTGCGCATCCTTGAACGCATCCGGCAGGTGCGCGGCGACGTTTTCACCCGCCGGCCGAAGCTTGGCAAGTGGGACTGGCTGGTTCTGGCCGGCCGTTCC
>Ga0209211_10010629_pt1 | contig 11942 bp, 13 predicted proteins | sample RifGroA2_FD_183992 | JGI IMG/M metagenome (GOLD analysis project Ga0209211, IMG submission 183992) | Groundwater microbial communities from Rifle, Colorado, USA - Groundwater A2 (SPAdes) (version 2) | ecosystem: Environmental > Aquatic > Deep subsurface > Groundwater | place: Rifle, Colorado... | reverse complement strand
CTCGGTGAAGGAAATCAATATGGTTTTAAAAAAAGAATATTTTTTAAAAAAATACTGATCGACCGGATCAGATCAAGAAAGATCGGCTACTTTGAACATCAGGCGCAAATACTTAATGCTCAAGAGCTGGCAACGCTTTGGCATCCGCCGGGATATCTCCTCGCCGGAATTAAAAATATGGCCTGGGGAAAAACCTTGCTTGGAGAACCGCCGGAAAACCTGCCGGTCGTACCTGATTCGGCAACCGAAGAGCAAAAGAGCAATATTAATTTTTTTGCCAAGGCCGAGTTCAAAAATAAAGAAACGATCTTTGGTATTAAAACCGAGGATCGAAGGAAACACGTTTATATAATCGGAAAAACCGGGGTAGGTAAGTCAACTTTGATCGCCAATATGGCCATTGACGATATCCGTAAAGGACGCGGAGTCGGGATAATTGATCCTCACGGAGATCTCTCTGAAACAATTTTGGATTTTATTCCCAAGCGACGGATGAACGATGTCGTCTACCTTGAACCTTTTGATACGGAGAGACCTTTTTCTTTAAATGTTTTGGAGATTAAAAATAAACAACAAAAAGATCTGGTCGCTTCAGGTATTGTCTCAATTTTCTACAAACTTTATAAGGATAGCTGGGGGCCAAGACTGGAATATATTTTGAGGAATGTTATTTTGACTTTGCTCGAAGCTCCGGGAGCCACGCTGGTGGATATTCTTTCCCTTTTATCAAACGTCGAATACCGAAAAAAGGTCGTCCGTGGATTAACTGATCCGGTTTTAAAGGATTTCTGGGAAAAAGAATATGCTAAGATGCCCGACCGGTTAAAGGCCGAGGCGATCTCCCCGATCCAAAATAAAGTTGGACAATTCGTCACTTCGAAGATGATCAGAAATATAATCGGCCGAACCAAATCTTCAATTGATCTGGAACAGATCATGAATGAAGGAAAAATATTAATTCTAAATTTATCGCAGGGAAAACTGGGTGAGGATAATACGGCTCTGTTGGGAGCAATGTTAATTACCCAAATCCAATTGGCGGCCATGAATCGATCTTTTATCAAAGAAGCGGACCGGAAGGATTTTTTTCTTTATGTTGATGAATTTCAGAACTTTGCTACTCAATCTTTTATAAAAATTTTATCGGAAGCGAGAAAATATCGCTTATCGTTGACTTTGGCCAATCAATATATTGAACAGCTTGATGAGGAAGTGACCAGGGCTATTTTTGGTAACGTCGGTTCACTTATGTCATTTGTCGTTGGAGCCCGCGATGCTTATGTTTTGACTCGTGAATATGCGGAAATTTATACCGAAAATGATCTGGTTTCTTTGGGAAAATTTGAAGCCGTTTTGAAACTTTCAATCGACGGAATGACTTCGGCTCCATTTCCAGTGACTACTTTACCGCTTCCGGCAATGAAAAATGATAATAAGGAAAAAATAATTAAACTCTCCAAGGAAAAATACGGAAGAAAGGTATAAGAAAATTATAGATCCTTTATCAAATTTCTTATCTTGATCTTCAGGATCTTGGAAATTCTGTGAAGAAATTTGACTGACGGATTGGCTTTCCCTTCTTCAATTTCAGCCAGATAACTACGGTCAACGTCAGATAAGGTGGCAACCTGCTGTTGTGAAAGTTTTAATTTTTTTCGATAGAATACAATGCTTTCTCCTAACCTCTTGTAATAAAAATTTCCACGGACCATGGAGCAATAATATTGGAACAGAAGTTTAAAATCAGTAGGTTATAACCTACAAAACACCTATTTTAGATTGCTATAACAAAATAATTATCTCGATATACCACATTTTTCAATCAAACCATCTATTGCCAAGCTTGTCATAACCTCGGAGGTTGTGTGTCGGTCCGTCACAATAAGCTAAATAATCATTCAAATATCAATTTTTTAATATGTTTTAGATCTCTTTGATATTCGATGTTATTTTCTGCAAATTGTTTATAAGACTTTATGCTATCTATCGAAATTTCCTTAATACGTACTTTTAAAATACTTTCATCAGTAATAAAATCTTTATATGAAGAAAAAATCCAATCTTCTGGTTTGCCAATTAGCCTGCTTGAAGTGGGGTTAAGATGAATGTATCGGCTAACGTGAAGTAATTGCTCATTTGATCTTATCTCTACTGCCTTGAAACTATTTTGCCAAAGTGGACCCTGACGGTTGAATTTAATATTAAAATAACGAGTATAGCTATTTTCTATTATACTTATGAGCCTTGAAAAAGATTTATCAATTAATATTTTAAGTAGAAAATGATAATGATCCGGCATAATACAATAAGAAAGTATTTTGCAGTGAGTATTTTCAACGGGATAAATAATATTTTTATAGTCAAATTTTTTTCTTATTACAAATTGTGAATAACTTTTTGTTACAAAGCAATTATTATAGTATTCAAAAACGTTTAAAAACCTTTGACAATTATCAAGATTCTTGAAAATGCCATAATTTGAAATGCTTTTATTAAAAACATGATATATCTCCCCTTCAACAAATTTGTCTTTTCTTCTCATGTTTTTTGATTAATCCCGCCAAGCTTGTCATAACCTCGGAGGTTGTGTATAGGTCGGCAGGAATAGGGTAAATTGTTAATAAGTTTATATTTTTCTTAATAGGTCACAGATTTTTATTCTTAAAATCCGGCAAAGTTTATTTAGGATTTTAATTGACGGGTTAGCCTGCCCTTTTTCTATTTTGAAAAGATATGACCGGTTAATGTCACTGAGCAGACATAGCTGTTCTTGAGTCAGCTTTCTTTTTTTTCGCAGACGAAAAATAACTTTCCCCAAATTTCGATAGAAAAAATTTCCATGCATTCCGTTTTCGAGGATATAAAAATAAAAAAAAACTGTCAATCGCTTATAACCTACAAAAGTAATATTTTAGATTGCTGGAAAAGGATTATTTTGACGATATAGGTGTATGTTATAATATTCTCTTATGAAGCTCTCTATCGGTATCGTTGGTCTGCCAAACGTCGGAAAATCAACTCTCTTTAACGCCCTCCTAAAAAAACAGGTCGCCAATGTGGCTAATTATCCCTTTTGCACGATCGAACCGAATGTCGGCATTATTGAGGTTCCTGATGAGAGACTCCCGGTCCTCGCAAAAATTGTTAATACGTCGAAAATTGTTCCGGCGGCCATTGAATTTTACGATATTGCCGGTTTGGTCCGTGGTGCTTCCAAAGGCGAAGGTTTGGGAAATAAATTTTTGTCCCACATCCGCGAGGTGGAGGCAATTGTCCACGTCGTCCGCCTTTTTGAGGACGGCAATGTCGTCCACGTTTCCGATAAAATAAATCCTGAAGATGATATTAAGACTATTGAAACGGAGTTAATTTTTGCCGACCTAGAGACTGTCAACAAGCAAAAAGAACCAAAGGGCAGCTCAGCCCCAAAAGAAGCTTTTGCCGCCTATGAAGTGGTAAAAAAAATAAAAATTCAATTGGATAAAGGTATTCCTGTTCGGGAACAAATGTTGAACGAAGATGAATTAATTGCCATAAAACCATTGAATTTGTTGACTATAAAACCGGTCGTCTACGTCTTTAACATTTCTGAACAACAGTTGCAAAACAAAGAGGAAACCGAAAAAAAGATTAAAGAAATTATTGATAATAACAATTTTTTATATTTCTGCGCTAAACTTGAATCCGATATCGTTGCCCTTGACCCAAATGATCAGAAGGAATATCTCAGTCAGTATGGGCTGGAGGAAACCGGGCTCAACCGTCTTATCAAAAAATCTTACGAAATCCTGGGATTAATCTCTTTTTTGACCGCCGGAGTTATTGAAGCTCGAGCCTGGACGATCAAAAAAGGTTGGTTGGCTCCACAGGCGGCAGGAACGATTCATACAGACTTTGAAAAAAAATTTATCAAAGCTGACGTTATCCCCTATCAGAAATTTATAGAAGCTCCTGGTTGGACGGCTGCACGCGAAAAAGGATTAGTACAAACTACCGGAAAAGATTATGTAATGAAAGACGGAGAGGTTGTAGAATTCAAGATCGGCTCTTAAATAAACTAATAATATTATATATAATCCCTCCAATAGAAACTAAAGCACAAAGGAGATAAAAAATTGAAAAAATAATAGAAGAATTTTCTTTAACTAGCGTATAAGGATCGAATGTTTTCTCTGTAGGCACTAAAAGTTTACGTTGCTTTATACCATTTAAGCCTTCTTTAACCAAAAAAAACGAAATTAAAATTAATAATAATATAAAAGCAATTTTTTCTCCAAAAGATTCTGTCATTTTTTTATTTGTTTAACTTGCCATTTAATATATATCACCCAAAATCTTATTGACGAAAACAGGGCAAAGACTAATCCCGGGAATCCATCCAGAAAACCTTTATGGCGGAAATACATCATGAAAAACGTTATTTTGGGCTTCCAAATAAAATAATTAAAGAAATTAAGTTTTGTTTCTTTTGACATTTTTTCAACTTCTGCGGTTGTATATCTGTCCCAGCGCATTAAATAACGGGAAAAGTCTGGATCCGCGTAATGAAGTATTGGATTTTTTAAAAATCCTACTTCTGCTTTTTGATCTTTGATCTTTGATCTTTGATCTAGTATTTCCACGTTTTCGTGCACATCTTTACATGGAAATCTCGCATAACCGTTACGATAAAGTCTGATTGTATAGTCCGGATACTGTCCACCTTTCATCAAAAATCCTGTCAAAAACCAGTTTTTGCGGGGTATTTGATAGGCGGAATAGGACAAATTGGACTCATGAGACTCATTGGAATTAATAATTGCTCGAATTTCTTTTTTGAGATCTTCTGATAACTCTTCATCCGCGTCCAGCTGCAAAATCCACTCTCCCCTGGCCGCCTCGATCGCCTTTTGTTTGTTTTTATGAAACATGACCGGGTTGTCAGAGTTAATTATTCTGACTTTCTTACCATATGATTTAGCTATTTCAACCGTCTTATCAGTCGATCCCCCGTCAACAATAACGACTTCGTTAACAAAATCGATAGCTGAATCCAACGGAAAGTGGAGGTTCTTTTCTTCGTTAAAAACTGCAAGGCATAAACTTAATTTCATAGTGACATTATATAATAACATTGTGTATTATTAAAATAATGAGACGGTTTATCATCGATATATTTATCATATTTTTTATTTCTTTAGCTGTTAGCTTTGTTTTAAATTATTCGTATCAAAAAAAACTCGCCTTACTTATAGCTGAAAAAAATAGCTGTCAAAAACAGTCAATAGAAAAAAAGCCTCCTGTCCTTACTCTTTCTGATGCTTCATTTGTTTCAAAACGGGATAAAGAATTGGAATCAGTCACAAAAAGCCCTCTTTATTTTTCTGCCAAGACGAATAAATTATCCGTTAGTCGATGGGTGGTGACAATTGAATTATCGGGGCTAACTGATAGCGCCGCCGACGCTGCTGATTTAAAAGTAATTATTCCAGAAGATCTCATTGCCACCGATTTAAAAACCGGGAATGCCTTTCCTCTTTATCCTCGGCAAGTGATCGATGGAAATTATTTATTAGTGACCGGACTGGCTTCGCCAAATAATAATGAAATGATATTTGGAAAGCCAAATAAAATCTTTGCCGAGTTCACAGTTTCTGCCGTAAACAATAATCAAACAAGCAAAAGACAGATTGTAATTGATGCTGGTGATACTAAAATTTATCTCAATGGTGAAAGTATTTTAAATACCGATAAAACTGTCAAACTAATCGATTTACCATAAAAACTCATGAAAAATAATCAGCTACGATTCATATTTGCAGTTATTTTACTTTTTATCCTTATCCTATCTTCTTTTTTTTTACCATCTCTAAATAAATTAATCTTTTTCAACCGGGCTGCCGGTAATCAACTGGATATTAAGATAAAGCTTCAGGGAGAATATGACAAAATTATCAATGCCACTTTTAAAACTAAGGTGGCTTTGTATAGCGGGTCCGGTCTGGTCAAAGAATATGCTGACCAGAGTTTGACCAAAGATAATCTAAGCACCTTCAAGTTGACACTTGACACGACCGGCCTTGATCTAAATCAAACATATGCAATTTTTGTCAAGCCCGATAAATATTTGGGGAAACTTTTCTGCAGTCCAACATCTTATTCAGCTAACTGTAAAACTCCACAGATTATCATCCCTTCGGGAACCAGCACCCTTGACCTGACCCAAGATCTGTTTTTCTCTGGTGATATTGCGCCTCAGGATGGTAAGATCGCTGCTGATGATATCTCAAAAATCGTAAAACAAATCGGCAAAACGTCGACAGGTTATCAGGAGACCGATATAAATTCCGATGGCGTTGTCCAGACAGTTGACTATTCGCTGGCCCTTTATTCTCTCTCAAAAAACTATGTCGATGATGTTGTTCCTTCGGCTTGGATTGTCTTAACTCCGTCGCCAACAATCGTAGGAAATCCAACAACTACTCCTATTCCAACTTTGACGGCACCGACTGCAACATCAACGCCAACTCCAACAATATCTACTCCAACAGCAACTGTTGCCCCAAGCGGAGGTACCTGCAACGCTGTAATTAATGGCAAAATCTATGGCAACTATCTTTTTGTAAATTTTTGCAGCCCGATAAATAACGAATCGGCATCCACTTGCGTTGCCTCGGCCGCCGACTGCACTCCGCAAAACTGTATAGAAGAAGTGATCAAAGCAAGTAAAGCCGGGATAAATTCCTGTGCTTCCGGCGGTACGATTGATGAGGCTAAAAGCCGCCCAACCTTAAGCTGTCAGGTACAGTTTGTTCCGGGAAACTGTATTCCTACCCCAACACCGGTGATCGACTGTAATGAAGACGGACCTTCTTGTTGATTTAACTTAATTTATCTCTCCATCGATTATGTTATATAATATCCCTATGCTAAAAATTGTTACGGTTCCAAACATTGTCCTTACTTCTCCCACCAAACCAGTAGTGGCAGTCGACGAAAAAATAAAAAAAGTCATCTCTGACATGGAAAAAGTGCTGGTCGCCCAAAATGATCCACCAGGAGTCGGATTGGCGGCCAACCAGGTCGGACTCGATCTTTCAATTTTTATTTTGAAAGTTTCTGAGAAATCAAAAACAAAAATATTTATTAACCCTAAAATTATAAATGTAGGGTCGCAATTCATTGCGCCCAAAATTAAGGGCGTGATAAATCACGCCCCTACAAAGAAATCACGCCGTAAACGCGTTAAATTGGAAGGCTGCCTCTCCATACCCCGCATTTGGGGTCCGGTAAAGCGAAAGGACCGCGTTTTTCTTAAATATCAAGATATAAGCGGCAAAGAATATTTAAAATGGTTTACCGGTTTTGAAGCGATTATCATTCAGCATGAAATGGACCATTTGAATGGCGTTGTCTTTACTCAAAGATCGATCGAACAAAAAGGTCAATTATATAGAGAAGAGAATGACGAACTGGTGAAGATAGAATATTGATTATTATTTAGTTTTACTAGCAGTTTTTTTCTTTTTTGTTGGAGTTTTGGCTTTTATTTTAGCTTCTTCAGCTACTTTTGCTTCTTTGTTTTTCACATTCATTTCTTTTTTGACGTTAGCCAATGTCAAAAACGGTTTTTTCCCGTCTTTCATGTCTTTTCTTATCCTCTTTAAACATTTTGTGCACAACCTAATCCTGATAGATTTTCCTTTTTCAACTATACTTAACCTGACAAGATTTGCTTTAAAAATTCTTTGGGTTTTTGGAGCTCTTTTCTTCCAACGTCCTCCGGCCACACCCCGGTGATGAGTATGGGACCTTCCGTATAACAGTCCTTTTCCGCAGTGATAACATCCAAAAGTCATAATTTGATATTAAATCTTTTAATAAACAATCATTTATGATAACATAGAAGGACCATAAAAACAATATGATTTCTTACCTAATTTTTATAGTTTTATTTATTTTTTCTATCACAGTTCATGAATTTTTTCATGGCCTTGTTGCCGATCAATTAGGAGATCCGACTCCGAGGCTTTCTAAAAGGCTTACTTTAAACCCTATCCCTCATATAGACATATTTGGAACGTTAATTATTCCATTTGTCCTACAGTTACCTTTTGGTTGGGCAAAACCAATGCCTATCGACCCATATAATCTCAGAAATCCAAAAAAAGATACTGCACTGATTGCTTTTGCCGGTCCTTGTGCAAATTTAATTGTGGCTATAATACTCTCTATAGTTCTTAGATTGTTAAATTTAATGGATATAAATTATTTAATTACTATAAGTAGTTCAATTATTCTTACAATAATAAAATTAAACGTCACCTTGGCATTTTTTAATCTATTACCGATCCATCCTTTAGACGGATTTAGTTTAGTCTCGGGATTTTTGTCTGAAGAAAAATATGAAGAATGGATTCAGTTAAGGAGATATGGAATGTTTTTTCTTTTGATTTTAATAATTCCAATATTTGGTGGTTCGTCAATGATTGGTTTTATTATGAATCCTGCTGTAAGTTTTATATATAGATTGCTTATCCCCTATCCATTCAATTTAACAAGTCCAGGGATTATATAAAAAAAATTTAAAAGATTAAATATTAAAGGTTAAAGAAATATTAAACGGTTAAACTGTTAAAATCTAAATAGTTAAAAAAACTATTAAAACTTAAACATTAAACATATTTTTGTTTAACAGTTTAGTGTTTGATAAGTTTTTTTAAGTTCTAACAGTTTAAGGTTTAACTGTTTCTTACGGTGTTGGGGTGATTTTCTTCAAGCACAAAAAGTAGTCCTGGGTTGAACACCCTTTACCGAGCAAGGTTTTTATCTTTTCGCAGTCGGTCTCGGTGCAGTTGGTTCCATCTGAAATCACCAACCGTTGAACCGGGGTCGGCTCCTCACTTGATTGAGTTGGGGCGGCCGTTGGACTGGCAACTGATGCCTCGGCGCTTTTTGTCGTAAAGGTCCAGGGAACGCCGCCGTTGTCATATTTCGTCTCTCCGACCCTAATATCAAAATAATAAGTGGTGTTTGGAGAAAGAAGGGTCAGATCGATCGTATGGGTTTTTGTCTTGGTCGCCTCGGGCGCAAAAAAATTCAAAGCGGTTGGTGTGGTTCCGTATTCGACCACCCCCTGGGTATCGACTCCAGTTGCCCAAGTGGCCCGGACGGAATTTTTTTCAATATTTGACACTATCACGTCGCGAGGCTCATAATCAGCGGCCCGGGTGCCAAAAATGGCAAAATAGCCGACGACCAAACCGATAAAAATAGCTATCCCAATGATGATGGCAAGAATTTTTTTAGTAACAGGATTTCCCATAATACAAAATCTTAAAGATTAAATATTAAATTTTAAATAAACTGTTAAAGATTAAACAGTTAAACAATACAACGTTTTAATATTTAAATGTTTAATATTTCTTTAACCTTTAACATTTAAGATTTAACCTTTTGTCAAAGTACTAACCTCAACACGCTTCCTAATATTAACAATATTGCTCCGGGAAATGCAAATTTAACCACATTGTCAAAGATCCCGCTTTGTGGTAATTCCGCTGGTGCACTATTATTTGGCGCCGTTGTTGGTGCTGTACCTGAACCGCTTCCAACCGTTATAGCCGCCGTTCCATTTTGCGAACAGACCAAAACATTAGATGCATTAATATCATTTTTAATTATTTTAGATGTATTACAATCAAAAGATAAAGTGCCAGAGCCTTCTTTTAATCCTTGAAAAGTGATCGTCGCCAATGTCCCTGTCGTGCTGATGGACGAGGCCGGATCATTAACCATACCGGCAATATAGACCTTACCTGAGGTTGAAATATCGTTGGAAACGGTGGGAAATAAAGATCCCGCCGAGACTAAAGTTGCTTTAAGTAAGGTTGCGTCATATGTTACGTAAACATCGGTAGAATTTAGGGCATCTGATCCCGGCTCAACCGTTACCGATATTTGAAAAGTGGCCCCGTTAGCCGCTGTTGCCGTAGTTTTATCAAACTTAAGAGAGGCCGCCTGGGCACTAAACACAAAAGGAGCAACAACTAAAAATATTACCAGTGATAAAAATGTTTTAAACAGATTATTCATCTTAAATTAAACAGTTAAACGGTTAAAACCTAAACAGTTAAAAAAACTATTAAACCTTAAATATTAAACGTTTTGTAGTTTAATGTTTAACAGTTTATTTAGGTTCTAACAGTTTAATACTTAACCGTTTATTTTACCTCAACCATCACCTTATTCAAAGCCGGCACTAAGACCTCCGTCTTATCCGTGATTAAATCCGTCTTGTCTTTATCATTAGATGGCTTAAGCGAGAATTCAAATTTCCCTGCCTTGGTTGATTTGAAGGTCAAGGTGGCTAATTTACCGGCTTTTGTCATCGGTGAAGGACTGCTTTGCAAAGTCTTTAAGCCAGTAATGGTAAAATAGCGACCTTTTTTATAGGTAAATATATTATAGTCGGGAAGAGACGAAATCCCCCGTAAAAAATCAAAGGCCAACGAATCATAATAGATGACAACGTCGTATCCGACGATGTTTTTGCCCATAGAGTCGGCAAACAAGCTCAGCTCGACCATATCCCCGACCTTCATCTGGGCATTTGGTAGATCTGACTCCAATGACATGCTACCGGTAGTAACCGTTAGACTTGTAGTCGGCGCCGTGGTTGGAATTACAGCGGTGCTTTCTGACGGAAAATCCGTCTTTGAATTCTCCGTATCCTCTACTCTAACGGTGCTGATCTTTTCTTTGGGAATTTTTGTTCTATTTGACATCAATAAAAATAATCCCGTACCGATAAATACGGCAAAAAAAACAACCAATAAATATTTAAATATTTTATTTTTTTCAGCTTCATTTTCCATACTTTATAAACTTTACGAACTTTATAACTTTATAGACTATTCTATTCCTCATCACTTTTAACTGATAACGAGGCGATTATCAACGAATAGTCCTGGGTATCTACTTTGCCGTCACGGTTGACATCGGCATTATTCAAACAGGTTTCATCGGTCTTCCCGATACAGTTGCGGACTAAAGAAATATCATAAGCATCAACCGCTCCGTTTTGAGGTGGTAGATCGCCAACGAGCTGCAAAATTCCGGAAAAATCAAGATCGTTGGCTCCCGGATTTAAAGTAATCTTTCCATCAGCGCATCTATAAGTACCGCCGGCTGTCTCGGTTGGGACCAGGTCACAGACTTTTTTCTGGACATGATAAGGGCCTTTGACATAGACAGTGTAAAATTCCGAATCGCAGGCTGGCAGATTAAATCCTTCGATGCTTCCCGACCAAACCGCGTTGGTGTCGGCTGAAAATGATCCGGTCATATAATCAGTAGGTTCTGTCAAGCCACAGCCACCGATCTTGGCTCTGACCTGCATGGAATTCAATTCTCTGGTTTTCGGCTGAGTGGTAATTCCCTGGAATTTAAGTTTTAGATTAAGAAAAGTGTTACCTCCGGTATTACCTCCGCCTGGGGGGCACCAACCTCCAGTCGGGGCTACGATTGAACAATCATTTGGATATATTTGCAAACAAGCTGCGGGTAAGGGCGTGCAGGACGGTGTTCCCGTCGGCACCTCCGCACAGGTTAGTTTAAAGTCATCAAATTTTGCTGATCCTTGGGGAAAGTCTGGACCTCCGCTGGCAAGCACCAAAGCAATTCTATCTTTAGCAGAATAATAATTATTAAATTCCTTCAGCAATATATAACCTTGTCCATTTAAAAGATCATAATACGTTTTTACTATACTTCCTTTTTTTTCAATCTTGACTTTTACAGGCGTATCGTTCGTCAAACTTAATTCCTTATCCACTACTTCTGACGTAGTACCTCCAGCAACATTTTGAAACGAAGCGGTTATACGACCACTATCGCTGTAACGATAAATTGAAACACCTCTATTATCATTAGCTGTTGCTGCTACAGATAACCTTGATTCT
>Ga0209211_10010627_pt1 | contig 11942 bp, 15 predicted proteins | sample RifGroA2_FD_183992 | JGI IMG/M metagenome (GOLD analysis project Ga0209211, IMG submission 183992) | Groundwater microbial communities from Rifle, Colorado, USA - Groundwater A2 (SPAdes) (version 2) | ecosystem: Environmental > Aquatic > Deep subsurface > Groundwater | place: Rifle, Colorado... | reverse complement strand
AGAGTCGAGCCGCACGCGATCAAACGAAGACCCAAGAATCATGCGCTGCTTACCGTGCCACGGCATATTGCCAGAGAGCGGATATTGCAAACACGGGCAGCGTGGGCTTAAGGTAGTGCCATGAGGGTCTGACTTATACTTCAAAACGGCTTGATGATTAAGAAAGTAAAACCTACCAACTAAAATATGGAAAAACTTGTCCGCGATAAAATTCCTGAGATTATGGCAAAGGGTGGTCTTATGCCGGTCACACGCATTCTTGCCTCTCAGGATCGTCTTCAGTGGCTAATCTCAAAATTGGGAGAAGAGACATTGGAACTAACTGCCACACCGAATCTGGAAGAATGCGCAGATGTTTTCGAAGTTGTTTTGGCAATCGCATTAGAACTTGGATATAGTTCTGATGAACTTGAAGTGGCAGCTTTAAAGAAAAAAGTAGCGAAGGGTGGGTTTGCTCAGGGCGTAGTAATCCGTATTGAAGGTTGACGAGCATGAGTGAATCAAATAAAGCAATGTGGCTGAAGGATTTCGAGCAAGTTGAAAGTCAACGAACTGACTGCTTCTTGTGCCGACCCGCCGCACAATTGGTCGCCCATGTTGACTCAGAGCAATACACAATGGCCGGATTGGGGCCTCTTGCTGATGGCTATGCCATCATAGCAACCAATACACATAGCTCCGATAAGGAAGAGAATACTCAACTGTTATCCGAAAGCTTTGCAAAATATTCCGAGAGCGTGCAGGCTATTCTAGCTACGCAGTTTGGATCATGCGTTTTGACTGAACATGGAAAGATGCCGCTGTGCCTCCCTGATGCTCAGTCCGAAACACACTGTTTCCATAAACATTTATTGCTGTTCCCTGGAGTTCCAGATCCGTGTGCTGAATTTTATGATTATTTTGATGCAGAAGGCGAGCACTTTGTGTCGTTATTTGAGGCCTTAAAGTTTGCAGCAAAACTTCCACGCTATTTATTGGTCTCCTCACGTGTGGGTGAGTATCTAATATTCGCAACTCAAGATTTGCCACGGCAGTTTGCGCGCGTGATTGTTGCAGAATTATTAGACCAACCCGATTTGGCAAGTTGGCGCACTCATCCTAATGGAGATTGGGCCCTTCAAAATGCAACGTTTCTTAGGCAATTATTGGCGGATAATTTCCGGCAAACACGATAACGATAAGTTCATATGAGCAATGAAGAAAAGCAGGTTGATGCATACGTCGGGGACATTAGAAACCATTTTTCAACCAATAAAGTCACGCACCGAGAGCCGAATAAAGAACTCTCCTGGGGACAATTCCTAGATGGAGCACATACACAGGGACAGACAGGCCTATATGGCACAGTGGCTGCGGCTATAGCATTCAAATCGACAAATGCAGAATCAGAAGAAGCTATATCCGTCGAAAACGAATTAGTAGCTTATTGGAATAACAAGGACAATCCAAGCAATCATGACAACTTATGTCAGAACATCCGCCTTGCGGCTCTCCTGTTAGGTCTTGGTTTTTGCAGCAAAAGAAATCCGAACGTTGTAGTGGAAATATCTAATGAACTATCAAAACGTTTCTCCAAATCTGATGGTCTATGGAAAGACTCATCTACTCTTCCTGGCCAAGTGCCAGTTCAATTAGAATTTTCCAGCGCCATCATTATAATTTTTACCTTTGCGACAATATGCCGATATAAGGGAAATGCTCAAGATTTGGGTGATTTGACGCAGCATGTAAATCAAGCCGCAAAAGCGCTACAAAAATGTTATCTCAACGATACGAAGCGAGAGCGCCCATATTTGCTGGCTATGTTAGTAGCTGTTGTATTGGTTCTCGGCAAGGAAGCAACAGGATCGGTTGCCAAACGACTTAGGAAATGCACCTCAAATGCTGACAGCATTTTTCAACGGTTTTGGTACCACATAGATTTTGTTGACACCTCTGGATCAACTAAGCGCGACTATTTTATTCTTCCTCTTCGTTTGCTTATACCAATTCTATTTTTGCAAAAGCAAATCGGAGTACGGCAATATTTATATGCCACCAATGTACTAACATCAATTAAAAAAGTCCTTGATTCCAATGATTCAAAACTTTTCAAAGAGCAAGCTGATAGGCCTAGCTCTCTTGAGCAAGCCATAGCGATTCTTGCTCTTGCGGCGTCCCGAAACGAGTCGCCCAGCGAAAGCTCTAAGGCGTTTTTCATGCCGTGGAGTACACAACTATGGATTGCAAAGCTATGGATTGCTGTAAATAAATCACGTGGTCCTGAATGGGTATTTGCGTGGATATTAATATTCACCGTCTATATACCCATTGGCATAGTTTTAAGTGCTGGATGGTTGCTTGATGTGGCAGGTTCAGCGCTGTGGCCCAGCATTCAGTTGTTCTTGGAAGGGGCAAAACTCGTGCCCTCCTGGATTCCTGCTACCGTAATCATGTTTTTCACAGCGATGCGCAAGCCGAACGATATGATTAAGACTGCGATTGGGAAAGGTACGCAAAGATGAATATCTTTGATCCTCTGTATGGAGAATTTACCATTTCTTCATTAGCTGAAAAGCTGGTTCTTTCACCAGAAATAAGGAGGCTTTCTCAGATAAGGTTGCTCAATTCTCTTACACCTAGCCTTGCTACCCTTGGGGAGTTGCGAAGATTTTCCCACACGCTGGGAGTGCTACATCTTTTTTCTAAGTGGAAAGATAAGAATTCATCCGGATTTTCCCATGACGATATAGATGCTCTTGAGGTGGCAATACTCTTGCATGATGTTGCCACCCCCCCTTTTGGACACCTTTTCGAATATATCCTCAAAGAAGAGCAAGGATGGGATCACGAAATAGCATCATCCGAGCTATTTCGTCGGCATTACGCACCTGAAAATTCTGGGCATCAGATTTTTGCAGGTCAAACGCCCAGAATTTACCGAACCCTTCAAAAACTTCGCTTGTCAAATGTCACAATTGAAGAAATTCTACAAAAGCGCCATCGTTTTTCCCCTTTGATTATGGGATCGCTGGACTTCGATAATATCGACAATGTTTGGCGAATGGCATGGGCCTTAGGATTAACAAAATCAAGCTCAAGCGCAATTGAACTGGCATCTACTATTACGGTTGCTGAGGATGGGGGATTAGTTGTGCCTTCAACTTCGAGGGGCTTGTTGTTAGAGTGGGCCGGACTTCGGAAAGCTGTTTATGAGATATTGGTATTCGATGCACATACCGTTGCAGGACAAGCGATTCTTACTAAAGCGTTGCGCGTTGCAATCAAAGAGGGAGTCCTCTCAGCTGAAAGTTGGACTCTTACTGACGAAGAACTTCTACGTGAGTTAAGTCGACATTCATCCACCAAGAAATTGATTACCCAGCAGTACCTTGGGGAACTGCCAAAATCGTTAATTACGATTCAGCTAAAGTGGCAAAATACCGTGCTTTTTGAATCTCCCCATGAGGTGATACAGAATGCGGTTAGCTCTGTGCTCAAGCAGGTTATTAAAGGGGAATTGCTAGTTTATGTCTTTAAGGAAAAGGGAAGTTTCAGCAAGAGGATTGTTCTTTACGACGAATTTGGAGCCGGGGAAGAGTTTGGTGACACAACTAGAAGCTTAATTGTGTATATCTTCGGATCAGAAAATACTTGTAGGCAAGCCGAGAAGAGAACGAAAGAAATTGTCAGTGAATTGCTATCTGTACTGCAATCCAATTTTGATGACGTTATAAAACTTACAGGAAGTGCGCTCGGCAAAGAGACAAATGAAAATTACCGACTCTTTATCTAAACTTAAAAATGTTGATTGGGACTATCTCGGCGATCAATCAGATTCACCATTTGCCAACCTCCATTTTTATCCTGGTCGTTTTATATCTCAGATTCCAGCAACACTTATTGGGCGCCTATCTAAACCTGGAGACACGGTGCTGGATCCTTATTGTGGCTCAGGCACCACACTGGTGGAATCTCAAAGGCTAGGTCGTCACGCTATTGGCATCGATATTAATCCCACATCGATATTAATCTCACGCGCAAAATTAATTCCGATAAGACACTTACGCATTCGCAATCTATTACGTGGGCGCCTTAACCATTTTCTCGATCAGCGCCTTACATTAGGAGGAAAAATTCCAATCTCACCAGTCGAGACTCCTTCCGCAGTTCAGCTTACAAAATGGTATCACCCCACGACAGCGGCTCAACTTAAGGAAATATGGGCATATATCTCCAGCCTGCGCGGGATATCAAAGGAACTTATGGAGTTTGCTTTCAGTGGGATTCTTATGCAGGCTTGTAGCGAAACGCGGCATTGGGGATACATTTGTGACAACACACGACCGATTGAGCATCGTTATATTGACGCAATCGATATTTTCAGCAATTCGGTTAAAAAGCTGGAGCTTGCTTATGCGAATCGAGATGCAGATCTTCCTCCAAGCGCATTGTTTCCGCTCCCGAGAGCTTCTGTATTTCTCGGGGATGCAACTACGGTAATGCAAAATTTCACCGCTCATACCGTGGATCTTATAATTACTTCCCCCCCCTACTTTGGGGTAATTGACTATGTAAAGTCTCAAAGATTGGCGATGGAATGGTTTGGTTTTAATATCGAGACTTTCCGAGCTTCTGAGACAGGGGCTCGCAGCAAGCGCCATAGAATAGCTGCTTATAGTGAATACATCTCGGAGCTGGACGGTGCCTTGCGTGAGATGGCTCGTGTATTGAAGCCAGATGGTGTGCTTGCACTCTTGGTGGGAAAGTCGGCGACGAGAGAAGATCCATTACCGGACTTGCTTGAGGCAGCTCGCCGAGCTGGCCTGCATCTTCAAGATGAATTTTCTAGAGAAATCGCGCAAGGTCGACGCCAAGCGTCAAGTCTCACAAACGAAACGTTGTATCTCTTTTCTCGCAGCTGAGAGCCTTATTTTTTTATTGGCATAAACCTTTGCACTCGGCAGTAAAAATCAACTCAAGCTTCCAGATTTGAAATGGTCGAAGTTTTACGCCCTAGCAATAATAACCACCTCATTCTGCATCGTGTCGGATTGGTTATTTCTAATTGGTGTGCGCTTACAGGGAATTGGGCGATTAAATTTGGCGACACGACGGACATTGTATGAATCGAGGAACTCGGAAACAATTTCGTCAAGCGGGACTCGCTTGCCACCAATAGACCGATTTCCTAGTGTCCAAACCATGTGCCCTTGAGGTGCCATGAGACGAGATAGAGACTCTATGCTTTTGTGTAAATCAAAGCAAAAGCTGCTTAAACGTTTTGTTGCGGACGGATTTCCGTTTTCGAGTTCGCAAAAAAATCGTTTAAAGGTACGTGATCTGCTGAATAATGCCCCAGCCTTTTGGGGGGAATCCCTTAATGATCCTCCCATGCTGGCAGAGTCAATAGAGTGGGTATTTTTGTTTATATCCAGAGGTATATTTGTATCGATATCCTCAATCGGAATCCAATTTAATGCCAGAAACGAAAATTGCCCATAGGGAATAGTTGTTAAATTATCTCCATATGGGGGTGAAGTAAATAGTAAGTCGAAGCGAGCGTCTATATCACCATGGTTTATTTTGGTAACGTCTTGGAACTTAAGTTCGACATGACCTCGATAGCTACCATTCGCTTCTAGCAGGTCACTCTTTTGAAAAATCCTATATTGAGCTTTTACACGTTCAACATTCGAATTCAAAATTTTTGTGAACAGCTCTAGCACCGAAGCCATTGAAGTGAAAATTTTTCCTTCTAGTTTAATGTGCAGCTTGTAGGTTGATGTCCGGGAATTGCTGCACTGTCGAATGAGCTCCGCCATAGATAGCCAGTAAAAACGGCGTAACCAAACATCGTCAATTTCTTGAATTGCCCGACGAATTCGAGACAAGCTAATCGACGCGCCTTTTGTAAACCACTTTGACTGCCCAGCGAAGTGTACTTCGTAATATCGGCGACTATCGGCATGTATCCTCTCTAGGAGATATTTCGTTTGTTCAGCGATGTCTGTCAATGAATACGGCCCTGCTTTTACCTTGCATGCAAGGATGGCTAGAGGATTTATGTCAAAGCCAGAAAAATTCATCCCCTGTTCCATAGCCTCGGTAAGCATTGTCCCGGCCCCCATGAACGGATCAAGCACCCTGAGCGCATCAGTGCGTTTTCCCCTGGTAATTTCAAGAAGTTTAGCCTGCATTGTAGGTATCATCATGGCAGGATATCTGATGAGTCCATGGACTCCATGGCGTTGAGCGCTTTTACGGAATGACCAATAATCGTTCTCGCCATTTGAGAGCTGCTCTAGCTTAGCAATGATCTCCCGCTCAATCTGTGTTTCTGCCCAGCTAGTAATCATCGGTTCCTCGTTTTGGGTGATGTAATTGCATTATGTCAATACCGACACCACACATTCCATCTTATACTGGCTTTTACATATGCACAGGTCTGTTTGCTGCAGCATCGGATGCATAGAAACGAGTCTGTCCAAGAGGTGGGGCAATTTTTTGTATTTGGCGAAGTACGGCTATTGTTAAGGGTTGTCGGATGCCTGCCCTCAACCGCATGCAGGTCAGGAGCAGCAGAACGCTCCGGGCAGGCGTAAGACAAGCCTCGAATAGCACATATTACGCGTCCAGCATTTGCTACGCAAATGCGGCCATTCGGCAATATTGTGGCGCTTTTCTCAAGCGACCGCTTAGGCCGACAACCGGGCGGCGCAGTACCCTCTGGCGCTCCGTGTCCAATGGCGCGATGTAGTCGCTCGTCAAGTTCAGGCTCTGGGCAGTGCAGACGATTCCGCGCGCCCCACTGAAGTTATGCCGCCTTGAGCATGAAGTCCACGTGGATGGCATCAAATGGAAAGACGATCATTCCGTCATCCGTTTTTGACAACAGACCGGCGTTGAGCAATGCGGTCACATCGCCATGCACGGCTTTGACATCGCGCTCCACGCGCCGCGCCGCCTCGCGGATGGACATGGCTCCCGCGCCCGTCATAGCGTTCAGCAGCTCCCAGCGTTTGCCGGACAACATCTTGAACAGCAGTTCGGGCGATTCAAAGCTGATACGCGGTGCCGAAGCCTTGCCGCTTTTCCATGCATGGGCAAAATCGCCCAGCGTATCGGCCAGTGGCCGGATATCAATTGTCACAGTTTTCATCTCGCCACCTCTTCACATCTTCAAAAAAATCCGCCATCAGCTTATCGACCGAGACGAAGCCGTATTTCACTTCCCGGCCTTGCACATGCTTGTGGTCGCCCTTGCACGCCTCATTGTCATAACGCAGCACACATTCCCCAGTAACCACGAACGCCAGCCGGTATTTGTAGCGATGCTTGCTGCCGGAAAGCGGCTCGGATACTTCCCAAAGCACCAATTCCGCAAACGCTTGTTCCATGACAGGCACACGGCGATTGAATAATTCACGGGATTTCATGTTGGAGACAATAACAACATGCAGATGCGTTGTCAATTACTCCAACACAATATTGCTCTCCATCAAAAAATAAGGTGGATAGAATTATGGGGTCTTGCATGGTTGCATTATTTTGAACCTCAGCATGTAGTTCACCAAAGGTAAAAGCAGACATTTCGGCATAATGGGCCGACAGTCTTTTCATGAAATCGCCTGCGTTCGCATAGGCCGAAGACCTGCCCTTCCAATAGCAATGCAAAGCAATCGCAAACAGTTCAATTCAAACTGAACCGCTACCTAAATTTCTGGGGAATGCAATAGTGATGTGATGAAGCTATAATGCTCCCGTATTAATTCAGCCGGAGTAGAGCCATGCCCACGGTTATGACACTGCCAACAAAGTTTGCCACGCGCCTTGAAAAACTAGCATTGGAGGCGGGAAGCACGCCAGAGAAAATGCTGGATTTCGTTATGCGAGACGGATTTGATTATACCGAGAGCTTCGTGCATCAGGTCAAGCAAGGTATGGCTGATGTTGAAGCGGGCAGGGTTGTTTCACACGAAGAGGCGATGACTCGTTTGCATTCTGCCGTTGAGCGACATGCCCACAAAAAGCAAGCGGCTTGAGTGGGCTGAATCGGCGCTGGATGAGCTGGGTGCAGGGATTGCCCACTACGCTGAAAGAAACCATGTAGCCGCGCAACGTATGCTCGAAGAGATCAATCATGCGGCGGAATCACTGGTTGCAATTGAAGTTCCAAGCAAAGGCAGGCCAGGGCGACTTGCCGGAACGAGAGAATTGGTTGTTGGTTCACGCACACCGTACATTCTGGTTTTTGCTGAAGTAAAACACCCTCAACCCGCCATACAAATTTTGCGCGTTATGCATACCGCCAGAAAGTTTCCCTAGCCATGTCCCCATTAACCCCTCACCCGGCTATCAAGGCGCCGGTGGCAGTGTGAAACCAACCGTCCTTATCCTCTGCACCGGCAATTCCTGCCGCAGCCAGATGGCCGAGGCGTTGGTCAATCATCATCTGGGACAGTATCTGCGCGCCATTTCCGCAGGCACTCATCCTGCAGCGCGCGTGGCCGAAGGAGCAATCGAGGCTCTGAAAATGGCGGGCATTTCTGCCGACGGCCTGCATCCGAAGGATATCGGCTCTGTCCTAGCGAGTATGCCCGCTTCCCCCACCCCAACCCTCCCCCGGAGGGAGAGGGAGCAAACGAATCGCTACGCGAGCGCTATGTTAACCGAGCCGATTGATTTGATCGTAACAGTGTGCGACAACGCAAAAGAAAGTTGCCCGGTATTTCCGCACGCTATTCCGTCAATTCACATGCCGTTCCACGATCCGCACGGCGAGTCGCTTGCGAGTTTTGTCCGGGTGCGCGATGACATCATGTCGCGGCTGCTGCCCGCGTTGCGTACGCATTTTGGTTTGCCGCAAAGCCAGCCTTCTCGCGCGCAGCTTGTACTTGTTGTCGCGATGGCAAAAAACCGCACCATCGGTATCAACAACACGCTGCCGTGGCGCATCCCGGAAGACCTCAAGCATTTCAAGAAACTCACGATGGGGCACCACATGATTATGGGGCGAAAAACTTTCGAGTCCATCGGCAAACCGTTGCCGGGGCGCATTACCGTGGTGGTATCGCGCGACCGCAATCTGAAAATTGATGGGTGTATTGTTGCGCATTCATTGCAGGATGCTGTTGCAAATTGTGCGTCTGATACGCAGATTTTTGTGGTCGGTGGAGCGGATATTTATGTGCAGGCGCTGGAACTAGCTGATACGCTTTACATCACCGAAATCCAGCAGGATGTGATCGGAGATGCATGGTTTTCGGAGTTCGACAGGTCTGAATGGCTGGAAGTGTCGCGCGAAAAACACCGGCAGGAAACGCCGGAACCGCTGGAATATCACTTCGTCGAGTACCGGCGCAAAAGCTGATTCGTTTGAAACGATTTGCCGCTACGCTCCCGGAATGGCACTCCTTGCCTGGTTTTTACCCCGTCTTTTTTTGAATCAACTCGATCTTGTATCCATCCGGGTCTTCGACAAACGCAATCACGGTGCTGCCGTGTTTCATCGGTCCGGCTTCGCGCACTACCCTGCCGCCGAGCTGCTTGATTTTCTCGCAGGCGGCATAAGCGTCATTCACTTCAATCGCGATGTGCCCGAAGGCGTTACCGATCTCATATTTCTCTGCCCCCCAATTGTGCGTCAGTTCTATGGCCGAGTTGCTGGCTTCATCGCCAAAGCCGACAAAGGCCAAGGTAAATTTTCCGTCCGGGTAGTCGGTGCGGCGCAGTAATTTCATACCGAGCACGCCGGTATAGAAAGCGAGCGATTTTTCCAGGTCGGTTACGCGAAGCATGGTATGCAGGATACGCATCAGGATTCCTCCATTTCGATGTCTTTGGATCCGGCAGTTAGGGTAAAATGTCTGCCCAAAAGTATATTTTACCATTGTCCACATCATGTCCGAATCTTTCCCGCTGGTAATGACTTTTGCCGCATCCGACCCCAGCGGAGGAGCCGGCTTGCAGGCCGACTTGCTGACTATTTCCAGCATGGGCTGCCATCCGCTGTCGGTAGTCACGGCCATCACTGTGCAGGACACCAGCGGGGTGGACGATGTGTTGCCGATAGATCCGGAATGGGTGGTGGATCAGGCGCGCGCGATGTTGGAGGACGTGCCGGTGGCAGCGTTCAAGATCGGCCTGCTCGGCAGCGTGGAAAATATCGTCGCGATCGCCGAAGTGCTGGCGGACTACCCGGATATTCCGCTGGTACTCGACCCGGTGCTGGCTTCCGGGCGCGGCGACGAACTGGCGAATGAGGATATGCTGGATGCGATGCGCGAGCTGCTGATCCCGCAGACCACCATCATCACGCCGAACAGCATGGAGGCACGCCGTCTCGCGCTGGACGAAGACAACGAAGAGGATGACCCGACCCTCGAAGAATGCGCCAAGCGCATTCTGCGCATGGGTTGCGAGTATGTGCTGATTACCGGTACGCACGAACAAACGCCAAAGGTTATCAACACCCTGTACGGTGAGCACGGCGCGTTACGCAGCGACAGTTGGGCGCGCCTGCCGGGCATTTATCACGGTTCCGGCTGCACATTGTCATCCGCGATTGCGGCGCTGCTGGCGCAGGGCGTGGACGTGCCGGAAGCGGTCAAGGAAGCGCAGGAATACACCTGGCAAACCCTGAATGCGGGCTTCCGGCCCGGCATGGGGCAACACATCCCGGATCGTTTATTCTGGGCGCGCGGCGAAGAAGATGAAGAGCAACCCGAACGCCCGAATTGATATGGTCGGCAGCAAGACTGTTTATTTAAGAAAAATTTCCGTTCGCCCTGACCCTTCGACAACGCTCAGGACTAAAGGCCTTGTCGAAGGGCAATGGGTGAATGGCTGGTGGTTCGACAAGCTCACCACGAACGGTTAATGAACAGCATGGTCGTAAGCGGCTTATATGCAATCACGCCTGACGAAGCCGATACGGCGGAATTGCTGCGCAAGGTGCGCCTGACGCTGCTGGGCGGCGCACGGGTATTGCAGTATCGCAACAAGGTCGCCGCTGCGGAATTGCGCCTGAAACAGGCCGGGGCGTTGCGCGAACTGACGTGCGAATTTGCCGTGCCGCTGATCGTCAATGACGATGTCGTGTTGGCAAAACAGGTAGCGGCGGACGGCGTGCATCTGGGTGGCGCGGACGGCGGTGTGGCGGATGCACGTGCATTGCTGGGCAGCGGCAAAATCATCGGCGTGTCTTGCTATAATCGCCTCGCCCCGGCGCATGAGGCAGTGCGGCAAGGCGCGGATTACGTGGCGTTCGGCAGTTTTTTCTATTCTGCGGTGAAACCGAATGCGGTAGTCGCCACGCCTGATTTATTGCTGCAGGCTCGTCGCGAGTTGAAGGTGCCCATCGTCGCGATCGGCGGCATCACCGCGCATAACGGCGCGCAATTGTTGGAAGCGGGCGCGGATGCGCTGGCGGTGATTTCGGCAGTATTTTCCGCACTGGATATTGAAGGCGCGGCAAGAGAATTTTCCAATTTATTTGAACAAGGTAAACCAGCATGACTTCACACAACCAAGAGCTATTCGATGAATCGCAAAAAATCATTCCGGGCGGGGTAAATTCGCCGGTGCGCGCGTTCCGCTCGGTCGGCGGCACGCCGCTGTTTTTCCAGCGCGGGCAGGGTGCCTATGTGTGGGACGCGGATGGAAAGAAATACACCGATTACGTCGGTTCCTGGGGGCCGATGATCGTCGGGCATTGCCATCCCGAGGTGGTTAAGGCGGTGCAGGATGCGGCGGCGCAAGGCTTGGGTTTCGGCGCGCCGACCGCAGCCGAACTGGAGCTGGCGAAGCTGCTGTGCAAACTGCTGCCGAGCCTGGAGATGGTGCGTCTGGTCAGTTCCGGCACCGAGGCGACGATGACGGCGATCCGCCTGGCGCGCGGCTTTACCGGGCGTTCGCGCATCGTCAAATTTGAGGGCTGCTACCACGGTCATTCCGACGGG
>Ga0209211_10010622_pt1 | contig 11949 bp, 5 predicted proteins | sample RifGroA2_FD_183992 | JGI IMG/M metagenome (GOLD analysis project Ga0209211, IMG submission 183992) | Groundwater microbial communities from Rifle, Colorado, USA - Groundwater A2 (SPAdes) (version 2) | ecosystem: Environmental > Aquatic > Deep subsurface > Groundwater | place: Rifle, Colorado... | reverse complement strand
CATTCACCGCCGCCAGCGTCATCTGTTTCATCGTCTTGTCCGCCACTCTTCAAACCGAAGGGCTGATTATATATGACAACCGCATTGATTGCAACTTATTCAGTGTTTCCCTAGTGTCAATGAATGCTAATCGTGCGTCATCCCTGGTTACGTTACAAACCAACCTACGGTCATGACACAACACAAACAGGATGGCAACGGTGAGCACGTTACGCCAGATCCCTCTGCAGGGAAGGCAGAGGAAAAATCGCTATCACCACGCCAGTTGCAAATTCTTGAAATGTTGCGCGCGGGAAAAATTAACAAGGAGATCGCTAACGAACTGGGTATCGGTCTGGGTACAGTCAAGCAGCATGTTGTGGCTTTATTCAAGAAACTCAACGTACACAATCGTGCCATGGCTGTATCGCGTGAGACAAGACCCCGCGCGGAGACGGGTGCTTTGCTGCTGGATGATAGTTTTTTGGAGCATCGCCCCTGTGTAGTGTTAAGTTTTGTGCTTGCTGCTGATGGTGCCGATGGTGATGATGGGGGCAATCCATTGGGACGTTTGCTGCAGCAAACCATGGCGGCGCACGCCTATGACCATGATGCGATTTTTCTGGCGCGCAAACAGCATGCCGGTGACCTGATTTTCGGTATTCAGTGCGCCAGCGAAACCCTGATGATGCATGCTTTGCATACCGCTAATCGTATCGTGCAAACATTGGCGGTTCAGCGTGTCACCAGTGCGACACCCCTACGGGCTGGTATGACGGTTGGCCTAGCAGTAGCCAGCATGAATCGTTATGGTGGCTGGTCAGGCGAGGCTATTGCAAGTGCGGCCATCTCCCAGTCGCGTGCATTGGCAGAAGCTGCAGCAGCAGAGATGCTGGCGCTGGGGGATGCTGCACGTGATCTGTTACAGGTGCTGGCGCCTTCGTCACTCAATCTCGTCATTAAGCCCCACTTACGCTTTGACGAAATGGATCGGCTACCCTGGCGCTGGCTTAACGCCGTTGCCGGCACCCAGCCTGTTCCACCCGATTTGCCTGGACGTGAAGTCGAAATGGCGTGGCTAGATGCCTTTCTCAGCGAGGGGGTGAAACGGGTAAATCACACCGTCTATATCGCAGGTGAAATAGGCATGGGCAAGTCGCGCTTAGGCGATTATGTGGCTGTGCGGGCCATCCAGTTAGGTGGTGTTGCATTTCGGCTGCTGTGCCAACGCGATATGGGGGAACACCAGATATTCAATCTAGCCGATGGTGCGCCAATGCCGCTGTCGGAGTTGCAAGCAAGACTAGTGACAGTCCTTGCTGAAAATGTGAATCCTAACGTCTGGGTTATCGATGATTGCCATCTGCTGCCGCAAACAGTACTCAATGCATTGTTGCAACAAGCCTGTCAGGCAAACGACAAGTTGATCGTGTTTTGTGGGCGACACGTGCCCGGGCTTGTGGCAGCAGTTGATCGCACTTTCCACTTGGGGCGGATTCCTCAAGCGACGCTGCGAAATATTGCTGCACGATATTGCTCGTTAGACGCGAGGGCATCCGATATGGCTGCATTGCTCAACTGGGCCATGGGGGTGCCTCTGTTTGCCGTGGAACTGGCGCGTCATGACACGGCCCGCACGCTGCCACTCTCATTGCGTATGGTGATCGGCGCCCGGATGGATCGCCTAAAGCTTGACCGCCAGTTATTGCGCCAGGTTGCCTGTAATCCAGGTACCTGGAATATCGGGCAACTGGCCAGAGGGATGCGTGAGTCAAAAAGTCAGGTGCGAAGTGGCCTCGAACGTGCGGTAGCGAGTGGCGTACTTGCCCTTGACGACCAGGATCGCTTCAGTTTTGCGCACCCGCTACTACGTCAGGCAATCATTCAATCAAAGGTCGAATAATCGTGCCGACAATTCTTTCCAGCTTGCTTTCCGGATCTGGCGAAACCCAAGCCAAAGGCGACACATCCGGTCACGTAGGCACCACGCCATGGTATGCCCCGCTCAAGGACATCTTCATATCCCCTGATCTGCGCCGTGTCTTGCCCTGGCTGATGCTCTCCACGGGGCTCATCAACCTGCTGGCACTGGCTCTGCCATTGGGCATCCTGCAAATCATGGATCGTGTAGTAAGCAATCAAGTCCTTTCAACCCTGATCTTTCTGGTGATCGGAATATTGGCTGCCATGGTTCTCGAAGAAGTATTGCGCGCGGCCAACAGCCATGTCACCGGCTGGCTGGGAGCACGTTTTGAACATGCGGCCAGCGTTAGTGCTTTAACGCGATTGATGTACGTGCCACTACGGCACCTGCAACGCGAAGAGCCTATAGCGCATGCCGAGCGTGTGTCGGCTGCTACCAAGGTTGCGGAGTTTTACTCGGGCCAGTCGCTATTGGTTATATTCGATCTGCCGTTCGCCTTGTTGTTTCTTTTCGTCATCTATCTGATCGGTGGCTGGTTGGTATTGGTACCGCTGGTATTGCTCCTGGTATTTATCTACATCATCATCCATTTTGGCGACTGGCTGCGGCTACTGGTTGAGCAGCGCCACATCATGGACGATCGGCGCTCAAACTTTCTCGTTGAAGTATTTACCGGCATTCATTCGGTGAAGACTCTCATGATGGAGGCCCAGATGGAGCGTCGCTATGAGTTGCTGCAGGACAGCAACTCCGCAATGAGCGAAAAGCTCGCTTTCGGTAGTGCCATGGCCAGCGCCACAGGGATGTTGTTCTCGCAAATCATGATCGTTGGCGTTGTGTTCGGCGGTGCGTGGGGGGTTTTAACTGGGCAGATGACCCCCGGGGGGCTCGCGGCCTGCATGATGCTCTCGGTCCGCGCGCTGCAGCCACTACGTCGTAGCCTGACAATCTGGCTGCGCTATCAGACTTTTGTTTCGGCGCTGGCGCGTTTGCAGGAGGTCGTCGCCATGCCGGTTGTTGACGACAAGACGAATAACCCGTTGCCGCCTGTGCGCGAGAGCCTTGAGTTGAAACAGGTTTCGCTGTATCGCAGTGGCGGGACCCCGTTATTTGCTGGCCTCTCTTTGACCATCCGTGCCGGGGAGTGCGTCGGTATTCGGGGCGATAGCGGCAGCGGGAAATCCAGCCTGTTGTCATTGCTGAATGGCATGGATCAGCCAGAGTCCGGCACCGTGTTGGTCGATGGCCGACCGCTAGGAGAGTTCAGCGCTGACAGTGTGCAGCGCCAAATCGCCATGATCCCCCAGAACGGCTCAATCGTTGCCGGCACGATTCTCCAAAACATGACGATGTTCGACGATGCGTTGAATTCGACGGTACTCGATATTGCCAGCCGGATGGGGCTTGATCGTGTTGTAGCCGGACTGAAGCTTGGTTATGAAACACCCCTGGGTGAGGGGAATGCTGAAATACTGCCAACGGGCGTTCGCCAGCTCATTACCATCGTGAGGGCACTTGCACGCAACCCGAGCGTGATTGTTTTCGACGAAGCAAATATTTCGCTCGATCTGCAGGCTGACCAGTTGCTGCGCGACTATCTGGCTGAGCAAAAGGGCAAGTGCATCCTGATCCTGGTCACCCATCGCCCCTCGCTCTTGGCACTCGCCGACCGGATGTTTACCCTCTCGGCAGGTCAGATCAAAGAGTGTTCGGCGGAGCCGGCTGTTTTCAACGTGACCGCCGACGCGGATAAAGCCACCCACCCCCTGCTGGCTAGACCGGAACACGTAGACCAGCTTTCCTTTATCGTCCATCAACATTTCAACGAAAGGTCGGATTTTTCGTATTGTCTCCTGCCCTTGTTGAAGGCCATGCAATGGCGTGGACTGGCCCGTGATTTAGCCGAGGCCATGCCGCACATGCTGCGTCGCCTCGATCTATCGGGTTTTTGCACAGTGATGGCCAATCTAGGCTTGCTGCCGAGTCACTTCCGTGGCTCTCTGGCCCGGCTGGATCAACGCTTGATGCCTTGCCTGTATGTACCAGGCAACCGACCAGCGATGGTAATCATCGAACACCTTGCCGATGGTCGATTGCGCTGCATCGATGGCGGCAGTGGCAATGAAGTCGTGATTGCCCCCACAGCGGAAGAGACTGAAATCTATCTCTTCAAGCCAGCGGAACAATTCGCGAGCACTTCGCGCACCGCCATGAGCTGGTTCGGCAGCCTGTTCCTGCGTTTTCGTCGTCATATTCTTCTCGCCTTCATGCTGACGATATTGAGCACATTGCTGTCTCTTGCTCCGCCCCTTTTCGTCAGGTCAATTTATGACCAGGTATTGCCTACCGGTGATATTCCCATGCAGACTTTCCTTTTGCTGGGGGTTGCGCTCGCGCTGACACTCGAATTTACGCTCAGACGACTGAAGAGTCGGGTGATCGCCCACTTGGGGGGGCGTACTGAATACATCATGGGTACCAGCATCTTTCGGCGTGTTATCGGTCTGCCGACCGCGTCGACCGAGGGAGCTTCGGTCAACCGCCAGGTCGGGCGTATGCGCAACTTCGAAAACCTGCGGGATTTTTTTATCGGCCCGTTGACCATTATCGCCTTCGATATGCCGGCGAACCTGATCATCATTGTTGCCGTGGCAATTCTTAACCCTTGGGCATTGCTGGCCATCGCCGGTGCCATGCTGGGTTTTGGCTTATTGGCCTGGGCCACGCGAGGCATCAGCGAACGTGCCGTGGATCGCTCCTCCCGGGCCAGCCATGCAAGCTGGGAGTTTCTTACCGAAACCATTACACAAATGCGTATCATCCGTGGTGCGGGTTGCCGTCAAACATGGCTTGATCGCTTTAATGATTTGAGTGGTAAAGCCATCATGGCGCATTATCGCGACCACCAGATTCACGCGCGTATCAGTGCGGTCGCACAGGCGATCGGCACATCAACCGGATTGGCCGTATTGGCGATATCGGCCTACGCGACCATTCAGGGACAATTGAGTGGTGGCATTATGATCGCCACCATAATGTTGGTCTGGCGTTTGACGGGACCGATGCAGAATTTTTTCCTGGCATTGACCTCGATGGCGAAAATCCGCGCCAACATGCGTCAAATCGAAAATCTGATGCGCCTGCCCGCAGAACGTGACAGCGGGGTGCGACAAACTATTCGGCCTGCATCCAAGGGGGCGCTCAGTTTTTCGCGCGTATCTTTTCGTTATGCCAACGATGCAGATCCAGCTCTACTTGGGGTTAATTTTTCGGTCGAGTCAGGACAGATGGTCGTTATTACCGGCCCCAATGGAGCCGGGAAATCGACCGTGTTCAAGCTGATCGAGCGCACCTTCATTCCACAGGCAGGAACCATCCGGCTCGATAATATCGATATTCGTCAACTGACAACCATCGATCTCCGCGCTCGCCTGGGCTATATGCCACAGTCTTGCGATATGTTTTATGGCACCGTCAGCCAGAATCTGCGCCTGGTACATCCGGCCGCGACCGATGAGGAACTGCGCTGGGCGGTTGAAATGGCCGGCTTGGCGACTGACATTCAAGCGCTCCCCGAGGGAATGGAAACGCGTATCTCAAACAACCATGCGGCGCAGTTGCCCAATGGTTTCCGCCAAAAGCTCGCTCTGGCGCGCACGATTCTCAAGCCGTCCGCCGTGGTCATGCTTGATGAACCGGGTACCGGACTGGATGACGCCGGCGAGTTGGCCCTGTTACGTTGTATCGAGTGGCTGCGTACCCGCTCCACGCTGCTGATCATCTCGCAGCGGCCAGGTCACATGCGTCTGGCCGATACCGTCATCTACATGTATCAAGGGGCCATTGCCGCTATCGGCCCATTCGAAAGCATCAAGGACAAAATTATGTCGGGAATGCGCAAATGAAACTACGAAAATCCAAACAGCCCAATCCACAGACCCTGATTCCGCTTGGCAACCGGGAACGCCGCTTACTTTCCGAAACCGTTCAGATCGAGGAGGAATTGCTCCCGTCGTTTGTCCGCCCGATGCTCGGCGTAATTATGGTAGCTATATTGGCTTTCTTTCTTTGGGCCGGTCTCACACATATTCGCGAGATCGCACAGGCGCCCGGGGAGATCATCCCGGTTAGCAAGATCAAGGTGGTGCAGCATCTGGATGGCGGGGTAGTGGCTGAAATCCCGATCGAGGAACGTATGCTGGTGGAGGAAGGGCAAGTGCTGCTGCGCATTGATGGCACACAGGCCTTGGCCGAGTTGCGCCAGATGGAGGCTCGACGTGTGGCGCTACAACTGCGAGCGGAGCGTCTTTCGGCCTTTGCTGAGGTGCGGAAAGCCGATTTTTCTCCCTTGGCGGGCAGCTTTACTCATCTACAGGCTGATCAGGAGCAAATTCTTCAAACCCATGTGGCCGCACGCAATTCCACCGTATCGATCCTCGATCATCAAATCGATCAGCGTACCCGACGCCTGTCTCAACAGGAACGCTCTCTTAGAGCCGCCCAGGAACAACTGCAATTGACCGACGAGCTTGCGCGCATGCGCGAAGACCTGGCGGCGCGACGACTCGTCAATCGAACCGTGCTTCTGGAAACAAGGCGCGCTCAGGTGACCGCCGAAGGGGAAGTGGCCCGCCTGACTGAGGAAATCAATGTTAACCGCCAGGAGCTTGCCGAAGTCAGAAGTCGACGCACCGATACATTCAACCAACTGCGGCGCGAAGCACTCAACGAGATGGGCACCGTGCGTGCCGAAATGGCCGAGGTGGATGAAGCGATCCTGCGCCTGCAAGCGCGGGTCGACCGGCTGGTGGTGCTCTCACCCCAGCGCGGTCTGATACAGGATATCAAAGTGCAAACGATCGGCCAGGTAATTCAGCCGGGGGCCTTGTTGATGCAAATCGTGCCCGACGATGCCCCACTGGAGGCGGAAATTCAAATTGCTCCGCGCGATATTGGTCATGTCCGGGTCGGCCAAAATGTCAATTTGCGCGTTTCGAGTTTTGAATACACCCGTTTTGGTTACGCCACTGGCACGCTCAAGCGTATTTCTGCCTCAAGTGTGATCGATCCTCAAACCAACAAGCCTTATTATCGCGCCTGGGTTACCTTGACCAATCCGTATGTCGGTAAAACACCGGGGCGGAACCTGTTGCAGCCGGGCATGCGTCTTGACGCGGATATCATGACCGGCGAAAAGACACTGCTGACTTATCTCTTCAAACCGATAGCCGACGCATTCATGCGCGCATTCCACGAACGCTGAACAACTGAGCCATATCCCATGGGTGTCATCAAGAAAATCCTGTTTCGCGGCAATATCCTGGGCAAGCCGCGTCACCGCAACATGTTCCTGGATATGGAGGAAAACATCCATATCCATTATCGGGACTTGCGCATCGAGTTGAGCCGTGGCGAATTCGAGGACATTGCCGGCATCTTCGCCAAGCAATCAGCCGAGCTGCTGAAAATCATGGAAGAAAAAAAATATCAGGACGGCAAGCTGCCCAACGCCAACCAGGACGATGTGCGCATCTGGACCGAGTCGCGCCTGAAGCATGACCTCAAATACCACCCCCAGCGTTTTTCGTTGGAAGAATGCGGCGACGGCTACCACTTCCACTATCGAAATTACAAGCTGCTGATTGATGAGGCAGAGTTTCAGCAGATTCAGCGCCTGTTCTCGACGCTGGATCTCGATAGCCCCTATGCGGCGACTTACGATGAAGTCCTGCAACTGTTCCATGCCAACGAAATAGATTTTTCCTTCGATGCCGGCAATATGCCCGGCGAAAAGCTCGCCATCATTGCCGCGCAGCACCATCTGCCGAAGATTCGCGATATCTTCAACTACATTGGTTTTCGCGCCGAAGATACCGACGTCGGCATGAAACGCTACACCAATGATCGGCTTAATGTACAAGTACGCGCCGAGAAACAGCGAAGTGCGCTCGACTATCGCCACCTGCGTGGACTTAACTCGGTCTCACGATTGGCGGATTATCTGTCGGCTCATGGCACGGGCATCGACCCTGAGGAAGTGAACCTGCTCAAGTGTCAGGTACTCGATCTGTATTACGCCGCCAAATCAGGAAACTTGGCCAACATCGACACCAACCCACAGGCTTGGCTTTATTCGGCAGCAAACCGCCAGGTTATTTTCCCCTACAAGGCAACATCCGCGTCTTCGGCCAAGGCTAACGCAGAGAATCTCTACCGTGCCTGGAGTACTTTGGTGAATGGCTGCCAACTGGGTTTCGTCAAACCCGGCAAGGATGTCCTGCCGGACGGAGTTCAGGCAACACTGAAGCAACAAATCGCAGCGACCTTGAGGCAAAAGGTCGCGGCCTATGCTGCGGTCGATAAGATTTACCTGATGGGCTCGGCCTTGCGTGGTGAAATGGGCCGATACCGCGCCCCGTTCATTCACGGCAAACTCGCCAAACTGGGCTCCGATATTGATATTCTGGTCGAAATCGCCCCCCAGCGGGAGGCAGATGTTCCTGGATTCTGGAATTTACATCTTCCCATGGCGTCGAATCACTGCGCGATTTTTCATGTTGCCCAGATACCGATTGCCGGCGATACCGGCGAGTGGCAGCAGCAATTTCCCCACATCGAGTTCATCCAGCATCTCGTGGATGCCTATGTCTACCTGCCTTCAAATGGCCACCGTGATGAAATTGATGCATTCCTCAAGAAATTTAATGCCAATCTGTTTTATGACCGCACCCGTGATGGCATTTTCTATCAAAGTGCGACAGAGCAACGCATCGCCGGACGACTAGCCGAACTACACGGCTTCCGGGAGGTCGCTGTCGAAAAAATGAAAGTGTCGACTGAGAATGCCATCTACAAGGTTTTTGCCGACGCGCACGAATATATTTTCAAACTATTCAAGGTAGCAGGCAACTATCACCGTAGCCGTGTCGCAGAACACACTATTTACGAGGCGGAATTGATCACGCAACTGATTGAGCGGGGAATTCCAACCGCTAAGGTTATGCATCCAGCCGCTGGCGCTGACAGTTCTGTCGAGAGTCTGCCTGCCTTGTTGTTCGAACGCATCCCTGGTGTTGTGCAGCAGCGGCCTGAGTATCCACTTGATCGTATCTGTGCCGCGCTGGCAGATATTCACCGTGTTCAAGTCGAGCAGCCACTGCTGCTTACGCCAGAGTTTCACTTTGACGATGCATGCATGATCTGGCTGCCGCTATTCGACGATTACCTGAATAATCGCAGTCACGATCCCGAGATCTCGCAGGTTTTCAACGCGCTGGCTCCTCTCGCCGCGCCCTGCCATCCGGGTGAAAATCGCACCAACTGGTTTGCGCGCAGCGCCGCTGTGCATAATCATGGCGATGTAACACCCAAGAACGTTATTGCGACCGACAGTGGGCCGGCACGCTTTTTCGATTTCAACAACGCCTTCTTCGGTCCGCGCATGGCTGACCTGATCGATGGTGCCTTCGAGTTCTCACTAGCTGAGAAATATATCCATCTCTCTGATTTTTCACGATTCGATACCTTTATTGCGCACTACTCGGCTCATTTTCCTCTGAATACAGAGGAAACCGAGGATATGCCACACTGGATCGCTTTAATTGGCACCATTAAATTTACCAAGGAAATCAGGGTAATGCTGGAGCGGCCCAAAGAAGTACTACGCCGTAAGCGTGCACTGGCAATTGCCAATTTCCTCGTATCGCGCATCGGCATACAGTGACCCGCTGCTGGCTCTGCATTCTTTGGTTTTTCTGTACTTCTTTCTCTATCGATGCATGGGCTGAAACGCTGGGTCTGCGCTTTATCGTTGATCGTAGCTTGGGGCAAACCGAAAGCCAGCAGCAAACCGTAAGGGCCAGGTTGACAAGCAACGTGGCCGAGATGAACGGCTTTTTCACGAATAGCGCAATAAATTTGGCCGCGGAGATCGTACAGGTTGAATTTGCTCGTATCGAGAACATCGACGCCTTGGCCATTCTCGAAGGCATGTCCCACGAGCGTGGCGGATTCGAACATCTGTTCGCCGAGGCTGACGAATACGGTGCCGACTACACCTTCGCCATTGTCGGCAAGCTCATGCTACGCGGTAAACGGGGTTGCGGCAGAGCCTATGCGGTCAACCAGACGGTAGCCGAAATCTCGTCTTCCCGACGCGCGCTCGCTGTTATCGACATTGCCTGTGGCGCTCACACCATGGCGCATGAGCTTGGACACCTGATGGGGTTAAATCATGGGGAGATGGTCGATACTTGCCAGCCCGGCATGGGGCACAAAACAGCCATCGCACCCTATGCTAACGGTTACGCCGAAGGTGGATGTGATGGAAAACCTGGCTCCGGGAAGTTTGGCACTATCATGGTCGGTGGCTGGATGAAGGCGATCAACGGCGACGGCCACAGCAGCCTGCGTCTGTTCTCCAACCCGCGAATTCGGGATACGCGCTGTGGCTCCAGTGGTATTTGTGGCTCCCCCCAGACGGGAGATGCCGCTCGCACTCTGAACGAAAATGCCACCTACTATGCCACCCATGAAGAACCCGATGTTCATGTTCTCCCGTACGGCAGCAAAGCCTTGGCACATTGCATATTGCAGAAGTACAAAGGGCATGAGATCAAGGAACTGGAGGAGCTTGATTGCTCCAATACGGCAGTTGATCGCCTTGATGGCGTTGAATATTTAACCAGCCTAAAGCGTATCTATCTGAAAAACAACCACATCACCGATTTCTCGCCCCTGGGGAAGTTATCCAGCGATACCGTTGAATTGTTGGATTTATCCAAAAACGCGCTTGCGTCTTGTCCATCGGTTGCTGTCCTGATACACAAGTTCGGCAACAAGGTAACCCCACCCAGCCACTGCATCGATCCGTCCAATAACCCACAAGAACCGGAAGACACTCCCAATCTATAACCACTGGCTAGGTTTATCCATCCCTAAAGGGTGGGTAGCATCATGGGACATTGTGTATCTGGCGGAAGGAACCTCATCATGGCTGCAAATGAAACCAACTCATCCTCTGGTCAGCAGACCAACGATTCGCAATCTGGCTCAGTGAATCAGGATCAGGAATCCCAGTTACTCGATGACCTGACCGTACTCGGTCGACAGCAAGCCGAAAAAGGCAACAATAATCCGGAGGATAGCAGCACCGCTCCTGAGCGCGTTGATGGCTCTGGAAACGAAAACATTCAAACTGATCTGCGTCAAAACGAAGAGATCGGGTTGGCAAGTAGTGGTGATGGAGTGGGTCAATCCGAAAAAATATTTGTTGCCAAGCAGCAAAGTGATGGTGAAGTGGATGTGCCTCCGCAAGAAATTGGCAGTGAAGGGTATCAGGACCCCGTCCCCCCCCTTTCTCAGCCCTTGCCCGCAGCAGAAGTAGCCTTTGAGCCAACTTTATCCGCCAATGATCAAGAACCACCCAAGCCCCCCTTGGAAGAAGTCACACCAATTGGCGGGGGAGTGACCACCCCGACTAGCCCGACGTCACCGACATCGCCGACGTCCCCCACCACACCGACAACGGCAACCAGCGCCACAACTCCGACCACCGTCACGAGCGCCACCACGCCGACGACGGTGACTAGTGCCACGACCCCGACAACGGTGACTAGTGCCACCACACCGACGACGGTGACTAGCGCCACGACACCGACGACGGTGACCAGCGCCACGACGCCGACGACGGTGACTAGCGCCACGACGCCGACCACGGCAACCAGCGCCACAACTCCGACCACCGTCACGAGCGCCACGACGCCGACGACGGTGACCAGCGCCACAACTCCGACCACCGTCACGAGCACCACGACGCCGACGACGGTGACCAGCACCACGACACCGACCACAGTGACTAGTGCCACGACGCCGACCACGGCAACCAGCGCCACAACACCGACCACCGTCACGAGCACCACGACCCCGACGACGGTGACCAGCGCGACGACGCCGACGACGGTGACCAGTGCCACGACACCGACGACGGTGACTAGCACCACGACACCGACCACAGTGACCAGCGCCACAACTCCGACCACCGTCAC